>Ga0209815_1000505_pt1 | contig 28737 bp, 29 predicted proteins | sample CoawatmetaG00DNA_FD_187507 | JGI IMG/M metagenome (GOLD analysis project Ga0209815, IMG submission 187507) | Marine microbial communities from the West Antarctic Peninsula - Coastal water metaG002-DNA (SPAdes) (version 2) | ecosystem: Environmental > Aquatic > Marine > Coastal ...
AATATTATTTTCGAAGCCTCTGGCATTTTGTTATTAGCTATTGCAGCTTATATTATGAGTGCGAAAGAAAGGTTGAGCTTGGATAAACTTAAAGAGAAGAAAGCAGCGGGTAAGGTATAAGGGTCACGCAAGGAAAAGTTAAGTTCGGTTAGACAAGTTAACAAAAGCCTATAAGACAAACGTATTCTCAAAGCGGATTGCAAAGAAGAGTCATCCTTGCATAGGATCTATTGGGTTTTAGTGAATGGGCCTTGGTCCGTGATAAAGGTTATTATCGCATCTTAAGGGTAGTTTTCTGAGTTTTTTCACTTTGTAAAAAAGAAGTAAAATTCTGTTAGATTTTTCCAAAATAAAGTAATCGATCAACATCACATTAAAGGTCTATATTTGAAGAACAAAACAAAAATTACTGTCGTGGGTTCTGGCTATGTGGGTATGTCGCTCGCAGTACTACTTGCGCAGCATAATAATGTGGTAGTGCTTGACGTGGATCCTTCTCGGGTTGAGAAGGTTAATAGTAAGCAATCCACCGTGGCTGATACCGAAATTGAAAATTTTTTAGGGGAGAAAGACCTCAGCCTGACTGCAACACTTGATAAACAAGCAGCATATGAGGGTGCGAGCTTTGTTGTGGTGGCAACACCTACCAACTATGATGCTAATACCAACCGCTTTGATACCAGCTCGGTAGATGGGGTTATAAAGGATGCATTGGAGCAAAACTCAGATGCGCTTGTGGTGATCAAGTCTACCATTCCTGTGGGGCATACCAAATCTCTCCAAAAAAAGTATGACACAGATCGCGTTATCTTCTCGCCCGAATTTTTACGCGAGGGGTGGGCCCTAAAGGATAATCTCTACCCATCACGTATTATTGTGGGTAGCCAACTTGAGGCTGGCAAAGAGTTTGCCAATCTTTTAGCTGAAGGCGCTGAAAAAAAAGATATTAAGACCTTATTTATCCATTCAACTGAGGCCGAAGCAGTCAAGTTATTTGCCAATACTTATCTTGCCATGCGCGTATCGTTCTTTAATGAGCTGGACTCTTATGCATTGGCTCATGATCTAGATACCAAAAGTATAATTAATGGTGTTTGTTTAGATGAGCGAATAGGTGAAGGCTATAATAATCCATCCTTTGGTTACGGTGGTTATTGCCTGCCAAAGGACACCAAACAGCTTTTGGCTAACTATGATCAGGTACCGCAGACATTGATTCAAGCTGTCGTGTCATCGAACACAACTCGTAAAGATTTTATTGCTGAGGAGATATTAAAGTTAAAGCCGAAAACGGTTGGGTTTTATCGATTGGTTATGAAGGAGGGTAGTGACAACTTCAGATCCTCGGCAATACAGGGTGTGATGAAAAGGATTAAGGCAAAGGGTATTAATGTCCTTGTTTATGAGCCTGAACTTGATGCTAGTGTTTTTTTTGGTTCGAAAGTTATTGTAGACCTTGAAGATTTTAAACAAATATGTGACGTGATAGTTACTAACAGAAGAGCTGAATGCCTTAAAGATGTTTCTGTTAAGTGTTTTTCTAGAGACGTGTTTGGCAATAATTAAGCCTTTAATACCAAATATTATTTAATAGCGATAACACGGTTATACTATCAGAAAACGAGTCAATCTATATGTCTGTTAGAGCTACTTGAGACTAATTTTGTTGGTGTAGGCGGCGAAATAAAGCATCACTGATGCACTGGATGAAATGCTTAAGGATGACGGATTAAATGCCTTTGAGACTAACGCAGGAGTCTTTGATTGTGGTAATAAAAAAGGCTTCTTAAGTGCGAATTTAGCGGTGGGGATGAATGATCCTGAGGCTAAGTTGTATATAAAAACGGTGATTGAAAAGAGCGACTGGTAGGGCTCGATAACGGGTTTTATTGTATTTCAAGATTAGTTTCTGGAATCTATAAAAAATTGAGAATAAATCGTATCAGGCTTAATGATTTTTGCAACAACTTTAATTGTTTTGACTTCAAATTGAAAGGTATCTCTAGGTGATGAAAAAGGTGTTAACAGTCTTCGGTACGCGTCCAGAGGCAATAAAGATGGCTCCATTGGTTCATGCACTTGCCGCTGATTCGCGTTTTTTGGCAAAGGTCTGTGTGACCGGTCAGCATCGAGAGATGCTTGATCAGGTTCTGGAATTATTTGAAATAGAGCCTGACTTTGATCTTAATATAATGAAGCAGGGCCAATCATTAAATGATGTAACCACCTCAATTCTTGTTGGGTTAAAACCAATTTTGGAGGATTTTAAACCTGATGTGGTGTTAGTTCATGGGGACACGGCAACCACGTTTGCATCCGCATTAGCAGCGTATTACCAAAAAATTAAAGTAGGCCACGTTGAGGCAGGCCTAAGAACAGGAAATATATATGCACCTTGGCCAGAAGAAGCTAACAGAAAGCTTACCAGTTCGATTACTAATTATCACTTTGCACCAACTGCTGGTTCGAAGGAAAATTTGCTAAGAGAGGGTGTATCAGTAAATGATATTACTGTTACCGGTAACACTGTGATTGATGCGCTATTTTTTGTGAGAGAAAAATTGAAACAAGCCAAGTCTCTTTCTGACGAATTGGCCTCCAAGTTTGATTACCTTGATCTAAATAAAAAACTAATTTTAGTGACAGGCCATCGCCGCGAAAGTTTTGGTGGTGGTTTTGAAAGAATTTGTGAAGCCTTGCGTCAGATTGCGATAATGCACCCAGCAGCTCAAATTTTATATCCAGTCCATCTTAATCCAAAAGTTCAAGAGCCAGTAAATCGGCTCTTAAAGGGTTTAGAAAATGTATTTTTGATTGAGCCTCAGCAATATCTTCCATTTTGTTACTTGATGGATAGAGCTTCAATTATTTTAACGGATTCTGGCGGCATACAAGAAGAGGCACCCTCGCTGGGTAAGCCAGTGCTCGTGATGCGTGAGACCACAGAGCGTCCAGAAGCGGTTGATGCTGGCACTGTAAGGCTGGTTGGAACAGATGTTAAACTAATTGTTGGTAAGGTTGATTTGCTGCTGAATAACTCTATCGAATATAAAAAAATGAGCATCGCTCATAATCCTTATGGAGATGGCTGCGCGGCCATAAGGATAATAGATAGCTTGATCCGGTATCTCAAAGACTGAGCTGTCACCGTATTTTGGTAAAGTTGTGTTGGGAGAATATGTATAAAGTAATACTTTTGTTAGCGTTATTGACTTCTGCTAGCGGTGACGTTGGCCAGAACGATAACGTATGGCTCTTAGGTAAAGACTATGATTTGTATTCGGATGGGGTAAATAAAAGTAAGCGAAAAGCCACGGAGTTGTATGTTCGTAAGGATAGTCAGCTTGGTTTTCAGCTTGATTGCAATGACAATAACGCGAACGTCTATCCCGGTGAAAATGCATTAGTCCTATCGTTCGATAACGATTGCAGTTCAGACGAGAGAAATATTTTTTTACTTAATAAAATAGTGCCCCAATTTAATTCACTGGGTTATTTTAGCAAGGCTAATGAGCGAGAGGATATTTCGTATCAGGAGGTGGTTTCATTTTTAACCCAGCTTAATATCCATTATGATGATGTTTATTCACTTCAAAATATAAAAGATTCTATTCGCTGGTCTTTTGATAATCTGAGAGAAACCGCGGGGGGCTTTAAACAAAATGGAACGGTGCGCGCAACGGTTAGAACTTCGTTGTATCTCTTTAGTGTGGCTAATTCATGCATGCTGGATGTAAGGCTAACACCTATATGTGACGAGTACGCCGGTGAGATCCTAGAGTCAGCTAGTTGGGTCAGTAACTTTCCTACACCATGGCCTGGGAATCATGATTTGGCAGCGCTTTTGATGTTCCAACGTTTGTTTCAACTGACTTCAAATGCTGAATATTATCAAATGTATTCTTTAAAGAGAGGGGAGCTCATCCAGGGTTTTGTTCACAAAACTGTTGACACGGGTTACTGGCCTGAGGCTCCAGCCACTTGGAAAAATCGTCTTCTCACCCCATACATGCAAACTCAAATTATATTTGCCGGTTACTACTTAGTGTTAAATCCACAAGATTCAGAGTTTAAAGAATTATTTATTAAAGAGGCGAATTTATTTTCAAACTACGCAGATATGGCCTCTCTAACGATCGATGTCAGTGATTCTTATGACTATATTGATAGTGAATCAGATATAAGGTACCGGCTGGGACATCCATCAGTGGTCTATCATCTATGCCTTCAAGCAGACCTATATTGTGAGTTCGTAAATGATTCGGTGCATGCAGCGTTGTACTATGACAGTATGCTTACGGTTTTTAGGCGAGATGATGGTATCACCCTTTTTAGTGACTCCTTTTTGAGATATGGAGTCATCCCGGAGCTTAGTGTTCTCTTATTACATTCCGGACGTTCTTATCAATGAAAGCGACATAATATGATTTTAATTTCTAGAAATAACCCAGAAAAGCATGCCATGCTAAAGCAGGTGTTAGCCAGTGGCAGCGACTTTCACAGAATACGGAAAGTGCTCTTTAATAAAATCTTTATCACTGAGTGTCCAGGTGAGGAAGATATGATTTTGTGCGACGATCCATTCGCTCTTATTTATGCCCGTCTTTTTCATTACAAAAAAACAAATCATATTAGATTATGGGCTTTTGAAATTTGGGAGCATCAAGTTCCACTAAAAAGCCTAAAATCGTGGATTAGATTTCTTGTTTTTTATTTTTCTTCCACTATCTCTTATCTTATTTGTGATTCAATATTGATTCCCTCAGAAACAAGAAGATCCTACTTGTCCGGGAAGTATTCGTCATTTAATTTATTTGCTAAAAGCAAAATAGTTCTCAATATTCCAGTGTTTTATTCTGGTGAATCGCTTTTGGAAGACAGCATGAAAGAGCGATTTATGAAATTTCGAAGCACGCATCAAACGCTTTTAATCTACGCTGGATCACTGCAAGAAGGGCGATTATTAGATGGGTTAGTGAATGCAGAAAATACCTCTGGAAATATCGGTTTAGTTCTTTGCGGGAGCGGTCCTATGGAGCCGGCAATAAAGGCGGCAGAGAAAACTAATACTAGTATTCTGTTTCTTGGCAATCTGGATGAGTCAGGGTTGTCATATGCATATCAGAATTCAGATGTTGGCATACTAGCCTATGATAATAAATTATTTAATACTCGAATGTGCGCGCCTTTAAAGTTGTGGGAGTACTTGTTTTTCAACCTATTAATTATAGGTAATGATAATGAAGCATTGATGGGCGAGTGGGCACAATATATAGATGGGTATTTTGATTGTATTACTGATATTTATCCTCTTATAAATGGCTTGCGTAGGTCTGATGGAATTAAAGTTATCCCTAAATTTGACTATCAAAGCGTCATTAAAATGTAGGTTGTATCACTTTATGTGTCGCACACGAAACCACTTTTAAATCTCACGCTAAGATTAAGATTTTTCCTCACTAAAAGGTAATGGATATGTATGATATGTTAGACGAACTCGAGGCAATTAAGACTTCGATAGAGAGACTAATTATAGACTCGGTAAAATTAGAGCAGATTGAAACGTTGGCCCAACTGATAGTGCAAGCATTAGCTAATGGTAAGAAGGTTATGTTCATGGGTAATGGCGGAAGTGCTGCTGATTCCCAGCACCTTGCTGCTGAATTCGTGAGCAGGTTTAACTATGATCGCCCAGGGCTTTCTGCAATAGCTCTAACAACCGATACGTCGGCATTGACAGCCATAGGAAATGATTATGGCTACGAAATGCTTTTTGCTAGACAAGTCCAGGCGCTTGGCAATGACGGTGATATATTGGTTGGTATATCTACATCAGGCACTTCTAAAAATATAATCCTTGCGTTTACTGAAGCCAAGAAAAAAGGCGTTCTTACTATTGGAATGTGCGGAGAACCTATGGGCCATTTTGATCAATTGTGTGATCATGTGTTCAGGGCACCTGCCACCACAACTCCAAAAATTCAAGAAATTCATATGATAGTAGGTCACATTATTTGTGGTTTGGTGGAGAGTACAATATTCCCAGAACCTCAGCACTAGGGCTGATAGTAATATGAAGGCTCTATTTTTAGATCGTGACGGTGTAATTAACGAAGATTTTGGCTACGTCCATACTACCAGTGACTTTGTATTTAGACCTGGTGTGTTTGATTTGGCGGCTAAGGCAAAATCTAAAGGATTTGTAATAATAGTTATTACAAATCAGGCGGGAATTGGCAGGGGCTATTACAGCGAGCAGGATTTCATTGCGTTAGATGGCTGGATGGTCAAACAGTTTGCACTTCATGGTGTGGAAATTTTGCAGACTTATTGGTGTCCTCATCACCCAGATTACGGCGTTGGGAGTTACAAAAAACAATGTCCATTTAGAAAGCCTGGTCCAGGGATGATTTTGAAAGCCGTAGAGGACCATAGTCTAAACTTGGATAATTCAATACTGATTGGGGACAAACCAAGTGATATTGAGGCTGGCTACAAGGCAGGCGTAAAAAGGCTATGCATAGTCGGCAACGACATAGTTCCAATCATTCCCCATGAGCGAATTTTGATGCTTGAGAATTTTAAGTTCTAATGCTGACTAATTATTTACTTTTGGTGCTTTGCTATGAGATATAAGTTGTGAAATTTGATCGCCTGAGTAGGCATGGCTTTGCCCTAGTTTTAATAGGTACTACTATATCAGCAGCCTTGGGATTCTCATCGAATGTTTTTTTGGCGCGCTCGATTTCAATTGATAATTTTGGTCAGGTAGCTTTTTTTTACACCTGTATTGTTACGGTTTTCAGCCTTTGGGAGATGGGTTTCGGCACTCATTATGTTGTTAAAGTTAATGAGTCGAGCGAGCATTATCCCGGAACTAGAAACAGGGAAATGAACTGGCTCTACCGTCAAGTGAGAATCCGATATGGGCTCCCTTTTGGGGCAGTGGCAACAGCTATAGTAGTATATATTTATGGCCTTTCAGTTTTAGACTATTTTGGTATATTTATAGGAGCGTTTTGTTTAATACATCATAAGTTTTTACTTAGTGTTTGCCAGGCAAAAGCGAATTGGATTAGCTTCAGCTTCTTTCAATGTATTCCAATGCTTTGCCGTATCTTGGCTTATATAATTACAATTTTCGGGGTGACGGTTTTTTATCAATCTGTAGATATGCTGATAAGTACAAAGTTAGCGCTGTGCTCCTCGTTGATGATTACTGTGATTCTGACTGAATATTTGACTCCGTCACATTATTTGTTAGTAGAAAAGTTTAGTTCTTCTATGCGTGAATTCCTTTTGAAGGGCCTTTTTACGCAAACGCTGATCAATACCGTAATTGTTCTATTTTCAAGAATGGATATTTTTTTACTAATGTACTTTGTTGACGCTAAAGGTGTGGCCCTCTATTTTGCAGCCAACTCTGTAGCTATGGCTTTTCCATTAGTAACTCGATCTTTGATGAATTACTACATGCAAAAAATATCTTCGTCATCGAATTTTTACACGACGAATTTACTACGCAAACAGCTTAATTTTCTGCCTGGAACTATTATTTTAGCTTGTGTTTTATATTTTAGTAGCAGTCAAATTATGACACTTATTTTCGGCCTGAATTATAGTGGTGGTGGGCTTGTTTTAGGAATATTGTCCATTGGGTATTTGGGAGGTATAGTTTTTACGCCGTTCGAAGCCTTCTTTTACAGCAGGAATGCCCAGGTAGTATTGAAAATAAAAGTCGCATCTGTGGTAGTTATGTTAACTTCATCATTGTTGCTTGTTGAAAGTCATGGTGCGGTTGGTATAGCACTCGGTTTAATGTTGGCTAAGCTAGTTGGCTGGCTAATTGTCACTATTTATTACTTAAGAGAAAACGTAAATGAAAGTCTTATCTAATCCTATTTCAAAAATTTTGAGCGTAAACTCATCAAGTCACCATTTGGGAAACTTTAAGTATGGGAATATAAAAAATTCGGCTGTAAAAAATGACTACACTGATTCTCCTGTACTGACATTAGATTTGAGCTTAATTACTGAAGACGTTCAAAAAGAGTCAATATCGATGTCGTTTTATGGAATTTTTAGCCATATTAAGTCTAACTATATAGTTAGAGATCGTAATTTTTTTGCTTTTGGTAATACTAAATTAGTCATAAAAAATCTGTTTGATGATGTTGTGTATATTAGTGCCTCTAAACTCTATAACTTTTGGGCTTTGTCTCGTTTTTCAAAACTCAAATCTGTTGGTGTGGAAATGACCGACATAGCTACAATAAACTTATTAGATAAGGGTTATTTAAGCTTTCATGGAGGCTGTGTTGCATCCAACGAGAAGGGACATATTATTACCGGATTGCCTGATATGGGTAAGACCTTAACTACAATGAAACTTCTTGAGGATGATCAAATTAGCTACTTGAGTGAGGATATTTTATTAATAGACGAGTCACTTACTGCATTTGCTGTACCTTATACACAGACTGTTGAGAAGCGGCGGGGGCTTGGTTTTTTTGAATCGGTTTATGCAAAGGTATATGAAGGTCTTTTTAAAAATAATTTTATTAAAACCGATATTTTTGAAGCTATTCCAGGTATCAGAGCAAGAACTCTTGATTCCACTAATATAGACACAATATTTTTTCTGGTCCGTGGTCCGAAATCTTGTGTAGTCGCGGTGGAAAAGGCTAAGGAAGATTTACTCCTGCAGACTATCCAGCTTAATAATCTAGAGTTCACATATTTTAGAAATGAAATGATTCTCAGCTACTTATTTTTTAATGACTCTCGAGACATTAATTACTTTTTGCAGAAGGAGAAAAAAATGATAACCGATTTATTTGCTCATAAAAAAGTTGTGATTGTTAGTGCCGAAACAGCATTTGGTTACCATGAACAGATTAAATCTTACATTGCCCATTTAGCTGTTTAGCACCTAACGTTAATGTCAAAATCGATCATAATTAGTAGCGCTCTAACTGGGGCTTTATTCTTTTTCTTAAACGAATATATGGCGTTACTTCCGCTAGGTAGGATCTTTTCCTTCGGGTTAGGTTTCGGTGTGGTGATATTGGCAATTTCATCTGCCACCAGAGGGTTGTTAGGTTTTCTCATTGTCAGTATTTTTAGCGCAACAGAAAACAGACAGCTTTCTACACTTCACGACGTAGGCGGTATTGACCACCAAATTAGTTATTTCAGCTTCTTTACTACAGCGATTGCTGGACTTAATTTATACGTTTGGATTCTGTTGTCCCTGACATTGATCTCATTGATACGTTTAGCCATTAAGTGGCAGAGTATTAAGTTGGGTAGAAGTTTTAATCTTACTTTAGTGCTGGCTATTTTTCTCGTTATGATGCTTTCTGCCACAGTAATGGATTTACCGTTACGCTCACATATTAACTATAAGTATATTGTTTCTGACTTTCGACCATTGCTTGTTTTCTTAATGGGAATAATAATTACTATAGATGTTAAAAATGATTCTTCCTCGAAAAAACCTGCCAAAACCTTTGTTTCTCTAGTGAAGTTTCTGGCAACTGGTTTAGGTGTGCAATTATTATTAACTTTAGTTAATGACCTTTTCCATGGTGAGTTAAGATTTCAGTTTACTACTAGTCCGCATATTATGTGGCCGTTGTTTTTTACTTATATATTGAGTGGGAAATATTTAGGGGCTCATATTGGTTTTTTCTCTTTGGCCGGAGCGTTTAAGGTGGCGCGGGGCGAAATGTTAAATGTTGGCATTTCAATTGTCATGCTGACACTGTTTTTTGGAAAGCTAACGTCCGGTATCTCTCGGGGTAATAAACTAAATATTTTTAATTCAGTCACTGTAATCTTCATGATAATTGCTATTATATTAGCAATAGCAAATGCTCAGTATCCATACATCATTGATTTTATTATTTTTAAGTTCAGTTTTTTTATAAACCTTGTATCTGGTGAGATATCTAGTAGTAGTGTTTCAATGCGGGTTACAGAGCTGCAAAATATTTTGTCATTCTACTGGAATAATGTAGAAGCCCTATTTTGGGGAAGAGGCTTCGGTGGTTACTTTACTTTTTCTGAATTTCCCCCTAGTCGAGCGCTAGCAGTAAACGATTTTTCAATCGATCAAATCAGCAGTGGTTTATTTTATAAACCCCATCATTTTGTGAATTTCATACTTTTAAAAGCTGGGATAATAGGTTTTCTTTTATACCTTTTGTTTAGTTACAAATTTTTTGTTACAGGTTTACAGCTTATTAGACTAGGTGATGTCGATGAAAGAATTGTGGGATATTACCTATTTTTCTTTAGCCTGTATAGTTTGAATATGTATTGGCAACCCGTATTGATATTGTGGGCTTTATTTGTTTATTCATACGGTGAAATTATTTTGAGGAGTATTAAAAATTGACATTGTAATAACTGATCCTTTATGTGAACCTGGCCATATATCAACTACGTCTTTCTTTTTGAGAGCGGCTGAGGAAGAGCATAATGTGTACTTCATTGCTAACGAAGGCTATGCAGACAGTGTTGGCCATCAAGCTGTTTCCTTCGCGGAGCTCCCTAACCCAAAGCTTCACAAGGGATCTATGTGGATTTTGGTTAATATTTATATATTATGGAAAATTAGCTCGATAACGAGAAAAAGGTTCCCTAAGGCTTCGATCCTCCTCCTCTCTTATGAAACCGTTAGTTTTTCGATCGGTAGGCTCTTATTTTCTAACTTAAGAGGTTCATATATTTTTAATCATAATAATATCGACCAATTAGAGTCCAGCGCAGTGAGGCGATTAGCCTTTCGTACTTTGCGCATTCCTACTATACATCTTGTTTATGAGTCGTTTATTAAGAATCACTTAGAAGATGACCCTAAGTTTAAAGCTGAAGTGGTTAGTCACCCATTGGTTTTTGACTGGATACCACTGCCCCGCGATAAATTAGTCAATATGTTTGTGCCACATATGCTCGATCTTGCACAATTTAATATGCTAAATAAGTTGGCTGATGATGAAAAAAAATTTAAGATTCGCGCTAAGTTTTACGAGACTATTACAATTCCTCATCTTACTACAATGCCTTATTTCCCCGATTTCGATAAGGAGTTAGGTCTGTCGAATATTGTGCTAGTTTTTACTATATTCAAATATAGAGCTAGTGGTGTCGCATACGCAGCAATATCATCAGGCCGTATTTTAATAATCAAAGAGTCGATTTTTTCCTCAAATTTGGCCATGCGCTATCCAGGGCAAGTTTTTTTGTTTAGTGATATAGAGCACCTCTTCGAGTTACTTTGTAAAATTGGTAGAGATAAAAATCTCCTTAATGTTAAAAGAGTGAACCTAGAAGTTTCACAAATAGGGAGGGTAATCTCAAAATGAAACTCCTGACTTTACCATTCTAAGGGTCTAATCTAATAGATATGACGACAGGATGGCATCAATTGATTGTGCCCATGACCGTATGTTTAAACTCTATCCAAAATTGGTATGAGTCATTTTTTATGTAGGTAATTCTAATGATTGTTTCAAGAGCACCACTGAGGCTTGGATTAGCGGGTGGCGGGACGGATGTTGAGCCATATGTAAGCATTTTTGGTGGCGAAGTCCTTAACGTGACCCTAAATAAATTCGTTTTTACACAAATCTCGGAATCACCCTCTGGTCAACTGTGTCTATATGACGGAAGTAGTGATTTACAGCATACGTATTTTTTGTCTGAACTTCCAGTTGAAGATAATAGCTTAATGTTGTGCATTTATCGGTATATGTTTGATAAATATGGAGATAGCATTTATAAGCCATTAGATATTAGAACATACTCTGAAGTGCCTTTTGGTTCTGGCCTAGGTGGATCATCCACAGCGACCGTTAGTATGATGAAGGGGTTGTTCTTTTATTTCGGGATTGAGGTGGATAGCTATGAATTAGCTGCAAAGGCGTTTCATGTTGAGCGTAATGTTTTTGGCCTGACTGGGGGCGCTCAGGATCAATATGCTGCGGTTTTTGGAGGAGTTAATCACCTTGAGTTTAGTGCCGATTCGGTCGTAGTAAATAGCCTTCGGGTTAGAAATTCTATTATGTTATCTCTAGAGTCCAAGCTAATGCTTTACTACACTGGTACATCTCGAGCGTCAGCAAAGATTATAGAGGGTCAGATTGAAAATCAAAAACAAAGTGTTAGTTCAACTATAGAGGCTCTTCACAGAGTTCGAGAGAATGTAACGCTAATGAAAGAAGCCCTACTGAAAGGGGACTTTGAGAAGCTCTATCTAGTTATTAATTCTGGGTGGCAGGATAAAAAGGACTTATCGTCTCAAATTTCTTCGACTTCGATAGATGATACCTACGATAGAATTATGGCTGCGGGGGCTTTTGGCGGTAAGATTTCGGGTGCAGGGGGCGGTGGCTTTATGTGGTTCTTAGCGCCGTTGAACAAGCATCGAGACATTAAGTTGGCTTTGAAGGATAACCCCGGTTATTTTCTTGAGGGTAAGTTCAGCGACTTAGGTGCTGAAGCATGGTACGAGGTTTAGATTATTTTATTAAGTTATATTTCAAAGGTTGGTTACTATGCAAGTAGTTATTCTAGTTGGTGGGCAAGGGACTCGTATAAAAAGTGCATTGCCAGATATTCCAAAGCCGATGGCGTCAATTCTAGGACGACCTTTCTTAGAGTATCTTTTAGATTTTCTTAGCTCTAAAAAGATCAGTCGTGTGCATATGGCTATTGGATATTTAGGTCACATAATTGAACGACATTTTGGGTTTAGGTATAAGGATATAGTAATTTCTTACTCTAAAGAAGCGACTCCACTCGGTACAGGAGGAGCTGTTTTAAAAGCAGCCAAATCAATAGGTGACGAATACTTCATGGTTATGAATGGGGACTCGTTTGCTGACTTTGACATAGATGATCTTATTGCTAATTTCGATCTTAAAAACCAAAATACTATTGTCGTTTCATGGGTGCCTGATGTAAGTCGATATGGAAAAGTCGATTTTGATGAATACATTAGCTCGTTTTCTGAAAAAGGAGAAGTCGGAGGCGGATATATAAATACGGGAATTTATGTGCTAAATCAGAATGTATTAAGCGGTTGTGATAATGGGCCTTTTTCGCTTGAGGAGCATTTAGCTACTTCAATACATCAACATAACTTTGCTCCATATGTTGTTGATTCTAGGTTTATTGATATTGGTACCTTGGAAGATTTGGCTAGGACAGATCAGTTTTTTAGTGATGACTAATGCATTGAGACCTTTGCACAAAGCAGGCACCAAGGTGAAACGGTTAAAATCATCCTACTTTTCGTTGGGAAACTTGATAATAGCTAGCTATTAGCTATGTTTCCAGCCTCAACTAGACTGATTTTCCCTCATTTCCTTTTTTGTCTCCCCTTCATACCAAGGTCTCACATTATAATTGGTAAGGTATACCTATGAAACGAAATAGACGGATGGTACTCTCATTTCTTGCTGTAGTAATGGCATCGCCAGTTGGTGCGTTTACAACTTACAATTTAACGGTTCTAGGCAAAAAATCTTCTGAATCACCTGAATTAGAGAGGTTACGTAAATCTCTTTTTAATAACGTCAACAAAAAAGACCTTATATCGGTTTATAAGATTCCAAAAATTAAAATTATGGAGTCATTGAGGCTCTCCCAAAAAACCTCTGATCATACCTTTTTGGCAATCAAAGAGGACTTTGAGTTCCGTAGGGTATGTGTCATTGACGGATGGGTTCTTTCTCAAACGGAGGTTATATTGTGTTTGATGACTTAAGTGCGCATAAAGAAGAGTTTGTAAAGAGAACGCAAGTCGCTGTTGTTGGATCAGGGCCAGCAGGATTGACGTTGGCAAAAATGCTTGTAAAGAAAGGCCTCAACGTCATTCTTATTAGCAGTGGTACCTTGTTATATGACCGCAAGCAGCAAGACTTGTACGACGGAAAGATTGTTGACGACATTCCCTTAGTTCCATTGTCAGCCTCTAGATTGAGAATGTTCGGTGGCACTTCAAATCATTGGACTGGCCATTGTGGACCATTTGATGACATTGACTTTCAAACTAGAGGTTTTATTCCAGACAGTGGCTGGCCTATAGTTCCCGCTGAGTTTAAGAAATACTATAAAGATGCTCAAGAATTATTGGAGCTAGGGACCTATAAATACTCTTTCAATTCGAACGAAGAATCTCAGATTTTTTCAGAATCAGGTGATTTTCAGTCAAGTTACCTGAGTCAGAATCCATTTCGATTTGGCCCGGAGTGGAGGGATTTTTTTGAGAAGGCAGAGAATTGTTATGTTTTAGAGAATGCCAACTTGACGAGTGTGACAATTGATGAAAATGGTAGGAGTATATCGGCACTAGGCGTCAGAAGCATTGGGGGGCAAACTGCTAAAATCGTTTGCGATTACGCAGTTTTAGCCTGTGGTGGCATTGAGAATGCTAGAATTTTGCTTAATAGTCCTCTCAGCGCGCGGCTTCCCTGTTTAGGGCATTACTATGCATTTCATCCCAGAGTGGTTGGCGCTCAGCTCCATTTGGCGAAGCCTTTAACTAAAAATAACGTATTTCAATGGCACCAGATCGATGGTGCAACTAAAAAGCAATTTATTAAGTACACTGCAAATTTCCAGATTACAAAAGAACAACCGAATTATGCTATGAATCTTTTGAATCGATATAGTAAGAGGTCCCCAGAATTTTTGGCTGCACTTAGGCTGAGAAATAGAGTACGTGGAGACTCTTTTGAGGGTGATATAAGCGATGATTTATTGTCTGTAGTTAGCAATTTGGGAGGGCTGATTAGTGAGTACAGTAATCACAAGTCTTTGGGAGCGATCGATACTCTTGATCTAATGACTTATATTGACCCAACCCCTAATTTTAGCAATAAAATAACTCTAAATGAAGATAAAGATGAGATGGGTGTTAATCGATGTACAGCGCTTTGGAAACCGTCTGATGACGATATTAAATATACATATGAATTTAATATTAAATTTGCAGAGATGGTTGGTAGTAGTGGACTCGGAAGAGTTAAGATACATCCTTTGCTGAAGGATCGTGCGACTTTTACTAAATTGGTTCAAGATAGCAGTGGTGGTGGACATCAAATGGGTACAACACGTATCTCTAATTCGTTAGAGTCTGGAGTGGTGGATAAAAACCTTAAGGTCCATGATGTAAATAATCTATTTTGTGCAGGGAGCTCTGTTTTTCCCACCTATAGCTGGGTCAACCCAACTATGACGATAGTGGCTTTGTCTGTGAGATTAGCTGATCACATATCAAGATTAAATGAACAGGCATAATGTTCCATCTGGTGTTTATGTAATGTTAGTCATCGCTTATTGTTATCTTTCTGAACTTTCGTATAAAGAAACGAGCAAGCACATAGATCAGAGGATGTAGTCATGATACGTTTTGTTGACATTTGTTTCTCTGGCATAATAACAGGTTTGATATTTTGAAAAAAGATTTGATATCGATAATTACTGCAAGCTACAACTCAGAGAATTTTATAAGGAGTACATACTATTCAATCGTCTCACAGAGCTATACTAATTGGGAGTGGCTGGTAACGGATGATTGTTCGTCTGATGGATCTCTTGATATTCTTAAAGAAATACAGGTGAGTGATTCAAGGGTAAAAGTATTCCAAAACTTAACTAACTTGGGAGCTGCAAGAGCAAGGAACAAATCTCTATCCCAAGCCAGAGGGCGTTTCGTTGCATTTATTGATGCTGATGATCTATGGGAGTCAGACAAACTGCTAAAGCAAACCAATTTTATGTTACGAGGAAGTGTAGGAATTTCCTTTACCGCATATAGAGTAATAAATCAGCAAGGACATTACCAGCATTTATCAATTGATCTTTTAGCTCCCTGCACTGTAAATTATCGAGAATTACTGGTTAAGAAAGCTACGTTTGGGTGCTCTACGGTTATGATCGACAAATTTGTTATCGGTAATGTCATAATGCCTGACTTGAGAACTGGTCAAGACTATGCAACTTGGTTGTCGATTTTAAAGAAAGGTTTTACTGCGCATTTATTACGAGAGCCACTAACATCTTATAGAATCGTGAAGGGCTCTATTTCTCGAAATAAGGTCAAAAAAGCGATACGGCAATGGCGTATATATAGAGACGTAGAGAATTTATCCCTACTTGATTCGCTTTATTGTTTCACCAATTATGCATATCGGGCGATCTTTCGCTCATAGTTGATTGAGCTTTTAAGTTACCCAGTTCCGCAAATACTTCATGGCAGTTGAATCTGTTTGCCATCCCCCTCTTAGCATTATCTTCTCCAGCTGCTCGCCTTGCTCCAGTAGATCAAGTGCTGCACCTACTCTAAATGAATGACCGCTGAGCGTTTTTTGTTGGTAGTCCACTTTTAACTCCTTTTGCAGTGCTTTTAATATGGTGTTTACACTTGCTGGATGAAGGTTTTTCCCAATATGCCCATACCTGCTGATTGATCTTAGGATATAGCCTTCGTTGCGAGTAATACGCCTCCATTTTTCTAATAAGTCGAAGAGTTCTTGGCTGATGGGTAGCATCTTCCCAGCCCCGAATTGATCCGTTTTTGAGAAATTTAGCTTTATTGCAGGTTTTCCGCTCGGTGATTGGCAGATGTCCTCAAACTTAAAGGCACAGAGTTCCGACCGGCGTCGCATCGTTTCGTAGCCGAGTCTGAGAAGGGCTTCATTCCTTAAACCCCTGGCGCTGTTATCGCAGTTGTTAAGTAGCTGGTTAAGTAGTGGCTTGGTGAGGGGAGTGGCCTGCTGCTGAGCTCGACCAATTTTTCGATGCATGCGTTTGATGGCCAATATAACCTCTGGCTGGTTGGTGGGGTCGTAGTGTTTGGAAAGTTTTAGTATCGTGCCCAAGCTATTTATTCTTCGGCGAATGGTTGCGCTTTTTCTTATGGTGGCAAGGTAGTCTACATACTGCGCCATGGCATCGGCAGTTGCCGGTATAGAGTCGGTATTATTGTGTGAGCACCAGGTCTGATATTGAATAAAGTCCGACCTGTAGGCTCTTATGGTATTTTTGGCAAAGGCGCCATCAAATTTGGCTAAGATGCTGTCAATCATGGTATTCTCATTATAGAGTTAACAAAACCTGTAAAGATGTAATCTACATCATTAATGATATATAAATGATTTCAGTTTGTCAAATAAAAGCGGGGCGTTCCATGTTGAATTGGAGTGCTGCCGACTTAGCTAAAGCTAGTGGGGTTGGACCTGCGACTGTGCGCCGCTATGAGATGCAGGTGGGTATACCGCTGTCGAACACATCTACATTATTGCTCATTCAGCGTGCATTGGAAGATGGTGGCATCGAGTTTACTGGCGAACCTCTAGTCAACCCAGGTGTGGTGCTTCACCTTATCCCTTCGGCATAATTGCTTCTCTTCGTCTTCGGTCTTCTATCACCACGCGTAGTTCCCCCAGAGCTTTTGAAAATTGCCGATCTATGGTGGTCATGTAGCGGGTTATTTTTTCTATGTTGGTGGATCGTGAAATGCTCACCTGTTCGGCCAGTTTGAATAGCTTTTCTGCTTTGGGGTGTAGGTCTATCGTGATGAACTGCTTTAGTGCCTCTTCGCTGAGCTTGTTTAAGAAATCACTATGGGACAGCTTGCTACTCGTGGAACTGCGCTGATATAAATCTTGAAATTCAAGGCTTCGATTGCACTGCCTTATGAACGCACTAACAAGGCTATCTAACGCGTACCGACCGTCGAGTAGCTCAGCTTTGCTGCATCTATTTTTGAAGGTGAGTTGGTCAAAAAGGACGAACAGCATCGGATACTCTTCTAAATCGTCCGGGATGGTGGTATGTTCGCCGCGCTCCAAAAGGCGAAGCGATTCCTGGCTTAATCGTTGAATAAGGATGAGATTTTCTTTTAATGTTTCATCGTCATGGAGCTCGCCTCTAAACCTGGCTGAGGCGTAATGCTCTGCTTGTTCCTGGGTAAGGTTAAATGTGGTATGTAATGCTAAGTCGTCGAGTTCGGTGAGGCTGGCTACCTCTATCTCGTTGCTCTCTTCCCTGATTGCACGCTGCCAGCGGACATACTGGACGGCCACGCGTTCATTAGCACGCGTTCGATTAGCATGCGTTCTGTGATGGTCTGTGGGCCGTATTCGAAGGTGAGTTCGTCATACATCTGTTGGTAGATTTTTTGGTCTGTTGACGAGGTGATGCTTTGGCTGGTTAGCCCGTGGGTGAGGGCGTTCTTAGGGGTGTTGCTTTTGGAGACGGTGGGCTTCTTGGGCATGGGGCTATTGATCCAATCAGTCTGTGTGTGCATACAGTATAACATGCCACTTTCTGCGACCAAGCAGCATTTTGGAGCCTAGAAACCATTGGCCATTAGATGGTGTAATCTTCTTTGTCGTCAGTATCATAATTATTATTAAAGCGTTATATATTAAATAAACACTGTTTTTGCGAAATGAAATGCATGGTTTATTGGTTTTGAGCCTGATTTAAAGGTGCGATAAATGCCTTTATCGTGTTTAAACAGCCCCAGAAATAGGCTAGCAGATGACAACATTAACAAGTAGAATCAATTAATAATCCCAAATAAAGAAATAGGGCATAATAAAATGAATTCAGAACCATCACAACAACACAATGATGAAATCGACCTTGCTGATTTAGTACGCTCGTTATGGAAGGGGAAGTGGCTAGTCATGGGCACCACACTCGCTACAGTTATTTTGGCCTTGGTGTACTTGGTTATAGTACCAAAATCTTACACAGGCACACTTTACATTGCACCTATTTCTATTGTTGAAGCAACCGAATACCTGCCACTCGATGTGACGGAACTGATTAACGTAGACAGCAACCACCTCGAATCATTATTCATCGAAGACCTTCAATTATTCGAAGGCTTGAAGAAATTCACAGAGGAAAAGAAGTACATCGAAAGGCTAGAGAACGAGTCAAATCCAGAATTTACCGCCAGAAAAGAAACCGTTGTTCGTGGATTATTCATCATATCAAAGCCGGTAAATAAAAAAGACGATATAGAGCCTAAGTGGACGATAGAAATAACGACGCAGCAACCTGAATTAGCAACTGAAGTATTATCCAGCGCTCTGTCATTTTCAAATGACAACGTCAACAGCCAAATCCAGAATGCCTCTGATAAGTACACGACCATGCGAGCTAGAAAAATCGCAATGGAAATAGAGGACATAACCATTACTGCTGACATCTTACTAAACCAAGAAAAACTAACCACTCAAGCGAGACTAGCTTTCTTAAAGGAACAGGCAACTTTAGCAAGAGCCATAGGTATAGAACAAAACACACTCACTGCACAGACATTCACAACACAGTCTGCACTAGTCACTAACGTCAGCCAAGAACAGCCTTTTTACCTTCGTGGTTACGTTGCCATCGAAAAGGAAATAGAAACACTATCCTCTAGGCAAGCGCCAGAACTATTTATACCAGAACTCGCAGGCCTAGAGAAAAGAAAGGAACAACTACTGCGAGACCAAAGCGTTAACAGAGCCAAGATAGCTATTAAATTAACCCCAATTGGCACTGATACATTTAAGGCAGCCCGCTATGACCTATCCGCCATCGAATTCAAAAGCAAAACAAAGACCATTCTAATATTGGCCTTATCACTCGTCTTGGGCGGAATGCTTGGCATCTTTGTATTACTGATTCGAAATGCTTTGGTCCGTAAAGACTAGTTTCTTAAGAATGGGCAGATTACCTTATCGCTCAACGAGCTTCAAGTAATGGCTGGTGATGCGTCACTTGAAGGCGTGTTGACAATGAGGCTGACTTTTCTCAATGGCTTTGGCGAGTGATTGTGTAAATACGTAACATTTCTTGAAGCACGATAACTACCCTTATCACAGATTAATATTGAAGTTTGTTATGGGGTCTGTTGTTTAATTTGGTATCATTGATTTTTTTAGAAGAAGAGTGCCCTATTAAATGAAGACAGCCTTAATTACCGGTGTAACTGGCCAGGATGGAGCCTACCTTGCAGAATTTTTGTTGCAAAAAGGCTACATCGTTCACGGCGTTAAACGTCGCTCCTCTTTATTTAATACGGCTCGTATCGATCGCTTGATCGAAGCGTCTTCTCTTGGTGAATGTGAATTTCATTTTCACCACGGCGACATGACAGATTCTTCGAGTCTTTTCCATATTATTCAAAAAACACAACCCGATGAAATCTACAATTTGGCGGCCCAGTCACACGTGGCGGTTTCTTTTGAAGAGCCTGAATATACCGCCAATGCTGACGGCACAGGCGTGCTGCGCATATTGGAGGCTATTCGAAGTCTAGGGTTAGAAAACAAAACACGCTTTTATCAAGCCTCTACGTCTGAGCTTTTTGGGAAGGTGCAAGAAGTACCTCAAACTGAAAAAACTCCCTTTTACCCGCGCAGCCCTTATGCTGTGGCAAAAATGTATGCCTACTGGATTACAGTTAACTACCGTGAAGCCTATGGTATTTATGCCTGTAACGGCATTTTGTTTAACCATGAATCACCATTACGTGGTGAAACCTTTGTAACCCGTAAGATCACCCGTGCGCTGGCTCGTATTAGCCTTGGCACGCAAGATTGTTTGTATTTGGGTAATATGGACGCCAAACGTGATTGGGGCCACGCCAAAGACTATGTGCGGATGCAGTGGCTTATGTTGCAGCAAGAGGAGGCCGATGACTTTGTGATTGCCACAGGTGAACAATACAGCGTGCGAGAGTTTGTAGAAATTGGTTGTAAGAAATTAGGTATGAGCGTTACTTGGCAGGGCGTAGGGATTGATGAAAAGGGCTATAATATGGATGGCCAATGCATTGTTGCCGTAGATCCACAATATTTTCGTCCTACGGAAGTGGAAACGCTACTAGGTGATGCTACCAAAGCGAAGCAGCTTTTGGGCTGGGAACCAGAGATTAGTTTTGATGAGCTGGTAACTGAAATGGTTGAGTACGATTTGGCAGAAGCCAAAAACGAACAGATTACTGGCGTACTGCCGCGTTTGGTTAGTGAGCTAATATGAGCTTTGGTTTTGAGTTATTAGAGTCGAAGCAAGTATTAGGCGTTTATGCCATCACGCCTTCAATAGCCACTGATGAACGCGGTGATATCTGGACTTCGTTTTTAAAAAATGATGTAGAATCATTGTTGCCCGAAGGTTTGGCATTCAAACATGATAAGTTCTCCCAATCCCGCCACAATGTGCTCAGAGGCATTCATGGTGATTCTAAATCTTGGAAGTTAGTGACTTGTGTTTTTGGTGAGATTACTCAAGTAGTGGTGGATTTGCGTAAAGGTTCACCTACCTATTTAAATTGGCAGAGTTATAAAATTAACAAAGCCCAGCAAAAAATGGTGCTCATACCCCCAGGTTGCGGTAATGCCTATTATGTCAGTAGTGATCTAGCAGTGTATCATTACAAACTAGCTTATAATGGAGGCTATATTGACGCAGCAGAGCAATTCTCTGTGCGTTGGAATGACACTTCGATTGGTATAGATTGGCCAGTGACAGAGCCTGAGTTGTCAGAGCGTGACTTAAACGCCCCTTTTATTAATTAACACCAGCCCACAACAGCAGGCATGAAACGAAATTTTATATAAAGAGAATATAATGATTAAAGAATACAAAGATGGTGAGCAATTATTAGCGCGCCACATTCCTGCTGCAGAAGCCTGGAAAAATGGGCTCAATTTTTTTTCTCAGGATGAGGAGTTTGTGCAAGTAGGCAGTTGGGGTTATGACACAGGCACTGCCTTAAAGCCTCATGTGCATAATCATGTACCCCGTGAAGTCACGGTCACTCAAGAAGTGTTATATGTGCGCTGTGGTGCTATAAAAGCGCGCATTTTTGACCTGCAAGACCAACCTCTAGTTGAATTTAACGCTCACGAGGGCGATGTCGTGATACTACTTCGGGGTGGACACGGTTATGACATCATTGAAGATGGTACTCAGGTGTTGGAAATCAAAAATGGTCCGTATTTAGGTGCCGAAGCCGACAGAAGACGGATTTAATTGTGACCAAAGAATTTATTATGCAAATGCGCCCTTGGTTTGGCGCAGAAGAAAAACAGGCCCTTATGGCCTACATGGATGAAGATGGCTTTTTAACTGAGTTTAAAAAGACAGAAGCTTTTGAGCAAAGTATTGCTAGCTTCACTGGCGCCAAACACTGTGTAGTGGTGAATAACGGGACTATTAGCTTAACTCTAGCCGCTATGGCGGCAGGTGTGGAAGCTGGTGACGAGGTGATTGTTCCTAATTACACAATGATCGCAAGCCCTAACTCTCTGCGGATGTTTGGTGCAGAGCCGGTGTTTGTCGATGTTGAACCCGACACCCTGTGTTTGGATATTGCTCTAGTGAAAAAGGCCATTACGGCCAAAACCAAAGCCATTATGTTGGTGGTTGCTAATGGACGCGCACCAAACGCTGGTATAGAAGCTTTTCAAACACTTTGTGATGAGCGTGGTCTATTGTTGATTGAAGATGCCGCTCAAGGCTTGGGGAGTTATTATCCAGATGGCACCCATACAGGTACTAAAGGCCTAGTGGGCAGTTTTTCTTTTTCTGCACCAAAAATTATATCCACTGGCCAAGGTGGCGCATTGGTGACGAATGATGATGGTGTCGCAGAACGATTAAGGCGCTTGAAAGATTTTGGCAGAGCTAGTGGTGGTAATGATATTCATGACAGCTTAGGTTTTAACTTCAAGTTCACCGAATTACAAGCAGTAGTGGGCTTGTGCCAAATGGATAAGTTAGGAGACCGGGTTGTGCGCAAAAAACAAATCTGGCAGCAGTATGCAGATCAGTTGGCTAACTGCCCACAGGTCAAGTTATTTGCTCACGACTTAAGCATTACCACGCCTTGGTTTATTGATGCCTTGGTTGAGCAGCGAGAGGCATTATCTGCCTTCTTAAAGACTGAAATGATAGGCACCCGCGTAATGTACCCGCCTATTCACCAGCAAAAGGTTTATGATCTTGTTGGAAATCACCCTGTGTCAGAAAATATTGGGATAAACGGCTTGTGGTTGCCCTCTTCAAATCAATTAACAGACGCTGATATCACTCGCATATGCGATGCGGTGAAGGCTTTTTACGCTTAAATGACTGCTTTAAAAACGCCTTTTGTTTTTGCTCCGGTGGTTATGGCTGGAGGTGTGGGTAGCCGTTTGTGGCCCTTGTCTCGGGCATCCTACCCTAAGCAATACCAGGTATTGGTAGACAACAACCACCAACACACCATGTTGCAGCAGACGTTTGCTCGGTTGCATGGGCTAGATCAAGTCAATAGTCAGCTGATTTGTAATCAAGACCACCGCTTTTTGGCTGCAGAACAGTTGCGTGGTTTAGCCCAAGGCGCTGACATTATATTAGAGCCCATGGGCCGTAATACTGCGCCCGCAGTCATTATCGCCGCCTTGCGTTTACAGCAAATGGCCAGAGACGAACCCATGTTGGTGTTGTCTGCCGATCATGATATTGCTGATGTGCCCGCTTTTCATGTCGCTTTAAGTTCTGCTCATGCATTAGCGGCCCAAGATTTTATTGTAACCTTGGGCATTACGCCTAGCTTTGCTTGCACAGGTTATGGCTATATTCATTGTGGTGATGCTGTGTTAAAGGGCTTCGGGGTAGAGGAATTCGTTGAAAAGCCTGACGAAGCTGTGGCCCAAGCTTATTTAGATGCAGGTGATTATTTGTGGAACAGTGGCATGTTCATCGTTAAGCCCAGTGTCCTGTTGGCAGAGGCTTTAACCCTTTGTCCTAATTTACTCAAGCAGTGTCAAGATGCGCTCGATAGGTCTGCCAAAGATTTAGATTTTATCCGTTTACCCGTTGCTGAGTTCGCGCAGTGCGAAAGCATATCCATAGACTATGCCATTATGGAGAAGACTCAAAAAGCAGTGGTTGTGCCAGTGGCGTGTGGTTGGAGTGATGTGGGTGATTTGCAGTCTCTTTGGCAAGCTAATGAGAAGGACGAATGTGGCAATGTTAAACAAGGTGATGTTTTGGCGATAGGTAGCCACAACTGTTTACTTAAAGCCGATAGCCGTTTGCTGGCTGTGCTGGGTGTGGAAGACATTGCCATTATTGAAACTAAAGATGCCGTGCTAGTAGCAAAGCTTAACCAAGCCCAACAGGTCAAAGAGCTAGTGGCCACGTTAGCTGGGCGAAACGAATTGAGTCATCAACGAGAGGTCTATCGCCCGTGGGGTAGTTATGACAGTGTTGATAGCGGCCCTAATTACCAAGTAAAGCGTATCAGTGTTAACCCTGGAGCACGATTAAGTCTGCAGCGGCATCAATTTCGTGCTGAACATTGGGTTGTCGTGCAAGGCCAGGCTAAGGTGCATGTGGATGGCGTAGACCATCTGCTTGATACCAATGATTCCATATACATCCCCGTGGGTGCTGTGCATAGTTTGGCCAATGAAACTTATGAGGCGCTATATCTGGTTGAGGTGCAATCAGGAAGTTATTTGGGCGAAGATGACATAGAACGTTTGGAAGATATCTATGGGCGCCATTAGTCTGGTTAGTTTATTATCTGTTTGATAAGTTCAATATATAATTTGCACAAAGGCTGTCAGGGTCAAGATAATCTAAAGCCTGACGATAGTTTTTTTCTATTAGGGTCTCATCAGGTGTTTGAAAACGTGCCTTTTTTATCAAGTCTATCCCTTCATCCACAGTATCAAAGATGAGCCAGTTGCTGGTGTCAAAGTATTCAGATATATCACTACAGCCCCAGTAAATAGGCACTGTTCTGCATAAAAGGCAATTAACAATTTTTTCAGTAAAGTAATTGTCTTCTTTGGCATTTTCAATCACCACCGAATATTTATATGGCAGTAAGCCTTCATGATCTTGGTCATAGGGTTGGTAACCTCTGCCTAAAATATCAATATAGGTGTTACCTAACTTAAGTTGACTGATAAGCTTATGACGCAATTTATGGCCTGTAGTTTTTGTCTTGTTAGAAGCTATAAGTGATACAGGTTTTCTTTGACAAATTGGCAGGCCTAATACTTGGGGAGAGATTTTTGACCGAGCTAAGGGAATTATTGCAATATTGTTTGTTAGCGTATTGAGTTTTTTGTATCTGGTGAAGACTGCAAAATACTTATATTTAATAACGGGTAAAAGAAAGTAATAAAGGCTATGCACTGCAAGAGGTTCAGGTAAGGCTAAGGATATATGGCAACTGGTCTGGGGTAGTCGGAAAAAAACATGCCTAGAATATGGGTATGTGATTATATGGTCGCACTCTCTTAGGTCTCTCACTCGCAAACCTGCAATGGGCTTTCCTAGGGGCCATATTAGGTTTTCAAGAAGCATGGCTCCCAAGTTCTGTTCCCTTCGTAATGCATGAGGAACAATGCCAACTACAGGGGGTAATGTCTGTATTGATGTTACGGATATTTTTTTAATAATGATATGGCCTTTTTTAACAGATGTACATATTCAGTTTGGTATTCAACTAGCGATATTTCAGGTGCACTCACACTAGGTTCGCGTGCCTTCTCTAAGATTATTAATTCATCCGTAAGATGTGTGGGCAACTTTGGTAGGTTTGTTGTAGAGTAATAATCGTGAAACTTAAACTCGCCTCCCAACATTTTTTCATGAGGAGCAATCCAAACATTTGGAATCTGCATTGCGTCAGCCATCACTAGGCCATGAAGCGACTGTGATAATATAACTTTTGCAGATGCAATGTCGCTAACTACTTTTCTTAAAGAGCGAGATGGATCGATAATTTTACATAAGTGGCCAAACTTTTTTAAGTACAGTGGGTAGCTGTCTACGTGCGGCACAATAGCTATTTCACAAGTAGGCATGTGAGAAATATTTAAAAGGTTGGGTATGATCACAGCGGGGTCACCCAATAAAACATCTTCTTGGATGCCTAGTTTTTCTTTAGTCAAATAACCTCTGACTGCGAAAACATGCTTTGGATTTATAGCCAACTTGCTTTTAGAATTGATAAATCCACTACCCATAACAATTGAGTTTTGGTTGGCACGCTCTAAAATGCTGCCTACGCCAAGGATATGGGGTGTATTTTGTTTTTTATTTCGCCATACGGGCTGCCCCAGTAGTTGAGCCAATAATTCAGGGTTCAAATCGTCCCCAAAATTGGGGCTACCCAAGTGCCAAAAGCATGGTATCGCACCCTTTTTTTCCCTAAAAATATAGGCGTTGCGAAGCTTAGCCGCCTTCTTTCTAATCTTGGTTAGCACTAAGTGAGCTCTCCACATCTTTGTTTTTCATGATGCCTTGTGAAGCCCACTTCAAAGTTTGTTTTTTAACTTGTTTTAAATAAGCTTTGTTTTTTAAAATGTGTTCTTTGTTTACATATCCACGGGGGTGATCTAAATGCAAAAGAGGTGCACTATATCTAATGTGGCGCCCAAACACGCCAATATTATTTAACCTAACCCCAAGCTCTACATCTTCAGCACCATACATTAGACTTTCGTCAAAACCATTCACTTTGACAATGTCCATTTTCCAGCCACTGGTGTTGCCTCCATTCCAAACTTTTTTAACTGGGCTCAGGTGCTCTAGTATAGTGCTAACTTTGGTACCGTATACATTCGTTTTAAGCTTTGTGCCAATACGATCTATTTGGCCCCTAGCTAACAACCATGGATAACTAAATATTTCACCAGAATTAATGTTAGAGGCCGTGACCTGTTGACTGGTGCTAGCATCTAATCTGATTACACTTCCAGTTACAAACTGTTTTGGGTGGGCTAAGGCGATGTGGCGTTCAACAAATCCGGGGTTGGCAATGCAATCACCATCAATGAAAATTAGGTAATCTGAAGTTGATGATTTAATGGCTTTGTTGAGTATGGTATTTTTATTGAAACCAGTATCAGGGTGCCAAACGTGCCTAATTTCCATTTCTGGGTGCTCGTAGCAAAGCTGCGCAATGGTTTCTTTTGTAACATCGTTTGAGCCATCATCTGCTATACAAATAGATGACAGAGAATGAGTTTGCCGAACCAAAGAATGTAGCACCAAACTCAGTGCTGAAGGATTGTTGTATGTGGTTATAATAAGTTCGGTTGAAAAAGAGGAAGGCATTTTTTTGTACTTAACAACGCTAAAAACGATATTGTACGCCTTTCTTTGTTATAATTATATGCTGCTTCTGTTGCTCAATGAGCAATGATAATCTTCATCTGAAAATGGTTATTCATCTGAATGTTTTACGCCCTTAAAACCCTTCCTTATTATATATTATCGTTATGTGTTGTATCACTCATTATATTGAGTAATATAAGTGTCACGTATTACTATTACGTGGCTGTCATTCTAGTACTTACTGCTCCCATAATATTTTATGTTACTCCGCAAACACTAAGGCGATTAGATCATTTTGAATGGTCTTTTATAGCAGCCCTATGTGCCTATGTAAGTCTGTCTGCGATCAACATTTGGTTTCATGGGGATTGGCACTGGACCGACTTCAATGAACCTAGTAAATTTTTGTTAGTAGTCTTCGTCTTTCTTGCAGTGCGCCGTCATGGTTTAGAAGAAAGGGCTTTGGCGATATCCACGTTTATAGGCGTGTTTAGCGCGTTTGCTTTAGCATGGTATCAAACTGAAATTTTAGGTGTTGTTCGAGTGTATGGCTCTACTAATCATATTATTTCAGCGTTTGGTCTCATTGTGCTGTTGTCTGGGTATTTCACACTTATCTATGTGGCTCTTAGTAAAAATCTTAAAATATGGAGGATCCCTCTGGCCATTGTTGTGGCCGGCGTTACACTTTATACGATAGCAGCTACAGGAACGAAAGGCATATGGATTGCTTTGCCTGGGATATTTAGCCTCTTGGTGATGTCCAAGTGGGACAGTAATAAATGGTTAGTGCTGACGTTAACTATGATATTTGTTGCCAGTTTGGGGATGATTTTCATGTTTAACGACCTGGTTAATAATAGACTCACAGGATTGATGCAGCCTCTTGAGACCTATTTTAAAACAGGATTAGTTAGCGATGGCTCACTCACAATAAGGTTAGAAGTTTGGAAAGCGTCTATTATTATGTTTTTTAATAACCCTATTTTTGGTGTTGGGCTGGGAAATTTTGTGAGTACTAAAGCGGAGCTTATTGCAGCTGGTGTTATTCATCCCAAAACGGGGTTTGTGGGTGGGCCCCACAGCGACATTCTTGGCGTTTTGGCTATCCAAGGTATGATTGGATTTTCTGCCTTATTTTTTATGTACTATGCTTTTTTGAGGCTGTGTTGGCGTTATAAAGCACAAAGTATAGAGTTATTCTGGTGTAGCTTAGGTTTGGTTGTAATTTATACGCTCACAGGGTTGGCAGGTGACAGGCTCTCTAGCAATTTAACAGCCACTTATTTAGCGCTTATGATGGCTATTTTTGCTGGTCAAATGAGTTATAAAAAAAAGCTATTTTTAATGAGTAATTCAGCTAAAAACTAGACTTAAGGTTGATACTTGATAATTTAAAAAGCGGCGGGGCATCCTAGCCCCACAATATTAAGCCAACACCCATGGTGATAGCGCTGCTAGTAAAGAACATCCTGATCTGTATTTTTAGCTTCCCTATATTTCAAGTTCAGGTTGATGCAGTGACGGGAGTACTGGGAGGCTTTTAATAACCTGCGCGCTCATTTGCCATACAGGTAAAAATGGAAGTGT
>Ga0209815_1000506_pt1 | contig 28680 bp, 49 predicted proteins | sample CoawatmetaG00DNA_FD_187507 | JGI IMG/M metagenome (GOLD analysis project Ga0209815, IMG submission 187507) | Marine microbial communities from the West Antarctic Peninsula - Coastal water metaG002-DNA (SPAdes) (version 2) | ecosystem: Environmental > Aquatic > Marine > Coastal ...
CTGTTATTGAGGGTGAAGAAGCAATAGTACCAGCGAATGTTGCCTGTTGCGATTCATTAATAGTTAAGGCTGTAGTTATTGCTGTGCCATTATTTGTAGCAAGTCTTAAAGTTCCTTTATCATCACCACTCGTAGCATTTGATTTTATACCAGCAACAACTCCAAATATTGAAGTCGCACTAACACCATCATCTATCACTCCACCAAGTTCAACAACCGACCCTTTAGAAGCTCCTTGACCTCCCCTGTATAGTAGTTGAAGCCTACTACTTGCTGTTGCAATATCTTGGACAACTGCATCAGGTGTTACAACACTTGGAGTAATATAAGAACCTGACTTTATTACTTTTATAATTCCACTTGAAACTACTATATCACCTGCACCAGTAATTCTCATTTTTTCAGAAGCAGTATTACTATTTTCCGTTACAAAAGCTAACGCAGATGTTTGTGAGGCTTCTCGAATACCTACAATTCTAGCAACTCCTCTTCCACTAGAAGCACTTACTTGAAAATTTAATTGTGCAAAAGTATTAGCTCCTGTATTGTTGTTAGCTATTGTTATAGTTGAGCCAACAGTAGCTTGACCATCATCCGTAGCCCCATTAAATGCCGTAGCTTGGTCTCTTGCTATAAATAAAGCAGAAGGTATATCTGTAGCTCCGATGCCAATATTTCCCACACCATTAATGACTAATTGTCCAGTACCTGTCCCAGCAGAACCAACTCCAATAGCAATTCTTTGAGAAGAAGCTCCAACTGCACTATCAAAATATCCTATAAAAGCGTTTTGGGTTGTCCCTGAAAACCTAATAGAAGCTACGTTACCATTACCAGATTGTGCATTTACTAGATTTACCAAAGCTCCTGCAGTTAATGTTGTAGCTGCAGCGTCTTTCTTAATAACTAATCTTTGTGTATGTGATGATAAATCGTGACCGATACCGACACTACCAACATCATTAATAGTCATTTTGGTAGTAAGTGAACTTCCATTTTTTGTATTAAATGAAAGACTTCCATCTGATGCTGCACTCCCATTAAATCGTCCACCAACGATTGATGAAACAACTCCTGAACCACTTCTAGTATTAATAAACTCTAATGCTCCTAAAGTGTCGGTGCTACTCGAGCCTCTACCTATAATTTGCACACTAGCTAATTTATCAGATGAATCTTGATTCTCACCTACGCTTAAAGTTTGGGATGTAGTAATAGCATCAGAATAACTAACAATAGCCGAACCTATTCCAACGTGTGAATTAGTAGTATCAACAGTAAAAACATCTGTCCCATCTGCCTTTTCTATCAAGAAAGCTGATGTATTGGTGACTTTTATAGTGGAAGTACCTTGAATAATTTCGTCAAATGATAGTGAACCACCGCCATCAACCTGGAGATCTCCATTAATGACAATATCTCCTGTGATGGTTCCACCTGAAGAAATTTGAGCAGATGTATTACTAATTAAATTTTTAAATGATGCCATGATAAGCTCCTTACGCTAAAACGATGCGAACTACTGAAGTTGCACCTTTGCCAAGTAAATGTAAATAGACAGTGCTACCAATACCTTGTGGCACATTTAATTCATAAATTGTGTTCCCGCCTGATAAGTATAAACTATTAGATGCACTTATCATGTCACTTGCAGATGCGCTAAAACCATAATAAACATCCACACTAGGTTGTAATATGATACTGTGGACAGGCGTTACATTTAAATTATATTCTGTGCCAGTGGCTACGCTTTGTGCGGATTGCACGGAATGAGTTGCAGAACTAGACATATTCAGTGATTCAACTACTGAATGTTTAGAAAGATCAGCCATCTTGTTTCTCCTTTGAATGCCTTACCGAGCTTGACTATTCTCATGGGCATTTCGGTTATTTAATCTACAACACCTTCATCTCGTAAACTAGAATCAGATATTGATTTACTATGTATTATTGGACTTGCTATTAGTTTACGCACTTTTTTGCATTTACACTTAGGACACGCTATTGTCTCATTTTTAGACCATACCATTTCCCATATATACCTACATGGATGACAAAAAAAATCGTTTGTCCTCATTTCTTTTTCTTCAAAACAAGTGCTTTTTTAGGTTTGGCAACTGTACCTTTCTTATCACAACGCTCATAACCTTTTTTTAAAAAACCACTGATCATGTCCTTGTTAATACTATCTAACTTTCCAAATACAGATCCATCTTTTCTTTTAAAATATAACATCATTATTCCTTTTATAGCGAGCGGACCTAATGAAAGGTCCGCTCATTTAAACTACTAACCTATTAAGATGGGTTAGCGAAGTTTACAACTCCAAGTGAAGTGCTATTAGCAGCGTGTGATAAGGATGCGCCAAATAAAATATCGGCAACCACCGAAGTGGCTAAATGATCCAAATCATAGCTTGACTGCACACGAGGTGCTATTTGCATCGCCATGTATACCGACTCTTTTTTGAAGATAGTCGCAGTTTCATCACCTGTACCACCATCATCATCCCAATCTGTCGAGATATACGTTGGCATCCCATAAATCATTCCAGTAGATCCTGAAACATTAGGATTTTGACCATCACCTCTACGTCCTGCATCATAAAAGTCTTGAAGACCTAATAGACCCATATACGCAGAAGGCGAAGCATAAAGAAAGGTTTCACCATCAGCATAATCGTGTCCTGCTGCAAGTAATTTCTTTAAGCCATCGCGCAAGAATGCGGTTGTCATCACATTATCGGTTGCTAACGTAATATCATTGCCAGTTGCAGCTTGTAGAACACTTACTGCTAAGTAGTTTTCTACTTTCTTTGCAAGAGCGTATCCCATCGACTGAGCATATGCCCCAAAGAGATTTGCTGACTCTTGTACACGTACAATATCGTCAATTCTCTTCGCTTCGTAATGATGTTGATCGACAGCAATAGTGACTTCGCCATCTGTGTTATTTGTGTATGTTACCGCAGTTCCTGCCGTTTTTCCTGCAGCAGTTTCCTCTGTAACCTTTGGGATATGTAAAGTATCTCCCGCTGGTAATTCAGAAGAAAAATCCATTACCTGATCACGCAGTTGGAACTTACGCTCCGCGTAATCTAGTATAGCATCTCGCCATAATTCAGGTATGAATTTCGCAGCGGTTGTTGGTGTTACGTTTCCATCAGCCATTTTAAACTTCCTTTAACTTTTGCGTTTATACGATTCCAATATATTACCCCAATTCATATGCCTGTCTGAATCTTTAATTTTGCCCAATTGGACATTATTGTCATTCATTGGCGCAGATGGAGCATTGGAAACCGCAACGCGTTGTATTTTTAATTTACTTACCACAGCACGAAGTGCATTTAAAGGTAATTCTCCAAATGTTTCATGCTCATCTTTTGGTATTTCACTAAGAAGTTCTGCGCGCAGATCAGCTTCCTGGGCGTGCGCAGCAGTTACAATAGGTTCAAGTTCTGCAAGCTTTGCAGCTCGCTCCTCGGCAAGAGATTTCCATTGCTCCTGTTCTTCTAATTGAGAAATACGTGTTATCTCGATTTCTTTGCGAATCTTAGCAAGTTCCGTTTCAGCCAATTGCGCTCTTCCACGATACTTTTTAGATTCAGCGATCAGTGTTCCAACTTCGAGTGGTTGGGTCTGCTCTTTTGATTCTGGCACTTCAGATTCAACTGATTGTGCTGGCACTTCCTGTGCAACTTGATTTTGTTCTTCGGACATCTGTCCTCCTATGTGTTTATTGTAACGTGTGTCTTGCTCATACGTGATAGGTTCTTGCCAATAATATTGGCGAAGTCTTTGACGATGCCATTCTCTACTTCATCGCCTAATTCTTGTTCCTCTGCAATAGAACGTTTTTTCATTCCCTCTTTCCCTTCATTATGATTAAACAACTTCGTTCCTTGCTTGTTTTTCTTAATACCATATAAAAATTGTATTTCTTGATTTTTTTTTACTGAAGTTTTCTGGACATCAAACGCATCTAGCATTTTACCAGTATCTCTTAATGTAACAGGTTGTTTTTGACCACCTTTCTTGCGATTTGCATAGCTAGTAGAATAGTCTCGGAATGCACTATTATTAAAACCTTTTCCTTTAGCAATTTGTTTTTTATGATTTTCAACAACATTCTTTGCCATCTTTTTAACATCCGAGTTACTAAATTTTAATATGTTTGGTAGATTAAACATTTACTGGATACCAATAGTGTCTACATCGGACTCCACCGCCATGTTCAAAGCCATCTTCTTTAATAGCGCGTATTTCTTCGCGAGTAAACGGATCATTTGATAAAAAAGTCCTGCATACTTTCCGATTCTTTTCGTCATCTGGACCAACATAGTCATATAAAGTGTCTTCAGGTAAGTCTGTTGCCATTGTCGCAACAATAGATCTTCTATAATCACCAAGTAAAGTTCCAATAACATTTTCTACACGTGGTATATTTGTTTTAATAGATGCTCGGATTACATTTTTTAACTGTTCACCTTTTAATCCACCAGAAATACCTGAAATCATTGCGTTCTGCATTGTATTTGCCACGGAACGAGTCACGCCTACAATTCCCTGTCTTTGTAAATTCTGTAAAGCCAAGAGTTGGACTTCGGATGTAGACCCAAAAAACGGCAAATCTCTAAGAATATCTTCCGTTGTAGCCATAAAGGTGTTAATCGAGGTAGAGAAACGTAACTCCTCAACAAAATAGGACGTAAAGTCAATCGCAGCGATAATACCCAGGATCTCTGCTGTTGATAAGCCTTCTTCTTCCAACTCTTCAATATCTTGTTGAAATTCAGCAATTGCGCTTTCAATACCGCTTTCATAACTATTAATTGACTGGTCTATCGTTGCCATTAGAAGATAAAATATTTAATAAACGATTTTGCTTTGGATCTGGCTTATCTGCTTCTACTTGCTGTTCTTCAAAACGAGCTAAGTCCTCTGGTGAAGCATCTGGATTATGATATGAAAACCAATCCAGAGGTGTTGCTAAATTACGTGAAAAACGCCAATCCCATAGCATAATCTCTGCTTCAGGTGTTAATGCGTAATTTGGCTCTAGGAAATCAACACTGTACTCGTCACCTACGTTACGATTTGTCTCTACAGCAATAATACGCTTATCTACTTCAAATCTTTGATGTTCCCAGGGTCTCCACGTATCTTCGGTCATTGCAGCACGCTCGTCCATGTTCTCCATTTCCAATATAGAAAGTGAGCTTGCACTTGGCGCATTACCTGAGTCATCACGCGCATATTTTGCGCGAATGTGGTTGTTATTTAGTGTTGTCTCGACTAAAAATCGAGTTGCATCAATAATTTGATTTAGGTTACCACCACTAGAAGTGACACCAAAAGTTGCTTGCTCTGGTAAATATAAAATTTTATCTGTACCAATAGAAATTCGTGATGGGTCATCCACTCCACTAATATATTTAATGCCTAAACACCCATATCTGATAGCTAATCCCAATTCCAATAATGCAACATTTACTGCAAGATCTGTTTGAACAACATCCATTGCGTTTCCTACATGATAGTCGCGAACAGGTGGATAGCGATGGCAAAACGTCACTGGCAATACTGAATATGGATTAATGTCTGATTCGTTCACACTAACAACCTTGCCTTCTCCATCTACTAAGAAATGCCTTCCTGGAACACCATAACGCTCTTCTGTCCACACAGCATACATAACTTGCTCTACGCGTGCGTTGCCTTGGTTCTCGATAGGATACATAACGCCAAATGGCTTATCTCTTGAGTCACCTGCTAAAAATAATGGTGTAAAATGAGACAGTATTTCATATTCTACTTTTTGACTAACTTCATTCCATTTGCTACGAAAAGCCATGTTGCCTAATAAAAATGTAAGCTTTTCTAGCATTCTACGCTGCGCATTTAAACTATATTTATCAATCATAGCCATATACTCATCGCTAGTACGCATCCGAGGTGGTCTTTTGTACGTCATTGCACGTAAAGAACAAACCCGCCTCGTTAAATTATTTTGAGGAGTCACAGTTTGACGAAGTGTCTCTGAACCAAAAAAATCACCAACATAGTGATCAATATTGATTCCCTCGTAAAAGTCTAGAAGGTAATCGCGCTCGCGAGTACGCTCATCTTCAACGTATTTTAAATGTTCTTTCAGTGCGCCTAATATCGCACCTTCTGATTGATCTTGTATTGTAAGCATATTCTACCTTTAAAAGAAATCGATGACACCAGCGTGTCTATTTTTCATTGGAAATAAGTTTGTTAACAAAAATCTAAGGGCATCGCAATGGTGGTCAAACTTACCATCTTTTTTAGGTTCATGGCGTAGTGTTTGATCTTCTCGATGCTCTGGGTAATGATAATTCTCGTACGATTCAATGCTTTTTTTGCATTTAGGATTAATAAAGAAGTGTGGCTGTCCATTTGCATCTTCAAACCATCTACGCACATGGGATACACCAGAGACTACGTTTCTAGTGACTGCATCACGCTTTATGCTCACTCGTAGGTTGTGGTTAGCAAACACCTGCAAATCACTAATTCCTGACTGCAAATTAGTACCTGACCCCGCAGGGTCTCCCCATATACCAGTGTATTCGTATCCAAGTGAGTTAAGTTTTTGTGCAAACTCTTCTGTTCGCGTGTTTTGCAGGTCCACCTCGTCAATTTGATGTATCTCAGCAAAATTCTTTTCACGATTGTGAATTTGAACGATAATTCCAGCACTATGCCTGTATCCAAAATCTAAGCCACAGTATACTGGTTTCGATGGATCGTACTTCACATCATCGCGGATTTGGGTTTCTCTGTTTAATGGGTATACTTTCCCTGAGTAGGATTGAAATTCGCACAATATCTCTTGCAAGTATGTCTCTTTTGTTAAGGTCCGCTTTAGTTCTTCATGGTCATCTTTAAAATATGGAGATAGTGTACTAGGAAATCTCCACGAAGACCAATCTGGATGCTCTGGATTATTCCCAAACTCGTAGAGACGATGTAGGTAGTTAAATCCGCGAGGCGTGGATGTAAACAAACACCACCCTTGCCTATCCGCTAAAGTAGGTCTAAGGTACATTTCAAACGTACTACGTGGGATGAGAGCTGCTTCATCAATGATAAGATAATCGACACCAAAGTATTATGATTGACCTCTCGGTCAACCATCTCCAATGAGCGATTCTTTATTTTCTGCTGACTTCACAGATAACTCAGAATTAAGTCCAGCTAACTTCATGTAATACAAGTCACCCGAAATCTCTTTCTTTGACTCTAAAGGTAAACGCAATTGCGTCATTATCACGTGCTTTACCTCACGAGCAATCTTGTTCGCAAGAGCATAGTTTGGACCAACAATCCAACCACGAGTATTCGGGGTTAGTAACCAGGGCAGTATCTCATGCGCTGCCATAAAACTTTTTCCAGAGCGTCTGCCCATCAAGCAAACACGAAAACGAGATTTGCTGCTATGCACTTCCAACTGCTGTGGAGTCGGATTGTAACCCAAAATCTTCCATAGCTTTTTCTTGTTTATTATTTTCTTTATCAAGTGGGTTCTCCTCAAAACCACATTCCTGTAACACGGATTGTAAGTTTGTAGTCATGTCAACGGCAGTTTTATCACTCATACCTAAATAATTCTTTGCCATGAAGATCTGCATCGCAATAGAATTATTCTCCATTGCAGATGTCCACATAGCTCTTCGTAGCTTGAATTTCATGTCTTCACGGCCAGATTCATACTGTTCCTTGAAGTCTTTACGTATGTATGCTTCTCCGACTTCGAAATATTTACCAATATCGATATATTTACACCCAAATGATGCGAGCATCCTTACTTTGTCTGGATCAACGTTCTTTTTCTTCATCAATACTAGTCTTTTCGATGACATCACCGATTTTCTTTAAAGTTCTGCGCCAGTACTCCTTAACGCTTGATTCTGTTATCTCCATCTCCACTGCAATGTCTACAAATGTATGACCTAAAGTGCGTTTCTTGAATACACGCAATTCTTGTGGTGACAGGAGATCATAAAACTTGTGTGCAGCTAATTGGAGTTGACGAAGTTCAGGTTCAACCATACCACTACGAAATACTAGCAACTTGAGATGATACCGATCTGCGCGGTCAATTGCATGCAACCACCTGTCTGTATTTTCGTCTGTTAGGTTAGACCAAACTTCTTCCATAGCATAAGTTAAGCACACGTGTTGACATAAAAGAAGAGAAAAAATTTGAGATGCGGTAAGTCGCACAAATCGAGTTCTGCCTTGGTTTATCCGATTCTATTATACATAATACATGTTATGCGCATAAATATTTGCCTCTAAGTGTCGTAATATAAAGACTTAATTTTTTACGTTTGTAATTTAGAAAAAAACATTGACTAAATTAATTGTACGTTCAATCCCTTTTTAGTTTTGATTAGATAGATAAATTTTATCTAGTTAGGCGTTGACAAGGTTTTTTTAATTCATTACATTCAGACGCGATTGGAGAGATCGTATACACTAAAGAGAGAGGTTTAACATGAGAGACAATCTAAAATTTTTACTTGCTAGTCAATTAATATTTATGATTGGCATTAAATTAAATTCAAATAGCTTCGATAATATTTCAATAATTGGGTTAAATATATTTTTTATATTATTTTTATCGATTATAGATCATGCCAAAAAACAAGAGAAACTAAAGAGAGGTAATAAATGAAACTATTAACACAACCAACTGGAAACACTAAAACCAATAAGTCATTAGCTTTAGGATATGCTACCTATATAATGCATTTATCACCATCAAAAAAAAGCGGTAATAATGTATGTCCGGCGGCAACGCCTGGTTGCATTGCAAGCTGCTTAGATGAGAGCGGGCGCGGTCAATGGGTGTACGATAAAAAAGGAAACTTTAATCCAATCCATAAAGCGCGCTTAAATAGAACGAATTTTTTTTTTAATGATAGAAGCGCGTTTTTGGACCAACTAAAAAAAGAGATGGAGAGCGCAATCAAATCAGCATTAAAAAAAGGTTTTAAACCCGCTTTCCGATTGAATGGAACCTCAGACATACGTTGGGAAAATTACGGAATTATTGAAACTTTCTCAGATCATACATTTTATGATTACACAAAAATATATAATAGAAAAAATATACCATCTAATTATAATCTCACTTTCTCACGTGCTGAGAGTAATCACAAGGAAACCCAAAGCGCGCTTGTCAATGGATTAAACATTGCTGCTGTTTTTAGAAATGAATTACCTAAAACATTTTTAAACACTAGAGTAATTAATGGAGACAAACACGATCTAAGATTTTTAGATCCCAAAAATAGTATTGTTGGTTTAATTGCCAAAGGTAAAGCGAAAAAAGATACAAGCGGGTTTGTAATTAATTAATGATAACAGAGAGAGGTAATACAATGATAAAAATAAAAAACGCAATGCAAAAAAAACATGATCATATGAAATTGAATGAAGCTGCGCACGAATGCGCGATAGAATTAGTTAATTTTATTAATGAGATTGAAGAGGTACAGTTTGATGTAAAATATATATACTTACATACATTAAACAAAATGCAAGAATCAAAAAATAATTATGAATTTGCTAAACGTAAATTAAAAGAAAAATATACGTATAGTCATTGGGCTAAAGATTCTCATTCAGATATGGATCAACAATTAAAGCGCATTAATAACGCAACAAATCTAAATGAATATGAATAGGATTATCAGATTCTTGGATTACTACCTTGTAATATCATTTATGGTTTTGTTGGTCCGGTTCATATGGAATTAGTTTTTTATTTCATTATTGCTTTAATTGTAATATTTGCAATAGATGAATAATTAAAACCCATAAATGCCACTAAAAAGACCCGTAGAAATGCGGGTTTTTTTTTGTTCGAATCCTAACAAGGTAAAACATTTTGGCAAGCGTTAACGGCTAATTTAGAAGCTTTAAAACTATAAAGAGCTTTACACGTTAATGCTTGCCTAACTTATGCAAAAATTAGAAACATTGACTAATTAACGTTAATTTTTTCATGTGTTTTTGGCCTCTTTTTTAATGTTTTTTGAAGTCTATTATACATAATAAAAATTATGCGCAATTTTTTAAAAAAGATATATTTATTCATTTTTTTGGTGTTTTTTGCATGTATTATGGTAACAATACTCAGTTTATTATATTATATGGTCAGCGTTATTTTTTTTTATTTATTATTGTTGAAACTAACGTTATTATATTATCTGGCCAGCGTTATTTTTTTTTTCTTCTTAATCATTCTATTTCTCCAAGCTAACTTATCTCGACTCATCATTCGTATCCAGCATCGATCTAAATTGCAAACTCGTGTGTCTTCATACCACTCAATCACCATGCCACAGCGCAGTCCATCACTAGCCATTAATGCCCATTCGCAGGATTTATCCTTTTTCTCCGATAATGGACATTTTTCAGCGTAAATCACCAATGATCCTAGGATGGAGAATATAGAGAATATGGAGAATATCTCTCTCTCTTATATATACAAGCACGTTTTATTTTCTCCTCGCAAAACACCAAGGAGAATATCATATTCTTCATTTTCTCCATATTCTCCTTCTCCACACAACGACTATTCCTGGAATCCATCCAATTCACTCTCAAGTTTTCTATAGTTTCCATGAGAAACCTTCATAATTAAACCTTGATTTTCCATTCTTTCTAGCCAATTATATACTGCTTTATTACTGTTGAGTCCAGCCACCGATTCCAGCGCAGAAGCAAACGCATTGCTACTAAAATTATGACCATCTGTCATAACTGCATTGAGAACTTTTTCTTCAATCGACTCATGCGGATCTGTGTACCAAAACATTTCATTCTTGGGTAGTGGCTTCATATACTCGAAGTATAGCGGACCTTCACTCACATTATGCAACTTGATTCCAACTGGCACTCCATGCAGATCGTTTTGGCTACGCACCTTCGTAATCTTCATTACCTTAAGTCCAGGCATACGGCTACTGCTTGCAAGCTGTACGATGCCATCCAGGTGATTCGTATACGCGCTACCACCTAACATATGGCTTACGTCCAAAGGACTCGCTTCACCAAGCTTTTTATGGTGACTCACAATGACAATCGCCACATTGTGTTTGTTCTTCAGATTAACCATCCTACGAAGCAAATCCATTACATCCTGGTTCTTGCTTACATTCTTATTGGTACTCGTATATAGATTGTCTACGACCAACACATCACGTGGCTCAAAGGTTAGGTTGCTATCGATCTGATCCCACTTGTCTGTAAAGACATCGATCTGCCCACTACTTAAAATGCTACAATTCTCCTCAAATCTCTTTGCTTCTACTGGGTACTGCTCCAGTATATGTCCTGCGGTCCGCTCAATCAGCACACGAAAGCTCTCATCTTTCAACTCAAACTGCACATGCATCACCTTCCGTGGCTTTGGAATACGGAAGTTCATAAACGGCACTCCCATAGCAAGGCACGCGGACAGCTGCATACTCATCACAGACTTACCCACATTTGTCCCACCTGCTAACCCCATAAGATCCTTCTCAAACAATAGGTTCTCAATGATCGGTTCTGGCATTTTATGAAACGTCTTGGCAAATTCACTAGGACTAAACCTGCGCATTCCACCGAGATCTTCAGGCTTATCGCCAAATCGCACACAAGATCCAATTAGCTCTTCCATTGTATGGCCATCATTAAACCAATCTGTTACATCGTACCTATCTGATTTATCCACCCACTTAATAATGTGCAATTCAATACCAGTATCAAAAAGCCTTTTAGCTAGTTTCTTTGCACCTTCCTCGCCTTTTTCATCGTTATCGTACACAATGTATACCTTATTATATTGAGGCGGTAAGGTTAATGTAGCAGGCAGCGCACCCGCACCAGACGTAAACGTTAGCGCAGGTACGCCATTACAGTAAGCGGTGATAACATCTTTCTCACCTTCGCAGATGAGTAGGTACTTATTTAAGAGATGCGGAGTCCCAAATACCTTACATTTTGCATCACCGAACTGCGATCCTTTATGATATTTGACATGGTTATCATTGATTTGGAATACTAATTGTGGTTGTTTCTTCTCATCTCTGCGTATTCCAATTGGCATATCTAAGCATTTTTTATTCCAGGGCAGGTCCAACTCGTCTACTACTTGAACCCAATGCTGTATAAATTTTTCTCGCGCCTCAATGTAACCACTCTTTTCTACTTCCTTACTGGTTACTTTGGGAGTGGTATTCTCTAATTTATATTCTACCTTTGCCGTTCGATCTACTTCTCCAAGAAAATCCCAATGGCCTAGACATTTATGACAGAATGCATATTCTGTATTAATCTGTATCGTACCTTGAATGCGCTCTTCTTTCTTATCGCATTTAGGGCAGTAAGCTCGTGTTCCATTGTTTGTTATCTTAGAAAATACATCGCTAGGACGTGTCACAGTTGCCTACGCAATGAATACAAGGCACAACAATGCCTAAATACTTGCGCGCCAACGTCTAGCTTTTCACGGCTAATAACATGCTTATGGAACTTCCCATCTTCTTTACCAAACCTCATAATAACGCCATATGCAACCTTTGCTTTAGGCTGTGCAGCTTCAAACATCATAGTATATGCACCTAATTGCACTATCATTTCTGGGTATGGTCCACCTTTACTCGTCTTCCAATCAACTAAAACTAAATCATCTTCAATTTTGCCAATGCAGTCTACTGTACCACCTGCCCGCAATTCCTCATTAACTAAGGCAAATTCATTTTTCAGTGCTTTAAAATTAGTTTTATCGTACCAATTCCTAAATCCTACAAATGCTTTTAGTGCCTGCTCTTCCTGGTTTGGTGAATAATCACGTGTATCCACATCAAAACCATCCAAATAACCTTGAATCATTAGATGACACAATGTCCCTATGTGACCCGCTTCACGCATGACCTCGTCCGCATCATCTCCTTGAGCGGTGATCCGCTTTGCCCAAGATATTAATGTGTTTTTATTCCATCCGAGCTGATTATTTATAATTGTAGTGACACTAGCGGCTCGTTTTCCATCTTTCAATACATAGTTTTGACCATGTAGCTTTGTTCTACTCATCTTCTCTCCTTGTTTGTCTTTTTGTTTTGTCTGTTCTTGATAAAATCCCTGTTTATTGACTCCTGTTATTCACTAGTAAACCAATCCTTTCTGCAACTGCCTGCGCAAATCCTTTATGAAATCCACCAATCCCACTAAATAGATCAAGCATACGAACGCCTGACACGGCTGTGTCCACCAGGGCCAACCTAGGTTTCATCCTTAAGTTTCACATTTTTGTCAGGCGTACATCTTAAGCATATTTTTCTTTTCTTCTTATAACTTGGAAAATTATCATAATATCTAATGCTATCGTCCCACCTAGTCTTTGTTTTTTCCCAACATCGTTTACAGGTCAGACAATAGAAAATATATTTATCAGCCAATGCAGCATCTAAATTCTTTTTAGTTTTAGTAATTACGTCATTATCAGCCGAAGTAGACTTTATAAAATAATCAAGCACAATCGGCTTTTACTTTAGAAGTTATATCACGCTCTGTATGGTTTTGACCTGAATACTTTGCTGCGAAAAACACATTACTATTCTTCCGTTTTTTCATGTGTTTTTTCATATCGTATATAAAATCTTTATAATTGTTACCCCAAATAATATCGTCAGTCCACTCACCATCGTCATCGTCATAATCAATACTACCTGCATACTTTATTTTTAATTCATTCATTAGCTAAACTCAGGAAAGTATTCGTATGAATAAAACCACTTCCTGCCTTTTGTTTGATTGTTTTTACCTGTACTCAACGCTAAACTAATTGCATGCGTATTCTCGTATGGTACATAGGCAATTATATTCTTTGGCTCAAAGTATATCGCCACTACATCTACACGCTTTGTATCTTTATACTTTGTCGTATCTACCTCAATTGCTGTACCTCTTCGTAACTTAGTCACACACTTAATCTGCACTCTTCTTATTGAAAAACTTGCTGTCTCTACAATCATATCTACCTGTGTTACATCTACTTCTGGTAAGTATACATTATATCCTTTAGATAGTAAATCTTGACGTATGGCCAGCTCACCAATTTTACCTTTCGTCATACTATGCATCTTTAAGGAATTCCTGCATTGGTCGTAGCTGATCTACTACTAATGTGTATTTATCACCATAACCTGTATTTTGAATATTTTCTTTGGTAAGCAGTTCTACAGATCTTATCCATCCTAACAGCGTAAAACGTGGACTATCATCGTGAACTAATATAAATACATCACAATCATTTACATTTTTTTTAAGTTTAGCCTGCAAGTATCCATTATAATACTTAGTTGTTTTGACATCTATTTTTATCTTATTCACTACTAAATCATAACCACTATAATGTGGTCCAACTATAAAATCTGGATAGACGTTATATTTCTTACAGACTGCTAATTCACCACTAACACCTCGTAAATCTATTTCTAAACTACGTGTTCCGCTTGAGATCATTCCATTGGCCTGGTTCTGATCCATTTTTGCTTGCGCTAATATCTTTGCTGCTTGAATCTCTACTTGGTTCAATATTATTTGCATTTGGATTATCCTTTTCCATCGCAGCGTACAAAACCATATAATTCATTACATCTAAACATCGTTGGTATGTGGTTTCATCGCTATGAGTTTTACCTGTTTTTGCATCGTTACAAATCGCATCGATATGTTTTAAAACATATACTATTAATGCCTGCTTTGCTGAAATTCCAAGCCGCTCCGCAACATGCTTAAAATTATAAAACTTATCTTCGTTGCTAATAGTGTATTCAATGCTTTTGCTATCACTAATCTGGGATGCTTTTACAAAGAATTCCTTTCTAAATGCATTATATTCTTCGTATTTCATTCGCTATCCCAGTTTATTAGCTCTTGTAAACATTCAACTGTGGTTGTTAAACTAGCGATTTCAGCATCTAAAGTAACTATAGCATTTTCTAGTGTAATATATTTTTTTATATTACGCTTAAGAATATCTTGCTGATATGCATTCCAGCAGAACTCTTCACTCTGAACTTCTTCTATGTTATTAAATAAACTCATTATTCCTCTCTTTTTTTATCATCAAATTGTGGATGAAGACTTTGAATTAAATAACTTAACTCTTCATCCGTTATTTCTTGCTCGTCACAATGTTCTAAACAATTAGTACATATATCTGTCCATTTAATAGGCGCAATACAACATAAACTCATTATTTCTCTCCTTTTTTATCTATTTCTCGCAAGACCTCATCGCATACTTCTATGGCAATGTCCATTCTCAAATCTTCATTAGATAGCGTTTTTCTTAACACCTTCTCTATACAATCACCTACTACTTCAACTAAGGATGCTCTTAAATTTGGTTTCATGGGATGTGGCATTCTCTCTCCTTATAATAGTTCAGCGGGATCACGACTATCACGATCTTTAGACACGCCATTTTCGGGTTTATGGGTTTCTACGATCCCGCTTTTAAATAATTTCTTCATCCATTCATGCTTTACAATCCACAACCAAGGTTTACGATCTTGACGGACCATGACTATATCTGCATTCCTAAATGACAAAAAATCTGCAATCTTTTTCCTTCTCTTTACCTGCACTAAAATTGTTAGGTCACCTTTGGTAGCCTTAACATCTATATCACTCTTTTCGCCAAAACTACGACCATCACTACCCCAGGATCTGTCGGCAATGAAGCCGAGTTCACGGAGCAATTCCACGACCTCGACTTCACCTTGATAACCTTTACGTGATGCTTTAGAAGGCATTAAAAAGGCAACTCATCATCAGCTTCCGCAGTTGGAGTAGCCTCAAATACTTTTTCTGCATCATACGTCTTTTTAAAAGCCGCATAAGACTCTTCTGCTTCCTTGTTTAATGGTACTTTTGGACATGGTGTTACTGTATAAGTAGTCTCCATTCCATCACCATTTTTAGTGACAATCACATCATAGTCTTTAAGGTTACCCCACTCACTATTGCGATCTAACTCTGTAAGTTGCTTCTGGACTGTACTTTGAGTAATGTCGAGAACCTTGACTGAATTAGCACTATAAACTGGAATCTGCCAAAAATGCTTTGGTTTTTCACCCGCTGGCGCATCTCCTGCATTCTTCATCCTAACTGGCGTTTTATCATCTTGCCAAAACTGATAACCTAATACTGGCTTATCAAGAATACGAAATCTATTCTCACCTTTAAGAAATTTCATAAAACTACTTTCGCCTGCACTTGGCACGCTGTAAGTCGCTTCTAATAATCCACTCATCTTTACTCCTTTTGTGTATTGTAGCTATATCCCTGTCGATCAATGAGTGCAATTAAAGACGTATATGTCTTATGGTCTATAGTTGCTTTAACACCAATATCTGATTTCCAGACTTTTCGCGATCCAGGGATGTAAGTTTGGGATTCACCCAAAATTTTTATGACTTCTTGTGCGAATTGAACTCTATCTTTTTTATCTTTAATGTGGATAGTTAAAAACATGGGCAGTTCCTAATAGCGCAAAAGAGAGAGAGAGAGAGTAGGTATATAAACGCTACTTCAATCAGAACTGCCCAAAGATTATATATAATTAATAAGGCCATTTGATGAAATCTATCTTTAGGCCTAATACGCGAGAAATACGAACTTTATGTTCATGTCGAAACTTTCTTTTACCACGCATCATAAGAGAAAGCATAGACTTATCTAATGCAATTTCACGTGCTAATTGGTTTTGACTAAACCCAGTTGCTTGCATATGTTCTAATAAAGTCTTCATAACTGTTGACAGATATTAACATGTGTTGTCAACACTATGCAAGTTTTATTTTTACATTAGAATTCTTCTTCGATTTGAGTATTTACAGTATATACATTAGGTGCTACCTGCTGCATATCTAGGCTATTGTGTGCAAATCTAGCAAACAAATGTTCCGATTCAGCATTTGATCCAACTGATGTATTATCAATGGAGAATATAAATGGTCTAGTCGGACCATCTACAAGATTCCAGGCATCTGAGATAACAGAATCATCTGAAAATATATAGGTATGTGCTTCTACTGGTAACAGATCAGTATTTTGCATATAACTAAATGTTAAATTATACGATTGTCTACCACCATAAATATATTGAGGACTAGTTGATGTAGATACCTTACCTATAGCAAAAGGACTTTTTGATGTAGTAGTCGCTGTTCTACCAAGATTTGTAGAAGTCGCATATCGCTGCCCACCTGCTGACTCTGCAACATTTACTTTATCATAGACAATAGATCTAGTCAAACTTAAATCAGGTGAGAATGGAAAATCAAAATATTCACCCATCATAATCCCACCTACTCGTAAATCTGTCGATCCCCAAGTTTCATCATTATCAGCACCACTTCCACCATTAGCACCTTCAAATTGGATTGCCCAATGACGAAAACTTGTTTCAGCAAATGCTAAAATAGTAGTTCCATCCGTGCCTGGCTGAACAACTAAACTTTTATTATTTGCTCCGATAGTGCGAGTATCCGCATTTACTACCTCTGTAAATGCAATTCCATTCCAAAGTGCATCGCCAGAGTCATCAATAGCTCCAGCGTCTATTACATCTACGTCTGTTGCAAGGTTTCCAGCAAATATTCTAATTTTGCCAAGTGCAGTATTTAAATTGTGATTTAATATAGCAATGTAATTTTGTTTGTAACTAGCAGTTGAAAAAGTAATATTAATTAAAACATGATCCGCATTATTTGCAGAGGTGTCAAATGTAACTTGATTTAAGGGTCGCAGATCAAATAGTTCATCCGCACTGCCAGTTTGAACCCCAATAGTATCTACATTAGCCGTTGTTGGTTTTACCTCGCCAATAGCTGAACCTCTTGCTCGATGATAGCTAATTAAGTCTGGATATATTCTAGGAGTTTTAATAGTTTGATTTGCCATCAGCCAACCTCTCTTGCTGTTATACTAACCTTGCCAGGCGAGCGTTTTGTTTCAATAATCATAAAATATTTACTAGTGCTAAAATCTATACCAAACATTTCTACTGGCAACTCTGTAAATGTTACTATATCCCCAGTTTCTAGGATGCAACCTTTTGCTGGATTTAGTATATCGCATTGTACTAATATTTTTATTTCACCAATGATATTATTATAGTAGCTAAACCAATCTGCATTACAATCTGCATTCGCAGACGTAGGAATTACTCCAACATTCATATCTAAATTTTGCTGTTTAATCCCTTCTTTATCACCTAAGTTATATTTTACTCTTGTAGTAGCATTGGTTGCAGTAACGGATTGATAATACCGATTGCTTTTTGCTGGATGTAAATGATTAGATATTTCCATCTTGGTTGTAACTTCACTTAATCCAGTTGTACTAACATTAATATTGTTTATATCATTTTTTGTAAGATTTAATGTAGCAGATAATTCACTAGATTTTTTAACATGTATGTACTTTAGTAAACCAGTTGGATCAATTTTATAGCAAAATCCAAATTCATAAGCTAACTGATCCAATTTATCTTTTAACGAAGTTGGTTCTAGTTGCCAGTAACGTATTTTCCAATTATCAATAGCTCGATCAGTATTCAACGATGCATAATTCGTTGGTGTATCACTAGATAAACCACCAAATCTCATTAATAAATCTCTGTGCGCATCATGTCCATGTGCAATTGCACCATCATCCCAAGATGCATTTAAACCATTACCGCCAACATAAAAATAATTTAAATTTTCTAAAGTTGATAAATCTCTGTCATCATCATATAAGTAAATAGATGCTTTAACCTCAACACCATAAATTTTTAACGTATGAGCAGTAAAACTTTGGCCACCACCAGAGGAGAGAGCAGTCCATCTTGATTGGATTTCGCTAGTTGCTTGAAAATTTGTTGTATCTTTTTGTATAGTAGTACCGCTATCACCAGTAGTTGCTAACTGTTGATTAGTAAAATTGCCAATACGATTTCCTGAAAGTGTACTTCCATTTTTAAATATTTCCAATTTATATGGCATTGTACCTGAATGACTACTAGATGGATCTGCTTTCACTCTAAAATCAATCTGAAGAATAGCACTATTATCAAAAATTTTATTTAAACTTGTAAATTGCAAAAATGCAATATCGTTAACATCATCCATTGTTGATTCAGCAAAAGTTGTAAAATTAATTCTACCTTCCAATGTTCTTTCAAATGGGTTTTCATCATTTGTCATCATAGTAACACCAAACTGATTTGTTCCTAACTTTGGAACATACACACCAGTAGCTCTAAATTTACTAGGTGTTTTCAATATATGAACATCATTTTGAAAAATAGTTGCTTCTGCTTCTGTATTATTGTCGTGGTCCTGCGTGCATTTAAAAAAATAATCATCAACATGTAAATGTATAAAATTATTATCTCCCGATGAAAATGATTTTGGTAATATACAAGATATTGAACCACTACCAATTGTACTAGAGCCTGATGCATTATTTTCTGTTGATAATCCTTGCGTAATATCTATGATTGGGACTGGATACAAACCACCATAAGCGCTATCCTCTAGAGTACTATAAAGAAATGAACCATAAACTGTTTGTTCATAAATATGCTTAATACTATGTTTTTTTTGTGGAAATGAGATTTTATCCCAAGGTCTATGAGAATGTATTTGTAATGAAAGTTCTTGATTTTGATTGATTTGAACATCAACTAATCTGCCAGTAAAAATACGTTGACAATCACTAAGTGAAGTAGCTCCATTGAACTGAGCATAGACATGCACTTCTTTGTTTAAATAATTATTAGTTCCGTTAAAAATTCTTTTATATATGTCTATTCCATTGAAAGGAACATTAGCTAGGTTTAAGCTTATATTACTTGACGTTGATTGACCCGAAGTTATATTAATAGAATCGCGAAGGCTTACGTTATTATTTAATACTGCTCCTGGATAAAAATTATCGTCAATAACAGTATCACTCGTAGCCACACCAAAAGAGTGTATGAACTCTGTAAACTGACCTATTGCCCATACTTTTGCATCACCAGGTCCAGTATCTTTATTATCGTGTAACACAGTACCATTATTACTATTCGAACTCGAGTCAAAGACTGTATCTCCATTGCCCTCATCTAATTTCCAATAGGCTACTAATCCGCTTGCAGTGCTATCAACAGTGCGATTATAAAAATGTAGTATTTCATCATCTTTTCGAGCCACTTCCCATATTCGAATATGCGCCATTTTCCCATTAAAAAAATTTCCGCTACTATAATTTTGATTTCTCCCAACTAATAATTCTACATCTGTAGAAGTTCCACCTGCGGGATCAGTCAGCGCACTAGATGTATGCTGTAATACTCCATTTAAATAAATACGTACTTTATCGTCCGCATTATCTCTTGTTGCTGCGATATGATGCCAATTATTCAGACTTAACGCAATATCATCGTCTAATGTATTAGCGGCTGTACCATCACCATGCTCGTAATTAAGAGCTATGTCAACTGCACTAGATGCAGCAGAAGTGCTTAAGACAAATACGGCATTCGTTGCTTCTGCTTCATCGCTACTATCATTATGCCCTAGAGAAAGAATAGGCATACTATCACCTACATCTGCCCACATCCACAGCTCAATAGTAAAACTATTATATTTTTCTAGTATATCGCCAAAATTTAAATAATTAGAATCTCCATTGCTAAATTCCATGCAGTTTTTATTATCAGCGGTAAATTCAAATGCCCAGTTCTCAGTAATGTTAGACTCTGTAGGTGCATTGGATAACGCCATCTATGCAAGACCTTGATTACTAACTTTTTGTATTTCTGGAATTAAGTTATCTCTCACAAACTCATCATTCCCAATCATATTACCTGATATATTAATTGTCACTCCACCACCGCTACCACTTCTATTCATGTTTGCTAAGTTTTGAACTCCAATATTTTGTACTGCGGATTTTTTCATTATAAATTCACCTGCTTGCGCCATGATAGGAACATTATCCTGTCCTTGCACCTGTCCACCTTGCGCAAATCTTTGAATACTATTATTTTTTATTAAACCACCAGTGTGACCAACCAACATTCCTACTGATTGTACAATAGCACCAGGTACTTGACCACCTGGTACTAACATCATAAGTTTACCTACCATTTGAAATATTTGACCTTTAGTCATTTCAGATTCACCACGCAGCATAGCCATTGCGCTTGCAGCCGCTAAAATACTATTAGCAAATTGATTAGCACTAGCAGCACTGTCTTTAATGCTCTTTGCTACGCCTTTCCCAGCTTCTTTATTTAAATCATCTAATTCGTCTTTTGCTTTTTTAAATGTCTCCTGTCTTTGTTCTTCTAAAAACGCTTCTTCGTCTAATTCAGCTTGCATCTCATCTAATTCTTGTTGAGCCTTACTTTTTGTTAGCTTATCTAATTCTTTTTCTGCTGCAATTCTTTTATTTATACGATCAGTTATAATTTCTACTTGGTTAATTGCTATTTCCATGTTAATGCTCGTTTTTCCAGAATTTCTTATACGCTCTTGCTCTACTAAACTAAGACCATTGAGTGCAGCTTCTTGCGCTAATAAACCTGCAACTTGATCTCTATAACCTTCCACTAATGAATCAATAGTTTTCTGTGTTGTGGCATTTCGTGTAGCCATTGTATCTACTGCTATGGAGACTTGACCAAGTGTTTTTAAATATTCTGCGTACTGTTCGTTTTGATTTTCCAAAGCGCCTGTCGAATCATCTACACTTGTTTTCAAATGATCAAATGTGCCTAGTAATTGAAACAGTTTATCTACACCAAGTACAGTCGCAGTTAAGGCAATAGCCTTTGCTATTTTCATAAATCCACCAAATGCTGCGGTTGTTAATAGTGCTTGTATTCTTAGAATACCAAACGCACTACCCAAAACACCAATACTTGTTGCAATTTCCGCAGTTCTTTTTGGATCTAAAGATCTAAAAAAAGTTTCTGCCCCTTGCGCTACTGCTGTTAATGGACCTAAAAGATTTTCTCCAATCTGCGCAGCAAAACGTAGCATAGCATCTTGCATGTTGGTCACTGCACCTGAAAAAGTTTTAGATAGTCGATCTGCACTACCTGAAATACGACCATCTGGATCGGTCATTGCCTGAAGTAAAGCTACTCTAAACTCTGGTAATGTTATTTTTGATAAATCAGTAATGCCTTGAGAGTCTTTAATTAACTGCAATATTCCACGCTCTCTGAGTATATCAGCCGCGCCAGCTCCACCAGCAAACGCACGACCTAGTGAACTAGCTGCTTCAGTTGCAGTCGTTCCCATAAAGGCTGCCAAATCTGTTGTAGCTCGTAAGGTTAGTTTAGCGTCTAAGCCAAACGCTTGCAATTGCGCACCTGCATTGACCACATCTTGCAATTGAAATGGAGTAGTAGCGGCTACCTGATTAAATGCTTTAAATGCTATCTCGGCTTCCTTAACACTGCCAGTTAAACCAACTAACCTTGTTTTTACATCTTGAAAACCAGATGATGCTTGAACAAATTTATTCATTATTGCAACTGCGCCACCAAGAGCAAAACTATACACTAAAATTTTATTTCTTAAACTACCAATTGATCCAATTAAACCCGAAGTCTGACCACGCATATTATTAGCAGTTTTATTATAACTCTTGGTCTTGGTATCTAAACTTTTTATGTCTTTGGTTGCACGTGAAAAACCTTTAGTACGAACCTCGATGATAAACTTTTTTTCAGCCATTATTTTTCTTCATATCTTCTTTTTGCAATGCATTAAATTCTTCATCTATAGCTGAAAAGATGACTAAGCGATGATAATCTGCATTATCTATCGTTGTAGCCAATGGTAAATTGAACCTTTTCATAGCCATGTACTCTTCAAGCGCAAATATAGCTTCAGGTGTGTGAAAGTACGATGAGTCAGCGCAGAATACCAATGAGTAATATAACGTAGCACCAAGCGTAAATTTCCCATCATGGTCACTATCTATAATCCGATCAATCTCTGCCCATAGCTCTTCTTCCGTATAGGTAATGTTTTTTTTAAGAGTCGGAGACTGCGCAATGTATGGAAATGATAAGTTGCGTGTGGGTTGTTGTTTATAGCTCATCCACACAGCAACTCGGTGCATTATTACTTTTTTTTGTTTGGCTGTTTATACGCGTTATAAATTGCCATTAAGACTTCATCAATTTCATTATCATCTAGCGCACCCAAATCTTTTTCTGGATTGGTAAATGAGTAATTAAGTATCCAGTCTAGTACACTTAAAAAGTTTGATGTATTAATAGATCCTTTAACTGTTACAGCACCTACTTCTAGCTTGTGCAACTCTCTGCGTGATTTAAAACTAATGTCAGGTACATCAAATGTACCATGTTCTGTTTTTACTTTCATGTTTCATCCTACGATGAAAATAGCGTGTATTACGTGATCGTGATTGAAATTATTGAAGCTGTCTCGTTTGCAGCAAAAGCTCTAAAAGGTATACTTTGAAGCATAAAATTACCATTTTCTACAGTAGAATTATCAATCATTACATCTGGAAGCGTTAAAATAAAATCGTCACCTGAAGTAATAGAGATTCCAATGCCTGTGCTATCTCCTTTTAGGTGATCGGCTATATCTTCAAGGGCATCATCTCTTTTTGCGACTAATGTTCCAGTTACTTCATATGGTCCTGGTTGGACATAACCAAATGGATTAAAATTAGATGTATCAATATGATGAACTCTTTCTAAAGGTCTTGTAATATTAATTTCCCAAGAGCTTAATATTAATGCAACAGAATCTAATGTCGTAGTTGTAAGTGAGAAAATGTTTTTTACTCCGCCAGTATCTAGAACCTCAGAAGACGCAGCCAATGTATTTTCTATTGGTCTATATCCAGTAACAAATGTGGATTCTACAACCATTTCACCACCATTAGAGTCTACTGCTTCTCGTAGAGTCATTGACGTGCAAAAACAACCTATCATTACTGAACTTATATTGCTTACATCTGAACCACCATTTTTAAATAATAAAGTGACTGCATCTGTGGTATTAACACCATGCTTCATTACTCCTGTACTAGAAACAGGTGTTAGCGATGCTGCACTGGATCCTTCACTAAATAAAGATAAACAAGATTTTAATACTGCGGTTGCCGTTCCACGCATCGTAAGTGTGACTTCATACATCATTGTATCTGGACGATGATGTCCTTGGCTTTGTAATTGACCATATATACCATTTTTATTAGGACCTACATCTATTGTAGCACCTACATGTTGAATATTAAAATCTGTTACTTGTAAAAAATTCCAAGTGTCACTATTTGCATGAGCCGTTCCTAACCCAACATTGCTTGATGAACTACCAATAGCAACAGATATGTCTGTACGTGATTGAAAATTTGTAGCCATTACTTACCTTCCTTTGATTTCTTTTTTATATCTATCTTTTCAAGATGTTGTTTTAATTCTTTTGGCACAGATGTGATATCCACAGCAAGACCTTTCATTAAAAGTATATGCTTATTATTGCTCCAATGAGCTTTAAAGTTTTCACTATCTTTCAAGTCAAAATATGATTTCTTTGCCTTATACATCATCCTATTATCTCCATTGCTGACACTACAGCAGTCATATTCGCGCGTAACAAGTCTGTATTGTCTTCATCACGCTCATATATAGTGTTTTCAATGACAGCATTATAAAATTGTCTTGTCCCTGATACACTATAATTTCTGTTATTATAAATAAGTCTTTTCATTCTTTCCGCTACTAGTGAAATCTGTCGAAAACTTTCTTTTGTATAATTACCTGCGAAATCCACTTGGTAACTAATAAGGATTGTATAATTGCGTACCATTCCTGTATGAATTTCTTCGTTAAGATCATCCGATATAGGCTGTAATAAAAAACTTTGATTAGATTGATGCTCATCATAAAAAATCTGTATACCAAATTCATTAGCAATAAGACTATGTAAATTATCAATAACTCGATCATAGATAACATTATTAAATGTAATGGGCATTATCTATATATCTGCCCACTGCGTACAGTTCCTATTTGTATTTCATCAGATTGGAAGGTAACAGACCACTCATCTGAAACAGTATATACGCCTGCTTGAAATCGTATAGATGCGCCATATGCAAGTGACTGGTAATCACCATTCATCGTTTCTGCATCCACTGACTTGTGACGTTTTAATCCTGTATCATTTTTTGTGAAGACATCGTATTTAACTGTAGAAGCAGTTCCAGGTGCAAAAGTACCTGCACTACTAATAATAACGCGCACTTCATCATAATCAGTGCTTGGTGGTCCATCCATTTTTACGTCTTCAATATAACCAGTGCTATTTGCATTCACACTCACTTCTCTAATAACGCCAGACTCAGATCTAAAACTAGTCTCATTCCACATCACGTACTCACGCGATTTTAATTTAGTTAGCATACCATCATCACCTAATACTTGCTCTTCAAGTAGAAGTGATTGTTGCATATCCTGACTGCGCACTAAATCAGCGCAGGCTAATAGTGCATTGCATCGTATGATAATAAAGTCATATGGCCTACCTGATGCTCCTTGATAATTACTATTACCACGTTTGTAGACAGGTCTATTTAAATAACTGCGCATATGATCGGCTTGCTCTTTTACAACTCGTGTTTTTAAATCTTCCCAATCTTGTCCTGCTTCACATACACTAGAATTAAATGCGCTAATAGAACTAGAAGCTAAAAAGACATCTACAAAATCAGATGCTTCATTGTATTTAAATTCATTGTCTGCATTTGGTGTGTCAGAAACTTTGGTTAATTCTAAGCCATCTTTATATAGATTTTCAATGTAACCAGTATTATGTAATCGATATAAATTGCTTGATGGAACTGTCCAGTTTGAAATTAATACACGTTTACGATCATAGCGATCTATATCACTAACAATTGCTTGTAAATCGGTTGTTATATTACAGAATGCGGTTAAGTAACTCATGCTTTTGCTATCTCATTAGTTATACTACTAGTAGGTAAAATGGTTACATCAGGAACATCTGCGCATATAATTAACGCAATTATCGCTCCTAAAACCATATCTATGTCTGTGCGAGGATCTTCTAATTTTTTAGATAATTCTTTTAATTCATGCATTAAATTAATGAGGTTTTCTATTTTTTCAGAATCATCCATATTTTTGTACTATCTCACAATATTTTTCTGGAGTACCAGCACCTTTTGCGGTATTGTAATATTGCTTCCATTGTTTGGATTGATCTTCTAATGTTCTAGGTAGTTTTTTTGGTATTCTACGTAAATGCAATCTGCAAAACACTATTTGAGCTGCAAGATTAGTTGTTAAAATATATTCCCAATCTTTTTCTACTGGAGCAGTAAAATGTGACCAATCTAAGTAACAAGCCTTAGCAACTTTTTTCATTAAATCTTCTCGATACTGCAAATAATTTTGGATAATGTCTACACCAACCCAAGGTTCACACTGATATACTCCGCGTGCAGGTCCTTTAATTTGTTTTAAGTAAATATATTTTGATTCTACTAAGCCAATATTATACACAAACTCTGCCGCTTCAGGAGAATATAAATCTATCTTCTGTAAAACACGTTTAATCAGGCCTTGCATTTGTTCTTGATGTATCATTTTCTTTTCATCTTACGACTAACTTTTTTCTTCTTTACTTTAACTTTTTTAGATTTATTTTTTCCGTAGTTATATGGCATTATGATCTCCTAATTTGGTTAAATATTGTTGTTTTGAAACTAGCACTTTTATTTATTTTCCCACTTTTTTTATTGCGTTGGAATGAGACTGACTAAAAGTTTTTCCATTCCGCATAGCACTGACCATAGAACGTAAATGCTTTGCAGTGTGATGCCGAGCGTGTTTACGCATTGCGCTGACTTGCCGTTTACTAATACCTGTAATACTGATACCTTTGACTTTCATTACCATTTTACCTTATTAGACCAAAATTTAGCTGAAAATTTATTTGTAGTTCTACCATGTCGCGCATAATACGCAGTTCTTCTTGCTCTTTGTGACTTGCTTTTAGGACTCTTACCTGCGCCACGTACACCTTGTTGCCCAAACCTAACTACTTTGTATTGACCACTCCTGGAAGCCATAACAACATGGCTTTTTGTTTTATGACTTGGTGTGCGCTTTGGTCTATTTACTCCACGTAGACCTAGTCTGCGCATTGTAGATTGAACTCGTACAGGTACTGCCATTACTTTTTACTTTTTATTAAACCTGTTACCATAGATTGCATTATTCCAATTATTGAAAGAAAGAACGCACCTTCTTTTTCTTCTCTGACAAAAGGAATATCATACTTGTCATTTAGTTTTTGAGCAAGGTCTTCAGCAAAAGCTTCTGACTCAATTTTATTCATGACTTCTTTTTCTATTTTGTCTGCTTGTTCCTCTGCTAGTTTAACTAACATTCCTTTAATATTCATTTATGATTCCTTTGTTTTTTTAATTTTATGATACAAGTAAACAATGTTCATTAAAGCTATAATGATACCTAACGTATAAGGAAGTAAATCCATAAACACTATTGCCATTGAACCAAAACTACTTGTTGAAACTTTTAAACTATCCACGACTACCTCCATTAATTCTACCAGAAAGGTAGCTTATCTTGTCTGACATGTCGTTAACTTCCTTCATTAAATCTTCATTCCTTCTATCTCTTGTCTCATCTGATTTGTTCCACCTATCAACAAGTTTAATTAAAATACCTTCCATGTTCTCTAGAGTTTCCGATTGCCCTTTGTTTTCTATTTCTAAATCTTTTAATGTCTCTTGTTGCTTAGTAGACTTCTGACTTAGAGTTATTACCAGATACACAAACATAACCCCTACAACACCTATCATTCCAGCTTCTGCGTATACAGCTAAAAAATCCATTACTTCTTTCTCCGCTTACCCCAACTCATCGGGTTTAGATTAATCTCCTTTTCATAAAACTTTACTTTCTCTGCCAACTCTTCTCGTTCAGACCGTTCTTCCACGATGTGTTTATCAAGTAGACTCCCAATGTTGTCATTAGCAGCAAGAACTTTATCTTCAAGGCTTCTAATCCTTGATTCAATTTGCCAGTAACCATAAACAATTCCTCCAGTTAAAACGCATAGTTGCATAAGCCATTTAAAATTAATAGTAATAGCCATGCTATCACCAACAACTTCACTCTTATAACTCCTAGCTCCATTATTCTCACTCATTTCTTCCTTACAATTTCCCATTGTCTATGGTCTACACACCAAGAATTTTCTTCTAAGTAAGCAGGTTTTTCGTAATGATGTATTGTAGAGTCTTGGTCTACGACAACCATAAAGGAAGTGTCTTCAGGAGTAAGTTGTAGGTTACCTACGCTCCACCCTTGAGAACAATTACTTAGAATAAGTGTAGTAAACATTAAGATTATAACTTGTGCTAACATTTTCATTTTGTTTTTTTATTGCCTTTTTTAATTTTAGTTTTTTATATTTCATAGTACCATCCATAGAGCCATCCCAGTTTCTACCACAATGTCAGCCATAGTATTGTAAGCCCACTTCTTCTTAGTACCATAAGGC
>Ga0209815_1000507_pt1 | contig 28616 bp, 26 predicted proteins | sample CoawatmetaG00DNA_FD_187507 | JGI IMG/M metagenome (GOLD analysis project Ga0209815, IMG submission 187507) | Marine microbial communities from the West Antarctic Peninsula - Coastal water metaG002-DNA (SPAdes) (version 2) | ecosystem: Environmental > Aquatic > Marine > Coastal ...
TTTCAGTGCCGCATCGAGATGATGCCGGCCTCCTTCTGGTTCAAGGTCGTCATGTTCTTGGCGTGGAGCGACGACGCGTCTGCAATGCATGCGACCTCCAAAGTCGTCCGTGATCATACGATCTGCGAATGGCAGCGAATCGTACTGAAGTTTGAAGGCTTGCGCGGTGCGTGGCACCATACGTTGCTATATTTTGCTACTCTTAATGGATCTCATAACTGTTGATAATCGCGCTCACCCGACAGGCAAGCTGCCCGCGTCGCTCGGTAACCTCACGAACCTGACTGTCCTGAATGTGATAGGAAATATACTCACAGGTGCTGCCAGCAGCCGCTCGGCATATGTCCCCCATGCATGCCTTCGTGCGTTTCACTGACATTCCATTTCTTATACAGGTGCACTGCCCAAGGAGATTTCCGACCTTGTCAATTTGACAGACCTCTTCCTGGACGGCAATAAGTTCCGAGGCGAGTCGTATGTCCCAACATACATTCGTTGTATGTTTACTGACATTTCCCTCTTGTTTTGCAGGTGAACTGCCCAAGCAGCTCCCAGTTTCACTCGAGGTGCTCAGCCTTGGCGACAGCTACAGCAACACCAACAAGTTCACCGGTGGAATCCCGTCTGACTGGGGCGCTCTTACAAACCTAAAGGAGCTCAAAATGGTCGCATGTGGTCTCGACGGTGCGATTTGTATGTCCCAGCATATATGCGTTGTAAGTTTTGCTGACATTCTCATTTTTTTGCAGGCGAGTTGCCCAAGGAGCTCGGGGACCTCATCAACTTGACTGAGCTCGATGTCTCAAGCAACTCGATCGAAGGCAGGTTGTATATCCTACAACACCTCGACCCAGTCGACTGACGATTTCATGTTTTCACAGGTTGCTTGCCCAAGGAGCTCGGGAAACTCATTAATTTGACGTATCTCTCACTCGGGTTCAACCAGCTCACGGGTGCGATTGTAGTCCCCATCATACCACATAACGAATTGGCGTCTAATTTGGCTTCTGTTTCAGGGAACATTCCTGTCGAGCTCGGCCAGTTGGTAAATTTGAAAGGACTCGGGCTGAGCGGCAACCAGCTGACAGGTGCACTGTGGCTGGCATAGCGTCGTTCTGGATATACATCGTACTTTGGTTGACAAATTGCGCGGTGGTGCCAGGCCGCGTCCCAAAAGAGCTCGCAAACTTGATCAATCTTACCGAGCTTTACCTGCATCCCGACAACATTGACCTACAAGTCCCGGACGGCGCCCCAACGACTTCGCATCCCTACGTGTTGTGTCCTATAGGAATGTGGTACACCAATCGCGGACAAGTGGCGGCGTTCCAAGCGTGCTTGAAATAAATCAAGGTGAAATGTATGTCCAGCATACATGTGTGCGTTTTACTGACATTCCTCCGTTGTTTTTTGCGCTTCGTTTGGAGGCACAGTGACGGAGGAGGAGAAGACGGCCCTCGAAGCGGCCCTCAAAGCGAATTTCTCAGATGAGGCGAGATGAACCCGAACGGGTCACACTCACGAGCCACAATCGGGTCCAGGCGTTGGACGAGCGGTGCACCAATTTACCAACGCGCATCAGTCATCTCTTTCCGCCGTTGCTTTTTGCAGCATATACTTGTTGTTGTGTGTTGTTGTGTAGGGGCATTCATAAGGCCATTCAGTGCGTTCCCACGCATCAACTTTTTTGGCTCAGCGCATTTTGCGGCCGTTACGTCACGAAAAACCGCCCGGGTGTCCTGGCGTGTCTGGGACGTCACAATTGACCGAATTGTTCTTGGTAATTTCTCAAGTTTTCAAAATTGTTCATAAAAAAAAAGTCGGAATGCCAAAGTCATCTCAAGTTTTCAAAATTTTTGCTCAAAAATAAAATTCATCTCAAGTTTTCAAAATAAAAAAAAAAGTCTTAATGCCAAATTCATCTCAAGTTTTCAAAATTATATAAAAAAAAAGTCTTAATGCCAAATTCATCTCAACTTTTCAAAATTTTCCCTAAAAAATAAAATCGTCTGTGTAAAATTCATCTAAAGTTTTCAAATTTTTCCGCAAAAATAAAAACTTTGCGGGAGCTTAAAGTGCCGTAACATGGCACCTAGGTTGAGTCCCACAGTAATAACTTGATACTTTTTGAATTGCCTGTCCTGACAGGTCTTCTAATTAAGAAAATCAGTGGGGAGCATGGTCGAGCCAAGCGACAGTGACGAGGATTCGGACGGTAACTTGCGTGGGTTTGTCGTGAATTCGTCTAGCGAGGACAACGACGACGTCAGTAATACGAGCGAAAGCGAGGGCGAGTTTGTAGACGATGACCCACGACAAGGATACAGGCGCCTTAAACGCTTTGCCCGCGAGAGCAGCGACGACAATTCGGATAACGACGACGATGCCCAAGAACGTTGTGAGTACAATCAACAGATGGTGCTTTATAAATTGAAGCAGCGACGTGACGAGTATAAGGTCATCAGTCTCAAGAGCGACCCGTTGATTCAGGAGTATTGCGACACTCTCCCAAATGGAATCGGAGACTACTTGGTGGTGCGCAAACCAACGGCGATGTGCACGATTGCGAAGTGCAACAACCTCCAATGCGTCAAATCAGATGGCCGCTACGGACCGTCGTACGAAAAGCACTACGTCCCTCGAATGATCGAACTCACCAACTGCGAATGCTATTGCGGCAGCAACTACGAATACTGCCTAGCGGGTTTCGATAGCGAGTTTGACTATCCAATGATTTGGTGCCTGAATGACAACTTGAACGAGGTTCGATGCATATGCGATTACAGTTCCCGTCCACCAAATGGCTTAATGCCGCTGAAAGAAATCGCAGTGGTTCTGCATCTCAAGTCACGGATTTCGTTCGTCACTGGGTCTTCGTGCTGGCATCACTCCGCGGATGCTTCAAGAAAAATAGAAGCAACACAAATTGGAAATACTGCGCTCGGCAATAGGGACTCGTTGCTATTTGGCAAGGAAAACGCCGAGATGGTCGAATACATATTTAACCAGCCCGGGATGTTTGACGACGACACTGACGACGAAGAGCCGAAACGAAAGCGCCGCCGCCGTGTAGTACTCGAGGAAGATTAAGTCTGTTGCGCATGTCTGTGGCAGCTCCGGGTTCAGGCGCTACTCCGATTCCTACTTTCGAGTTTTACGTTGGCCTTCGTGTCTGACGCAATGTGCGGCGCCGCCGAGAGCTGACAGATGCGAGCGCATGGTCGGTCGGCATTGGGATGGAGGACACCGACTCTGTGTAAAATTCATCTAAAGTTTTCAAATTTTTCCGCAAAAATAAAAACTTTGCGGGAGCTTAAAGTGCCGTAACAGGGCACCTAGGTTGAGGTACATGGTTGAGGTACGATCTTGAAAGATGCCCTGGCGCTGGTGTCGAATCCACACGAACCAATGGGTTCAGTGTACTATAGGACCGGGTGCAACGTGGAGCATGGACTGCGCAGGGAAGTGGCACGCCACGTACAACAAGGCGCCTTTGATGAGCCGCCAGCAAGCCCGCGGACGAGCTTGTCAGTTCCTGTGCAATTGCCCTGAAGAGGTACAAACGTTGATAAGGGAGGCGCATGGGGACGACACCTATCAGCGTCTAACTATCTACCAGTATCCGGTGGACAAGCAGTACTGGAAAAGCACGATGTGTGTCGGCTGCATTTTTTCGTTTGGCAGCGCACAACAAATAGAACTATACCGTATTACCGCATCAAAGGAAGGGGTAGAGGGCGAAGAAGAGCGACAGATGTATCTGGCCATGATTCGGCTTTCTATTACGCCGAAGCGATGGGACGATAAGCACTGCGCCTTACTGAATTGTCTAATTGACGGCGCCCGCTGCGATACTAATGTCGGCGTTGAGGTGCCGAGCTGGGTGCGCTTTTGAGAGTGGATATTTTTTTCTTGGTTTTAATTAATTGATGCAGTTTGTTTATATTCTTGCGATTATATTGGCCGTTGTGGGAGTCTTTATACTTGTTACGGTCCTTGCGCTGCTAGGCGGCGGCGGCGGCGGCGACGCACAGAAATCGTCCGGCGGCCTTGGCGCCGGTGACGGTGGTGACACACAGGGGTCGTCTGACACTGACTCTGACATGGTCGCAAGTGATGTTTACGGATGGAACGGTTTACTACGTGCTGTACAAGAATCGGAGACCCGTGTTATTTTCACTTATAGTTTTGTTCGTGCGGATGTGGTGGTCTCGGATCTTGAGCTGGCCGCCGCCGGCCCAATGAGCACGAGCACTGTCACAACTGACACGTTTTCGATGCCTGGTTCGTGTGCAATTGACGTCGAGGTTGAGATACGCCGTGCTATGACGTGGTGGGCGCAATGCATGCAAAACGCTCTCGGTGTCGAAGTGGTATTTCGCAGCCTGGGACTTGAGAACCATAATCCGCTCACCGCAACACCAACGGCCGTTCTCTCACAAACTCAAAAAACGAATTACAATATCGGCGACATTCGGATTGCGTCTTGGGATTTCGAGAAATTAAACTCAGATAATTCTCAAATGCATCCGTCGTTTTACAACGCTGTCATGTATGCGTTCCCGGGAGGTCCTTCAAACGTCACATACCATAACTATCAATATTATAACGCTCATGATTACATTGGCAACGTTTACATTAATTCGGGCGCACAGACGCCGTGGCGCTCCGTCGAACAGTCATCGTCCTGTGGCTTTGAACTAGCCCACGTGATGGCGCACGAGCTCGGTCACGTATTTGGCCTTTTCCACGACTGCGACGAAAAAGGCGATGTCACTGCTAATCAGAACATGGATTGCGTCAACAACGTGCACGACGGCGAACTCGTCCAAGGCGGTTCCAGTATTATGTTACCGATGGTGAGTACGTCCGGGTCCATGCCGACCAATTGCAACAACTGGATAGAACATCACTTAAGCAAAATATACTCAACTGAGCATCTAACACTTGCGGCCACGCGTGCCGAGTTGCAGAACTCAAAAAAACATTCGTTCCGAGCGCCGTTTGTCTGCCCTCGCAGTCATTGAGAGTAAACTCACAAAACGAAAAAATGACCAATCATATAGTAAGACTCATATAGTAAGACTCATATCAAAATGATTCCTCAACCATCGCCCCGCCAGTCTACCCAGCGGACCATCCAGCTCAAAATTGTAGATATTCTCCTACTGGCATTCAGGCAACGCACGGGCTGCGACTTAGAGCGTACGCTTGCTTGGGATATCACGAAATGGTCAGGTGGAAAGTGCAAGAGGGTTCCGCTCGAGCCTGAGGCTGTTTATAATACGCGAGGCGCCCGGCGAGGTGCCCGGCATGGCCCGTCGACTAGGACACGCATAAATCGCGAAATACGCTTTCGTTGATTACTCATGGAAACTGCATCACTTTCAGGCGATGTTCGATACAAGCAGCATCTCGCCACCAAGCCGTGCTTCTGCACGGCGACGACTCAGGCCTGATGGCTGCGGGTCTGACACTATCGTCGGCGGGAACGGCGGGTACACTATCGTCGGCGGGCTTAGCACTATTGTCGGCGGGTCTGGCACTATTGTCGGCGGGTCTGACACTATCGTCGGACCCGTGTATATCGGCAATGGTGCCAGCAGTGCGTTTCCTGCGGCGCTATTTTCGATATCAGATACGGTTGCGCTATCGGATACGGTTACAGCTTTGACATTGAACGAATCTGCCCGTCCGACAATTGTGGTCGGCGTTGCGCCGCAAGCAGTTAGCGAACCTTTATCGTGCGGCATTCCGGTAAGGACAGTTTGCGAATCAACCTGCTTTGCCATGGTTACCAGTTCTGCCTCTGTCAGCGCCGTATCCCAAACGCCAATTTCGTCGATACGCACGACAGCCTGCGAGCTGTCAAAGTCGCTATCGGCACTGTCGGCACTGTTGCCCAAAATAAGTCTGATGTTACTTATATCTTTGTCGTCGTATGACTTGAAGTAGTTAAAGAAACCGAATTCTATGCCATCAGCATATAATGTCCCAAATCCGTCTTTGACAACGAGCGCCACCTGATGCTGGTCGTTGGCGCTGATATGCTTGATTGAGTCAGAAGAATCGTTCTGAACTGTGAAAACCGCACCATTGTCAACTTTGACGACCTCGTGTAGTGTATTTCCCCGGGATGCTGTAACATCGAGAGACAGCAACGGAATGTTTGAGTCAAGTGTGTCCGAGACTTTAAAGTGCAGCCATATTGTAAATGACGAAAGTGAAGTTTCGACGTGATGATCAATGATATTAGTTTCGACGTGATTGTGTTGGCCGATGTAAATGCCGCTGTTCGCATGTACGATCTTCGGATCTGCTACGAGAACTCCGCGAGTGTTAAAAGTAACACTATCGCTATCGACCTGTGGGATCGTGCTCGGGTAATAAGGGGTTTCACCGAGATAGCGCAATATATGCTCAGCAAAGTGCCAGTAAATAAGCGGTGCGGGCGGGTATGCCCCGCCCAGTATGTACTCGACGGTCAAGTCCCTGGTATACATAGAATTATTCGATACATTAATTTTGCTGCTGTCGCCCGACGAATAATACAATTGCGCTTCTAATTCAGTAGGCGAATTTGTTTGACCCGTGCATTTCACTGGGCCACGGCATTCTTTCTTATCATTCATTTGTACTTTTGCAGCATCTCCGTTTGAGTCTAGATCCCGCGTTGTACTCTTGCACAGATAGCAATCTACTGTGCGTGTCTCCGCCGCAACAAAATTACCATGGTTCCACTGAAACTTTTCCCCATCATAAACGCTGTCGCTGATAATCTTGTCGCACAGCTGCCCGTCAAATGTGTTATGTTCATTGTAATTGAATGTCGGGTCATCAATGGCGCTATCGACGTTGTAATCTATTTTGCCGTCAATCTGTAGTCTTGCCTGCGCAAAATCACCAGTCGAACACGTCTGCACCGTCTTGTCTCCGCACTGGTCATCACTGTCAGTGAACGGATTGTAGCCCATGTACGTTTGATCATTTGAAATCACCTTTTGCCGGGCCAATTTGGTAGCTCGCTTGTTGTATCGATGCCTAGCAAGCGCAAAGATAGAGAGAGTCAACACAACCAGAAGTGCGGCCACGACGGCTGACCTCACATCGCTCGTCATTTTATTAACAATTTTTTTTTTTTATAACCAACTGCCCAGTCTGGGCATCTGGAAACGAACCATGTATATCCTACCGATTGCGTTCGCCGCCATTGTGCTGGTGCAGTTCATCATGTTCACCATGTACCAGGCCGCATGCCTGTACGCCTTGCTGTACCAGGTTGCGTGTGCCTTATACCACGAGACTGCTGCATGCGTCTTTGTTTATGCGCTCGCACAAAACGAACTCAAAGCGCGAGCTGATATGCGAGCCCGTACAGCGCGCCAAGAAGTGCAAGCCAACGCCGCACGGTATGATTATGCCAACTTCCGTCCCACTTACCTTCCACCGCCAAGCGCACTCTTCCGTCCCATGTACCTTCCACCAAGCGCACCTGCCGCAGCATAGGCGCGCCGGGTCTAGTCAGCTAAAAAATATACTATGGCTGTAAATGATGATGTCATTGTCAGAGGCCTCGTGGTCGACTCCATTTCTCGAAACGAAGCGCCAGCGGGCGCCGGATTGGGACACTGAAACCAGCGTGGCATACAAGCAGCTTCCGTCCGACGGAGACCGCGTCGACAATCGTGAAAACGAGCGTGTTGCGCACCGTAGACTGCCCGAGAGTATTAAGCGCCTTGAAGACGTCGTTCCGACAAGCGAGGATGACCTGGTCGCCGACCGAGAACTGAAACGTGCCCACCCGCAGCATGCGTCCAAAGCCGCCGAGAACCCTTACGGTATAAGCCTGCTACGAAATTACGAACAGCTTCCGGAGCATCAGGAAATGAAGTGGAATCCGACGTTCGAGAAAGTGTCTACGATCGGGGGCGTCGAGGCCATGCAGGACCAGTACCGAATGGACGTCGGGACGCACTCGTCGTACCTCTCAAACAAACGAGTAGAGCGAGGTGGTGACAATCTGTCAAAGGTTCACATTGATCCTGCACGAACCGAAAAATTCGGGTATCACTCACGAGAGCTTCCGCTTCCTCTTCGCCAGCGCAAATTCGCCGACCCGGCCCCAGCCCGGCAGTCTCGAATGGATGCCGGAAACGCACTACAAAAACCAATGGGCCAAACGTCCGAAACGGGCGTGCTCAGAAGGTCCACCACAAGGGTCGAATATGCACCTATTGTAACACACCAGGGCCTTAAACAGCTGCACGTAGGGAACGACGACGGCCGGGCACGGTTGCGCCTTAGGGACACGGACACAACCCGCGACAACATGACTGGTAAGATTTGGAGTCAGCGCAGATTAGACCCGGAACCGAGCCAACCCATTGTTGCGGCCGTCCCGATGGGATTGAACTCTGCCTCCGAGCGGCAGTATTTCGAGGTCGAGCGTAGCCAGCAAGTCGGCCTACAGGACCAGCCCACGCGACGGGCTAAGCCTGCACCTTTGCCTGCCGACGATGTGGCGGTGATAAAGTCAAGAACATCGCAGGCAAGACAGTCGTACGTGGCGCAGCGGGGAGCACAAAATCCCGACGTCGCCGCAGTGCCAAGTTATTGGACGGACCACGCCGGACGGGAAGCGGTTAACAACGCACGAGCGGCGCGCAATGTGTCGATCCGTGCACCTGCACTCGGATACGCAATCCAACCAACACGTTACGAACAAGCAGTTCTGCCCTCGAACGAAGAAGCTGCGTTGCGCTTTGACCGGAAAGAAGTTTTTCTTGCGAGCTCGCTTGAAGGACCGGTTGTTCCCGCCAAAACTACTAACGTGCCTGGGCAGGCGTTTGCCCCTGACCGCCGACAATCGGAGGGATACTTGCACACGCCTATAGAATACAAACCTGTACAGCCGACGGTAAACAAGTACCTTCAGCCAGAGCAGCCCGATTTAGTCACATCTACAGAAACAATGCCAAATGCGCCCGTTGTGGGAACTGACAGGTTTCTATCCAATAGCGTCGAACCGAACGCTTTCGATATGTCGCAACCAGTCAATCTGCGCCAAGAATTCACGTTACCACCTCGTGCACCAATAAGCGTTGCCCCCTCCAATCTGACTAACCTAAATTGGTCGACGGAGAAAAGCGAAGGCCAGCAGCGCACCGACCACGTATACACTAACGTCCGCCGTCCGCCAAGCTTTGTGTCATTGATGGCGCCGACGATGACGAACCTGTACGAGAACCCACGGACCGAGGTCGACAATTAGGCGTCGAGACAAGCAAAAAAAATCAGTTCGTGGAACAAGATAAATGTCTAACGGGTGGTCTAACGGGTTTAGACTGACAGATTTCGCAAACGAAGCAAAGGACGACGAAGCAAAGGACGACCCGCGCGATCTTAGGCATTCCAAAAAGTCCGCTGCGGTCTCACTTGCGCGGAGAGTGTGGCCATCGGGTTATGTCGACGCAGAACCCAAGCCCATGGAAGAACAACGTGCGTTGTTGCCGTCGGTAGCTCCTTCGGCCCCGGTTCGTATGCAGGAGATCGATTCGACGCTCGAGCAGAGCGTCGAAGCGGTGCCGTATGTGAGGCCAACGGCGGCGTATACTACTGGCGCAATCAAGGCCGTGCTATCGTCGCAGCACGTGGGTAAAATCGCCCTAGCATGCGGCTTTGCCCTCTCTATATTCATGCTTATCATGATCATGCACCTGTCGCACCGTGTCAGTGAGCTTCATCGAACTGTGACGCTGCTCATGCTTGTTCGTCGATAACCCACAAGTGACAACTAAGCTTTGATGCGTTTATTCCTTTTTTGTTGTTTCTTCTTTTTTATGTGTTTGTGAGTGATCTGCTTAAGATATCTATCATCATCGCTATCGTAATCATCATCGCTATCATCGTCGTCGTAATCAAAACCATCGTCGTCGCCGTCGTTGTCAGGGTCGTCATCAGAGTCGTCGTCAGAGTCGTCATCTATTTCGAGTGCATTTTCTCTATTACTTCCTTTAGACTGTTCAAGATTGTTGTCAGGGTCGTCATCAGAGTCGTCGTCAGAGTCGTCGTCTATTTCGAGTGCATTTTCTCTATTACTTCCGCTGGCGCTTGAAAGCAAATAGGTTTTGATGTCATACGCGCTCGAGATTGCTTTGCGAACCTTATTCGTAAGTGGTGCAAATACAAGAATACGTTTTTCGTTACTATTGGACAAGGATACTTGGCACGTGTGTACCTCTTCTTCGATTCCTCCGTGAAGACCTTTTCTTTTCAATAAATATCGTGCATCTCGCTTATTGAAGTGAGGGTCACGAAAACCTATTAGCTGCCGGGTGCCTTCGTCTTTGTGGCACCGACCTAACAATCCGAGTTTTGCCCAATGGTTGCACACGTGCGGCACGGGCGCCGTTGTGTATACGTGCGTATACCGATGTTTATTTGGCGAAACGGCTAAGATATCTTGAAAATGAAAATCGATACGTGTTGTTAAGTCAACGCCAAATTGTTCTTTGACACGGGCAAGGCGTTTAACTGCCAATAGCTTTGCGTGTTTTAGTATATCGTAACCAATGATCTTGATTTTGATACCACGTTTATGGGCGAGCAGCACCAAACCAGTCGCCTCGAACCCGTCGCCATATCCAATCCATAAAATTGTGTCGTCGTTTTCCAATTTTAAATTATTGAATATTTTCAAAACTGACCCTCGTGTAAGCGACATGTTAAAATTTGCCTGATCCCCTTCAGTCATCGCCACAATGTCGTTTTCTTTCGTTCCGTAAATAGCCTTCGCTACGTGTTTTAGAATAATTTCATCATCTGTATCTTCTAAGACCAACATGTTGCTATTTATATTGCACTACATTTAATATTGTCGCCGGCCATCTCTACAAGGTCGTTATTTGCTCTGCGTGAACGATGGGACACTTGTTGTAGGTGTACTGAATAAACCGAACCCAATAGTCGCTACGCTTTGCTGTCTAGCTTGTCGTCTTCTTCCTCTACTTTGAACTTAGCAATTGCACTTGTGCTACAATATATGACGATTGATAGGACAAGACCAAAGTACACAAGAGCAGGCACAAACATCATCGAGGAGAACGCTTCCCCCGCGCCTTTCCTAACTGACTTTGCGACGTGGGGCGTATAATGCCCCGCATACATCAACAGCGTAATTATTTGCGGTGACATCATTATAGCAAATGTTAACAAAAACACGGCAAATACGATTCCGGCGACCCCTTGGCCCACATCGGTGATTCGTTTGAAAGATGGCATCTTTTGAATTACAAAATATTTTTTTCGGCCATTCGTTTGTCGAATTGATTGAATGCTCATTGTCACGATAAGCGGTCCGATTGGCGTTGGCAAGAGCTCGGTCATGCAGGCGTTTAACAAGCTAACCCATTCGCAGAGCACGTGGCTGTACTAGATCGACTTCAAGTAGATTCGGCGACGTAAGTTTAAGCACGCACGATCCCATACTTCAAGCAAGCTTACGATCCCACACTTCAAGCAAGCTTACGATCCCACACTTCAACCACGCACACTTCTCCCTTGACCATGTACAGCCCGGTGCAGCTCCGTTTCACCCACCCCGAGGAGTCCGACGGCGACTCCGACGCCTCCGACGCCTCCGTCCCGCCTGTCCGTACCACACTTTTTCTTGGCGCGATCGCAAACGAGCGCGTTGCTTTGGAGCTGGATTTCGGACCAGAGCTGGAGACGGAGTCGGGACTGGTGCTGGAGGCAGAGCTGGCAGACGCGGAGGGTGCAGAGGTCGGCCCTGTGCCTGGCCCGGAGGCTAGCCTCGAGCCTGGTCCGGATGATGGCCTTGAGCCTGGCCCGGTTGGCGCGGAATTGATGCTAAAGCAGGCGGCGGACCCGCTGCCGGAGTCAGGCCCGGCGCTTAAGGCGGTCCCAGTGTTGGCAGACACGGAGGAGGCGGAGCATAGCCCGGAGGCTGGCCTTGAGCCTGGCCCGGCGCCGGAGCCGGAGCAGGAGGCTGCGCTTAACGACGCGCCAGATTGGAATGCGCTCGTCGCTGACTACAAGCCGACGACCAAGAGGTCACGTTCTGACTTAGAAGACATGCTGTAGCTGTTGGGCTCGGGTAGGCTGCAGAAGTCATGTGAAGCTGGAGAAGTGACGCACGAGCACGCGTCGGTGGCCACGCGGTCCAAACTATCAAAACACAGCATGTATAGCTCTTCCCAGTTAATATCTTCGGTTGTATTTCTGGTCGGTTCTATCGATTGATCAATTAATCGTCGCTCTATTTTCCCTTCGTCGTTGATGACATCCAATTCTTTTGCCCAATAGTTTACGGAAGTCTTAACAATAATCCGGGGTAAGAGTTTGTGGTGCGTCTCATTTTTATACTTTGTGCACATATGTCTTCCCAGATGATGCCCTCGAACCATGGTATCCATATATTCGATAAAATCTAAACCAGTTTCACAATTTTGAGTGATGAGCATGAACCCGATCACCAAATGGCGATTGCGTTCTAGCGTATCGTACTGTTCGCTCGTCAAAATGTCCGCCCATGTAGATTCTCCTTCTCTTACGTATTGCTGTGCATCTGCGCTCGCCAAAAGAACATGGATATTGGAGAACTCTTGGATCAGGGGTATTTTATTTGGATGCTTCCGAACAACATCGTCGAAAAACTGAAGCATGGCTTCAGGACTAATTGTCGCGCCACGTATTTCTTTGATTGTTCCGAAGTAACTATCTTGAATTAACCACTTGTTATGCATAAGAAGACGAGCTGTAGCTGTTCGTCTCGGATGACGAGCTGTAGCTGTTCGTATCGGATGACGAGCTGTGGCGATCCTGTTCCGTGCGGCGCTCGATTGAGTAGCTCGATTGAGTATTTGTAATGTAAAACCTTCGTTTTTTTACTCCCAAAAATTTAAATTATCAAAATTAACTAGAAGATGAATTATCAAAATTAACTAGAAGATGAAAGTGTCAACCGAGAAAAATGCCTTTCGGAGTCGCCGGCGGATTGCTATCACTGGCAAACTCATGAACACACACCTCTGTCTCACATCACTTCCCTGTCATCATTCCCATCATCGGTCCCATCATTGGTCCCATGTTCTGCATCATTGACATAGCCGGACCGATACCAGCGGCAAGTGAGGACATGTCGAGCCCGGGAGTCTTGGAGTCTACTGACGGCGGGCGCATCCGGGGACGATTGTGTTCGGTAGGAGGCGTGTCAGACACTGTCTCTCTCTGTGACGACGGAGCAGACGAAGGCATGTCGAACTTCTTTTTGAACGCAAAGATGCCCGCCGACGCAACGAGCATTAAGAGCAGCTGTGCGATTGGCGACGACGTGAATCCCCCGCCTCCGCTGCGCCAGTACTTGCGGTAGAGCGCCGCAAGAACCACATCGTAGCGACCGCTGTTCAAGTCGGCCGTCACTTCGTTACTCCAACCGTCTAGTCTGACCATCTTCCGGCTAATTTTTGGTGCGATGTACTCTAATCCCGTGCTGCCGATTCGCAGCCCGTCTTTTAGCATGTCTGAACCAGAGGCAATCTCTACGCTATTCCTTGCCTGAACAAGGGCCAGGTGCACGTCATCAAAAGAAGACTCCATGCAAACACGATCATCCAAGATCACAATTTCGGGGTGCTGCGCACGAAGTGATTGGAACTCTCGAATAAGCATTTTTTTTTCAACAAGCAAATCATCGTTTGTTGTATGACGCAACACTGCACTCTTAGCGCTTTTGGCGCTTTTGTCGCTTTTGTCGCTTGTGGTGCTTTTGGCGCTTTTGGCGCTTTTGGCGCTTTTGGCGCTTTTGGCGCTTGTTAGCGAAATCAAATCATGCAACGGTACTTCACCGTTCAGCATTACAATCTCGGGCTGTTCAGGCGGTTCGTCGTCGAATAGTATTTCAGATTGTAGATCGGGATGCTCTGCTGCAGGACTTTCGTCTGGTATTTTAAGGTCGGGCTGCAACAATGCTGCAGGACTCTTGTGAACGTTCATACGTTCGTTGTTTGCAATTGCACGGAATAGAGCAATCTGAGAGGTCGTGACCGACATAAGCTTCGTTGTTTCTCAAGTAATATTTGCCACGTTGACCACACAACGCACTTGTTGCAAAAAAAATATTTCCAAAGGGAAAACGTATAATTGATGTCGTTCAATTTGAACGACGTGCGTCAATCGTCCACTATTGGGAAAGACCTATACGGGCCAAGCTTGGTACTGGCCCACGACATCGACGTCTCCTCAAAACACAGAGTAGACACGATCAATAAGCAGGTTCGCACACGCGATGTCATCATGAAAGGATTGCCCGTCCTCACCGAGGCACAGCTGCGTGCAGGGGAGGCCATTGCGCCAATTGATGCCATGGAAAAGGAAGTCGGTCAGACGCTCGGTGGGTCAATGGAATCAAAGCGCAACCTCGCAGCCAAAAAAAAGACGCTGGGAAACGGCCTGATGAGCAATGAGAGCGAGCCAGTCCGGCTTATGCAATCAAACACGGAGGAAAAAGGCAATACAAAAAATGGTAAAGATACGAGCCAGACTGTGCAATACGGTCCAAAAACAAAAACGTGAGTGGCTTAATAGTCGCTATTCATGGTTCTCTCTACGGTAATCGCCTCGCTAGCCTTGACCGGATCCCCGCAAAGTTTATCTCCACAGCAGTCCAGATTGGCAAGTGCAGACTTGATCTCCGATGACACTCTGCAATCCGAGGCCCAACGCCCCAATGGAGGTGGATTTGAACATTTCAAATATCGCAAATTTAACAAGACAGTTTTCAATTCACTAAACATCTTCTTTCTTTGCTCTCGTGATTTTTTTTCGCCAGAGCCTAGCAACGACACGTATGGAAGGACAGACTACAAATCACGTGCAATAAAAGCAAGTAGAATCCAAATATACCGGGTCTGTGGTCTTCCTTATGAGAATCTGAATTATAAACCTCCACAGCAATCGTGAGTCGCAAAATCTGGCATAGCGGCTCGGCATTCAAAACATTACAACGTGAAGAGTAGTCTGCCTAGACAACGATGCTTGATGCGCATATCAGAACCATATTACCGGAAAGGGCAACCGCATGCGACACGTAAGTACTGCCTTCAATATACAAGATTTCCGAAGTAAGGCTGTCGGTTTTCGAAAGGCTTACGAGCTTTTTGATCGGGTGCGTCGTTGAGTACATCCGATTGCCCGCGTCAGACATGTCCATACCAGGGCGTTGCCCAGTTTCGCCAAATGAAAGATCATCGCGATTAGAGCTTGCCCACAGCCGTGAGCTGTCGTCGAGAAGCATGCATATTTGGTGCTTGTCAAGATCCGCAAACGTTGTCAAAAATCGTTCAACCTTCTCGGCCTGTGGTTCAATTTTATCCAAAAACTTCCGCGTTGCAACACGAGCGGTGTAATTGGCGTTGTTGTTCTGTTCGACTTTCTTGAGTGCACGTACCGACACAGTAACAATTAGCGACATAGTAAGCAGAACAGTGGCTACCCAGGTCACTCTCTTTGCGAAGAGAAGGTTGATTGTGTACATGTCGTCTATACAATTTCAACACATAAAATTGTGCTTCAAATAGCATCAAACCCTAGCATTCTTTCGCAGCATTGTCGAAAAAGTATAGTGACCCGATCGTGCAAAACCATCTCGACTTGCGGTACAACGATGTAGAGCAAATCTTCCGCTATTGTCATTGTTGCGGGACTGGTTGCGCTATCTTGGCTGTCCTTGTTATTAACACTGGTTCGTATATGCGAATACGTTAAACTTGCCCCGGACATTTCCTTCTGTACTGTCTTCAAAACTTCATTCACCGTAGCAGGCGTGTTCTTTGCGAAGGACAAGAAGGGCATGTCAATTGCATACGAACAGTTGAACGTGAGCTCAAACGGCTGCATAATTGGTAGGGTCTGTTTACCAAATCTGGATCCAAAAGTTACGTCTAGGCGAAGATCGGATTTGACGAGTAGGACGCACGTGAACTTTTTGCCGTCGTACTCTGCCTCGTGGCCGACGATTTTCGAAGCGGACAGCCCGTACACTTTTGCGTGCTTGCATCGCAGCGTGTTCGATGTCTTGAAACCGGTGTGAGTAAAAATTTGCAAGGCGGCGCATGCGCAAATGACAGCGAGAAGAACGTGCACAATCACGCTGCGGTCGAAATATCCAAATTTCTTAAACGTTTTATGCACCCCGAACAGGACGACTGAGACCAAAATGACTGAGCAGTACACACCCAAACTCGCATAGTCGAACGCGGTGAATCCGTACTGCTCTGATGATTGTTGTTGGCTGTAGTCTCCCATCACGCTTAATTTTAAAGATGCAATCGAGCTAGGGCTAAATTGTGACATAATACTTGGCGCAAGCCGAGTGTCAATCAGCATAGTCGTCCATGGATCGAAGCTTACCAGGGCGAAGATTTCCTGCAATTGGCGCTCCAGCGCCGCAATCTCCCTGGCGCATTTCTCCCGCCACAATTCTTGCAATGCGCTTACAGTAAACACTTTGCTTGGAATGATAGCCTTCGATAACAATTCGGTGCTCCATTCGTGCGGTACATCGCGTTGGTGGAGGGCGCGCAGCGTCTGCTCGCATTCTTGCCACATTTGATAAGAGGATTAGAAAAGCCTATAAGTGACATCAACGCAAAAAAATGTTGACAAGACTGCGATAGAGCGTTAATAATAGAAGTGAAGCGACACGACAAATTATATGAGCATTCTGATACAAGGCACGGCACTTTCGTCTGGGCATGAAAGAATCTTGGGATAGTTGAAACAAAAAAAAATGATTTTTTTATGGGATGATTGGTTAACACGAGTATATCAGAATGCTCATATAAACCTCGTATATCAGAATGCTCATATAAACCTCAGCCAAGTTTTGCTTGATTGTCTGCTTTCGCCTTGACCTCATCGACAAGCGTCTGTATATTCATTGCAATTGCGCCTGAGAAACGATTGATCTCTTTCCCATTGAACATCGCAACAAAGGTAGGCATACTATCCACGGAGTGCTCGAGAATGAATTCTCCACAAACATCGACGTCAACTTCTACGAACCTTACGTCGGTCTCGGTTTTTGCAATTTCGTGAAATTTGGGTGCGATCGTCTTGCATGGTGCGCACCAGCTCGCAGTAAACTTCACAACAACCGGACCGGACGCGGTCAATTCTTTTGCGTTTGCGTCATTTTTGGCGGTGTGTAATACAGGCTTGGGGATGTCTACCGTCGGGCGCCCGTAATCGTCAAGGAAGCGCTCAACGTCGTTGTTGTCGCATTTGCCGAACTGTATTTCGATTATCTTGGCGTCCTCGTGACCGTTCCGGTTATCAATGCGATGCACGTGGTTCACCCGCACACGGGTTGCTTCCCCCGGCGCAAAGCCCACAAAGGGCACGGACGCTATTTTGTCGGGGCTGTCGCAGATCATTACTTTAGGCTTGCCCGCCACACACTGCCACATCTCAGAACGGTGTGCATGCCGGTGCAGCGACGTGCGTGCGCCAACCTTAATGGTAAGCATACGCACTACAAAGTCGTCGCCGGTCATTATGTCAATGTACGACCCCCAGGGTTGTTCTTCCTCGTGTCTAAACCCGTCCCCTTTTTTTGCCTCGTTCCTACAATCCTCCATATTTTTGTTAGTTGGTTTCAAAGAAGGTGGTGGCATTCGAACGCACTTATCGGAGAACAACGAACAAAAACCACGCCAACCGCTGTCCTATCGGAGAACAACGAACAAAAACCACGCCAACCGCTGTCCTAACAATCCCACTCTAACGAGTGCGCGCTACTGGTGTGCGGTGCCGGTGCGCGCTGAGCAGCATTGCGACGCTCCTTCAAGATGTGTTCGTGCCCACTTTGTGATCAAGCTTTCACGAAGTGTTCGTGCCCACTTTGTGTTCAACGCTTGGGTAGTACTGCACGTTTGTCTTCTCGTTCACGAAACACTTCTTGGACGAACAGTTGATGATCCACTCGCACCTGCGCCATTTGGACCGCTGTCCGATCGGCCACGGCAGCGAGCACTCCACCTTATAGACGTTAAATTTGGCAAGCGGCCCAGTCCACCAGTGCTGTTCGTTGCGCTTCAGCGCCATCTTAATGTCAAGGTCCATTTTGTTACAGCAGCTCTGCACCATCTGCATGAAACCGACGTCTTTCTTGTCGTCGAATGGCATGTATAGGATGTTCATAAAGTCCGGCGCGCTTTCCATGTTCGCGTCGCAGTCCTGGTCCATCACATCCAAAGCATCGACAGGCGAGAAAATGAAATCGTCTTCTTTTTCTTTGGCGCTTGAAATCTTTTTCACATCGATCTGACCGTTTGACAGTGCCGGTGCCTTGCAGAACTGCTGACCAGACTCTCGACTTGCTTTATCCCATTCAGGTAGACTATCCGCAAAATAGTACCGGCCTCTGTCGCGGCGCATGGTTGTCAATGCATTGGTGAGCGGGTGGTTGCGCGAGGTAACACGTGATTTCATCTCGTCGAACGCTTTCGGAGCAATGCCATCGGGACGCAAACGGGCAAAGATGTTCCACGCAGCAAACGACTCCGGGTCAACAGAGGCAGACTTGTTGCACGGTCCCCAGAATTTGGCCGCAGCCGTTGTCTGATGTTCGCGCGAGGGGCCGTTTTTGAAACCAGTCGCCTTGATTCCTGCGAAGTAGAGCAGTACTACCTTATAGATGATGCGCCCGAGCTCGAGCTGTTTGAGCTCACCGGCAAGCGTGGCGCGTGGCTTGGATGCGGTTGCCGGCATCTCCGCACAAACCATGCGACGCGACCATCCGCCCCCGCTGTCATCGCACAATAGGTCCGTATTACCGCACCCCTGAATGCCGACTGTTGTTTTGTCGACCTCGTACGGTTTTCCGTTCTTGACGGCAAACGAGCCACCGTCCTGCGAGACCAAGCTCTTTAGCAAATTTGCAAAACCGTTCGCACCGGAAAAGCCCTCGGTGATCATGACTATGAACTTGTTGACCATGTGCACCGGCCCGAACGTCGACTCGGTTTTCTCGGAGAAGTAGCCCTTCTCCGACGCGTGGAAAAACTCACCGAGGCACTCCTGGAATGTAGTCTTACCGGACTGGTTTGCGCCAAGTAGGTACAAGAACACCTGCCACGAGTCGTGGCGCCCCTGCTCGAAAAGGTATCGGCCAGTGAGCATTAGAATGACGAAGTAGTACTGCTCCATGTCGAGCGCAATCTGCGTATCTGTGAACTTGGTGTGGTTGTCAGTGTACAGGCCGTCGTGCTCTTGGCGATTGCCGAGCTTTTCAAGCTGAGGAATGAAGATTGAATCAAGCGCAAATGTTGGAACAGCCGCAGCCTTGCGCATGAGCTCCTTGTGCGTATTGAGTTGACGCAGGTCAATCGAGAATTGGTGCGGCAAACTAAAGGTCATCGGAGACTCTGTCAGACCCATTTCTGTGAGGTGCATTTTTGCATCGATTTCGATTGCATTGTGCACTGCTTGGTGAGCGCCAAGGTAATCGTAATCCTGCAGATCGAGCAATTCGTGCGTTTCAATCAGCTCGAATATCTGCTCGCCAAACGAAGATGCATAGCCGTTTTCATCTCCTTCAGAGCACAAATTTTTGATGTCGTTCCAGTTGTACTTCTCCTCAGTAATCGTGGTACAAATCCAATCCGACATCATCGCGTAGAATTCAGCCGAGTTCACAACCGGTTTGCTCGAGCTCAGCTTGCGGCGCTTCTCGTGACCCTGTATCATCGGATGCATCACTTCGCAACCGTTTTGTAAGTAATATGTAAATGGCACACAAAGGCTCTTGTGCATCCCACAGCACGCACAGTAATCCTGTCGGTCTTTCGGGTAGCAGGTGTAAACGCTGTCGATGTCCGTTGACTCCGCTGCGCTCGTCTTTACGCCATTCGGGTCAAGGTGCGTTCCCGGAAACACCGAGCGCGTTTGTGATACGTAGCGAAAAAGGTTCATTGCGCGCATCTCAAAGGCGAGCTCGTCGGGGCGAAACGGATCGTCAAACTTGCGAATGGTAGTCCGGTTGCGGATGAAGGACAGTGCAAGCCTGGAATCGTCCCAGCAAAGAAAGACGGGCTCGTCCTCGCCGAGGCGGTGGAGCAAGTCCAGGCTCGCGACCAGGATGCCATCGTTGAAGACGAGCAACGTTTCGTCGGGTGCCAGCACAAGATTATCGTCAAGTGTGTCGCGTGTAAGCACCTTGATAGCTTCCTGGCGAACTTTGTCCTCGCTCTCAACGAGCTGCGAAAGCTCGAGATTGACGTACTCGCTCGTCATATGGTACACGAGTTCTTCCATCGTTTTCTTGTCGTGCTGTACGTACGCCTGCGTGCATCGCGGAATTGTTGATATTTCTCGTTTGAACGAAAACGCATGGTCAAGCACCACCGACTCCGCGCCCGGCATCATCTGGAATTTTTTTTTGTACTGCTCGAAGAGTACTTGCGCTTCGCTTAGCGGAATGGGTTTGCCTTTGCAAAGGTTGCATTTTTCGAAGACGTCGTACAAAAATGGCTGCCCGCACCATGTATGCAGGAAGCAGCAGCACGGGCGCCGGACATTCTTCCCGTTCTCAAGGCATATTGTGCGCTCGTAGCATGTATCTCCGCTGCGGCCGCCGCATAAGTGCGTGCTAATAGTGTTGCCTTTCACCTCCAGAAGGTGACCATGTGTCTCGTCTTTGATGGTCTGGATGTCCATTTCGGACCACTCCTCGTCGTTGTTCGGTGTAACTGGGGGCGACTCCATGTTAGTGCGCCGCTGAAACAATAAAGGGTTCAGTGGACCGTTATCGTTGCCGTTCTCGTACATTGGGTACGGATCGCTGCTAAGGTCTTCCTTGTCCTGATGCAGCGCAAACAGTCGATCGAGGCGGATCCAATACACGACAGCCCGCTCGGTGTAGGTGAACTGTTTCCACACAGTAGTCTTGGTCGGTTCCACACGGCGCCGGTAGCGTTCAGTGAGCATGATCGACTTCATCTCACGGACAAGTAGGTGCGCCTTGCGCGTTTTATCTGACTCAAGCGCGCGCAACATCTTTGTAGGCGCATCGCCTGCGCCAATCCATGACTTGTCCTGAACGACGCAAAGCGTTTGCACTATAATTTGGTACCCTCGGTTGATGACCACCGCACACTTGTTCAGGTCACGGGTTAGTATACCAATCCAGTTGTTGTGGTTGATCGACGCAGCCTCGTCGCCCGTGCCGATGGTGGGCGTGGCATTTTTTGCGCTCTCTAAAAGCTCGTCTCGCAGCTGCGTCAGCTGATTCATACGCGCATTGCATGCATTCCGAACAACATCCTCGTTGATTGCCTCCAACCCGCCCTCGTCGAAGCGTTTGAGCGGCAATGTTGACAGGATTGCGTCCTGCGGTGCGCCTAGGATGCTGCACCACATTGCGTCCATGAACTGCGAATTGTACGTGCCGCCCTCACATTGTTCAAGGCGGAATAGCTCGATCCACTTCTTGACGACAAAGATGAGCAGGCCGGGGCGCTTTGTTTGCCGCGCCGTTGTGATGACCTTAACCATCTCTTCGTGCACCGTGTCGTTCCACTTCGGGAACGCACCGGCCAACAAGGTCTCCCACTCAGGAGTGTGCGGTCGGAGGCCGACCAGGTCGTACGTGGGCTTCAGCAACGTGTCAACCAATTCGAAGTACCCAATACAAACTTCCTCGTTAATCGCGTCATCGACAACAAGATTGCCACGGTCCTGATGCCAGCGCTCCGTGGTCGCATCGGCGCCTTTCTCGGCAATGAATTGCACAAGCTCCGGCGTACGCTCGCCGACCGGGGGCCACCGAGGGGCGGCGATGTCTCCATCGCCCCCATTCATATCCCTTGATTGACTTTAGTTGAGATATTATTTCGATGGGTACCCCGGCAGGGCACTTTCGATAGGCTTCTTCTTCGTACTGTCTATACCGGGCACTTAACCGGGCACTTAACCGGGCACTTATGCCAGGTACTTAGCACACTGCAAGTCATGACTATGGACGTAGAGCGCCTGCACCGTCCGGCTCGTATGGCGCTGGCGTACATTCGCCGGTTGGCACATATGTCGTACGGCTTGGAGCTCACTACCCACGTCTGGTTCGAGCAGCGCATCCGAGTCTACCTAGCAAAGCTGTACATGTGTGCACTCGAAAAGAACGCGGGGCACAGCTTCGCGTATGTGATTGACATGAAGCCGCACCGTAATGCCCGGTCACGGCTGTCGACGATGGCGAGTACCCGGTTCCCCGACCGCCAGAAGATTATCCAGCGATTCGTGTATGTGGCATTTGGAGCGATTCCGCGTGCAAAGATCCACGCAATCGAAATGTACCTCTTTCTCGACAAGACCTTTTCCGAAATCACTCAGAAGGTCATGACGACTCCAATCTCGTACCGTCCTTGGAATCACTCAATCAACCGCAAGAAGCGCCCGCTGCAGCTCATCAACGCGCTACCCGACGACGTACTTGATCTTATCGTGCTGTGTCTGGTCGGCGGCGAAGACAACTGGTTGCGTCCGGATGAGAACAACAAGGAAGTGTTCACGATCTTCGCCGGCATCAAAGAAGAACGTATTGTCGGCTGGCGTCCGCAGTTCGACAATCTGGTGTGCCACTACCAGGCGTCGGTACAGCACAACCTTTGCTGGAGCAAACGCCCGACCGCTTTCTCTCTCCGACTCAAAACTGCTTTAAACCGAATGCCGCAAATGGAGATGAGTATTGTCTTTGCGGACCCGCCGGCCTTTTCATCGTTTCCCGCATTACTACTCTTCATTACGCCGACTAAGGCGTGCTGGATCACTAAGGCCACCGAACACTTCGGCTTGCAGTGCAAGATACCGATCGGTCCCAACGGACTTGGCGTGAGCACCAAAAACGTCAGCTTGCTCGCCCAGCTTGTAGGATCCCACATAAAGCTCTGTATGACTAGAGAGATTGCGACCGTTGCTCATTACCAGTATGCAACGCAGCGTGCCGCACACAGCGACCCGCTCACAAACTTCTTGGCGCTTGTCAGCTATAAGCTACACAAGCTCGAGATGTCGTACGAACTCTCCAAGTCTTTCTTCAACGTGCTCTTGTTACGAGACAGCAATTCCTTGATTGTCGATCCGACCAAACCGGTCCGGAACCTGCGCATTGGAAACACATACGGCGCTGCACGCGCCGTTGTGCAGGCAGTGACGCATTCCTTCAAAGTCCCAGAAATGCACTTCGATTACAATTCTATACTCTTCACTGAAATCAACTCCGGCGGCATCAACCACCTGCGCGACAGTCTGACAACGCTGAAGCATCCGTCTTCGCGTTATGTCCTGAACACCGCAGACTGCGCTCTTGTCTTGTAGGCGCACTTGTGGCTTTGTCGGCGGATGTTATGTTTTTTTAACGAGGCCGAATAGCATATAGTGTAGCGACAAGCGGCGGAGGCGAAGAGAGAGTTAAATAAATGTCAGACAGCGACAATGACAGCGATATTGGCGCCGACGGTCGCATCGTCGGATGAGTAGCATATAGTGTTTTGCGGGCGAGACCGTTTAGTTGCGACTATGTTTCGTTTTTTTTTCGTAACTTCTTGGTGGACAAAAACGCCGCCGCCTGTGCTGTCAGGGCACTTCGCATTTTCCAGAAATTCTGGCAATTGGGTGGCCCACAGAGCACGACCCCAAAACCGCAACAAAGCTCCCCGATCCCCTGTGTCGTGCACTGCCTCCCGTCCACCGGCGACGAGGAGCGACTGAGCGTGCCTTGAGCGTCCTCGGGTGCGGTACTCCAGTCGCCCGTGTCAATCAGGTTGCGTCTGAAGCCTACAGCGGTATCGCGGCAATCGCGGCAATGTCAAAGCCAGCTGGGAAGACACAGAAGACCTGCACCGCAGCGCTCGATTTGAACCGCATCGACCAGGCGAGGAAAGATGGGCGCACGCCCTTATCCATTGCGTGCCATCAGGGCCACAAGTCGGTTGCGCAGCTGATGCTAGAGCGCGGCGCCGCCGTTGACCAGGCGACAGACGATGGGTGGAGGCCCTTGCAAATTGCGTGCGATAAGGGCCACGAGCCGGTCGTGCGGCTGCTGCTTGAGCACGGCGCCGCCGTTGACCAGGCGGACGACAATGGGTGCACGCCCTTGTACTATGCGTGCCAGAAGGGCCACAAGCCGGTCGTGCGGCTGCTGCTTGAGCATGGCGCCTCTCTTGGCCAGATGGACAACAATGGGTTCACGCCCTTGCAAATTGCGTGCCTGGAGGGCCACGAGTCGGTCGTGCGGCTGCTGCTTGAGCACGGCGCCGCCGTTTACCAGGCGGACGACGAGGGGTTCACGCCCTTGCAAATTGCGTGCACGGAGGGCCACGAGTCGGTCTCGCGGCTGCTGCTCGAGCACGGCGCCGTCGTCGACCAGGCAAACAACGATGGGTATACGCCCTTGTCACTGGCGTGTCAGAACGACCACGAGTCGGTTGCGCAGCTGCTGCTCGAGCACGGCGCTGCCGTCGACCAGGCGAACAACGATGGGTGGACGCCCTTGTCAGTGGCGTGCTCAAAGGGCCACGAGCCGGTCGCGCGGCTGCTGCTCGAGCGCGGCGCCGCCGTCGACCAGGCAAAGAAGGATGGGGCGACTCCCTTGGTCATCGCGTGCGCGAATGGCCACGAGCCGGTCGTGCGGCTGCTGCTCGAGCGCGGCGCCGCAATCGACTTGGCGGACAACAATGGGACGAACGATGGGTGGACGCCCTTGTCAGTGGCGTGCTCAAAGGGCCACGAGCCGGTCGCGCAGCTGCTGCTTGAGCACGGCGCCGCTGTCGACCAGGCGGACAACAATGGCAATGGGTGCACGCCCTTGGTCATCGCGTGCCAGAACGGCCACAAGCCGGTCGTGCGGCTGCTGCTTGAGCACGGCGCCGCTGTCGATCAGGCGCTAGATGAAGGGGCGACGCCCTTGTACATGGCGTGCCAGGAGGGCCACGAGCCGGTCGCGCGGCTGCTGCTCGAGCGCGGTGCCGCTGTCAACCAGGCACTCGACAATGGGTACACGCCCTTGTTATCCGCGTGTCAGGACGGCCACGAGCCGGTTGCACGGCTACTGCTCGAGCACGGCGCCGCCGTCGACGACAGTTGGCTCAAAAACACGAAACTCACAGAGGCAATCGTTGCGTTGCTGTCAGTAGAGGAGGAGCGCAAGCGCAAGGCCAACAAAGAGCGCGAGCACAAGGCCGAGGAGGAGCGCAAGGCCGAATTCATGGCAACAGAACTGCTGGCAGCCGAAGACGCATCGAAACAAATGCAGCACGACCAAGCAAAGAGGCGACTTGACAAAAATCAGAAGAAGCGCGAAAGGAGGCGGCCTGCATCGGAGCGCAAGCACAAGGCCGAGGCAGCCAAACACAGGCCGCTGTTCATTGCATCGGAGAGCGGCCACGTGATAGCTACTACGATAGAAGCCCAAGAGGAGCGAAAGCGCGAGGCAGGTGCCGTAGAGGAGGCCAAGGAGGAGCGAAAGCGCCAGGCCGAGACGCGACAGGCGGCGGAGGCGGAGAGAGAGAGGCAGCAAATTGTTCACGATGGCAAAAACTTTGAATACGCGCCGTGGTGTTAGAGACCTTAATCATTCAACGACTTCCAGGTCTTAGCCCCAATCACCTCCGATATCTGCTCGTATTTTTGACGGAGCAAGCGGCCGCGCCGCTTCTTCAGCACGTGGACCAACGTGATCCCAAGCAATAGCAGGCTTGCAACCGAAATGTGTTTCAAACGGCTGCGGTCGAACGCACAGACGCCGACAATGCACAGCGTGATTCCAAGACCGATGCAAACGCTGTCAGGCAGTGGAAGATCCAACGGGCCGCATAATGCGTTGTTGTGAGCGTGTAGACGCTCCAAAGGGACGTCGTGTAGCGAGTCGGTATCGAGACCCAGCTCCTTCTCGCTATCATTGACGCGAGGCACTTCTGGAAACACGTTGATCTTCAAAGCAACGGAGACAATAACGCAGAGCAAACCAATCACTAGTGTCACCGCCCACTGCGCCATGTGTTGTATTTATTTATATAATATTCTGCTTTTGGTTTGGCGTGCGCCAAGAGCAACACAAAAAATGGAATTCTGCAAAGTGAGCTTGCGGCGCTATGGATTTTGTTGGACGAACATGTCGTTATAGTCGGTGTCGAAGGGGTGCTCAATTACGCCTGGATAATCTGTTATGGTAACGTCCATTCTGCACGCAGGTTTTTTTTTCCCGCCGTTGCGCCATTACCAAAAAGAACTAGTTAGCGCTAGTTAGCCACCAAGCATAAGACGAAGCAAACAAAACTTGAAAGGACCACAATCGTATAAACACTGATCTCGTGTAGGAGACGATCGTCATAACCCGAGTTGATGAATGAGTGAACGATCCCGATATGACCCCCCTTCCTCACGATGTCCTCATGGAAAGGCACGTGCTCGCAAACTTCGAAACCGTCGTCCGTGACGCCGGAATAGGCGCTGACGGACGCCTTAACACTTGCTGCGTCGTAAATTGCCAGACCGCCGAACGCAGACACTACCTCGGTGTACCCAAAGGTATTAGACTTGCGAATCGACCTTATGAGATTAAACGAGATTTCCGAGAGCCAAAATCTCTCTTCTCCGATCCTAAAATCTCTTTGGATGTGACAATACACCGCAGCTGGAAGGTGTCGGCACCGCTCATGCTCGCGCCCTGAGCGCAGCGCCCATAGATCGTAATATTGGAGCTTCTGGTTCGCGCTCGCCACTGTTAATTTACCCTGTGCAACCAATTGAAGCGCATCGGTGAAGTTTTTGACTGTGCGGTTGACATCGTCCATGTCCATGACAACGACGACTAGCGGATCTGCTTGCAAGGCGACCTGAAAAACCGCCTTTCGGCCGTGCGCAAGCCGGCTCTCGCGATGCCCTTGCACGTTCTTCTCGGTGATGATTGTTCTGTTTGCGTGATCATTTTGACAGAAACGATTTAGCACGTCTAACGTATCATCCGTCGAGTCGTTTTCGTAGAATACGAATGTGCATTCGTCGAAGTATCTTGACAACATTACTGCGGTCCGTAGCGAATCGGGTAAGAATCGGCCGCAGTTGCGCGCACACCCGACAATACTGCCCCTCATGGCAAAACTCTAGGATAACCTAAGAAAATTTCTCACGATCAAACAGATCAGGAATAGAGTCACCATCACGATGATCGTGGCCATCAGCCACCATGCGTCGTGTCCCGAGTTGACCATCCACGGTACAATGGCAATCTTGGCGCCCGTTGACGCAAGCTCTCTGTTAAAGTCTACGAACCCTGTGTTTCGGAAACGTGTGGTACCGATGGAGTTTCGGCGGTACACCGCCAATCCGCCGTAAGACGACACCACCGGGACGATTGCGGACGATGCCATGAACGAGCGCCAGGGCGCGGCAACGTCCTTCTTGACAAAATTCATGCGATCGAAGAAGAACATTTGCTGGTTTGCGGTAGCTACGTCCAACAGCCCAGCCTCAAGAATCTGAAGCGAGTTTCGCACACCCTCGAAGTCTATGTGATCGTTTACGCTTGTGAGGTCGCCAAAGATGACATACTTGTAAGGTCCTCCATCGGAATCCTCCTCTGCGGCCCCAAGAAGATGGTTACGCGCTGCAAACTCGTTCTCGCTGTCATGAAAGAGCACGAGCTCGTCGTCGTGGACGCTACTGTCGCTATCGGAGGCGACCAGTAAACGACATTTCAACGTCGACGCCAAATTTCGGAGAGTGTCCAACGCTATCACGGAGAAGCCGTGCTTCGGCACGACGCTCAAGATTACACAGTCGCTCATTGGTTGGTTGTTAAAAATTAGCAAAAAAAATAACAGTTCACGACCGGCAAACAACATTGTACTTGCCTTGTAATCCGATGATCGAGCGATTGGGATTGGCGATTTCTGTTGCGGTGTTCTTGCTCGCCCCGGCGCATCTGGACATTTCGAACCTGGCGGTTTGCCATCGATTTGACGCAACCGGACCATGGCATCGACGAGAGCATGGCTTGTTCGTACTGACAGCATTGAGCATCTCTGGCGTTATAATGCACCTGCGCTACTTGTGTCGGACGCTCAAAAGCCGGCCACTTGCAATTGCGTTGGTGGTGGTGTTTGTTACGTGCGTACTCGAAATAAATCTTAACAAAGAAGATTACATTGAAACAGTGAACGCGTGTGAAACGTCGTTGGCTCACACCGTCACGGCAGCCATGTTCGTAGTATTCTATGGGACCATATGTGGCGTCGCATTGCCAGCCAACGCAATGGTTGCCCAGCTCGCTTTCATGGCGGTCGTGGGTGCCTTTCTCATTGGTGACGATTTTAAGTCGAAATGGCCGCTCGTGAACAGGAGCGCTGCGATTGGATTGGTGCTGCCTCTTGCGTTCACTCTAAAGAACGAGATCAGTTGACGAAGCCGACTTTCTGTAAACGGTCTGACGAGCAACATCCACAAGTCGTCAATAATCGCCCGATATCAGTTCTTTGTGAGCTCCTATTTTGTTGTCTACGTTGGCCTTCGTGTCCGACGCAATGTGCGACGCCGCCGCGAGC
>Ga0209815_1000508_pt1 | contig 28558 bp, 24 predicted proteins | sample CoawatmetaG00DNA_FD_187507 | JGI IMG/M metagenome (GOLD analysis project Ga0209815, IMG submission 187507) | Marine microbial communities from the West Antarctic Peninsula - Coastal water metaG002-DNA (SPAdes) (version 2) | ecosystem: Environmental > Aquatic > Marine > Coastal ...
ACACCTTCCCTACTGCAATGCACATAGCTATATATAAAAAACTTGTAGAGCATACTATTCCAAGTCTTGAAGACTTTAAAGAAACTTTAGTAAATAAATCATCCGACTTTAAAAATATTATTAAGATAGGTAGAACTCATTTAATGGATGCCACTCCAATTACTCTTGGACAAGAATTTTCTGGATACAGTTCTCAAGTTGAACATGGATTAGATTCTTTGAAGCATTCTTTAATTCATTTATCAGAGTTAGCGTTAGGAGCCACAGCTGTTGGAACAGGTATAAATACGCCTAAAGGATATGCTAAATTATCTGCTGAATTCATTTCGAAATTCACAGGTATTGATTTTATTTCTGCAAAGAACAAATTTGAATCAATTGCTGCACATGACGCTTTGGTGGAAACTCATGGAGCATTAAAGCTTATTGCAAATTCTTTAAATAAAATAGCTAATGATATTAGAATGATGGCTAGTGGACCTAGATCTGGAATTGGTGAAATTTCTATTCCGGCAAATGAACCTGGAAGCTCAATAATGCCTGGAAAAGTAAATCCTACACAATGTGAAGCTATTTCTATGGTATGTGCCCAAGTAATAGGAAATGATGTTTCTGTGACAATCGGAGGAATGCAAGGACATTATGAATTAAATGTATATAAGCCTCTAATGGCTGCAAATGTCTTAGAATCAGCTACCCTAATATCTGATAGTGTTAATAGTTTTAATAGTAATTGTGTTAGAGGAATTGAGCCTAATACTAAACGTATTGAAGAACTGGTTAATAATTCACTTATGTTAGTTACAGCACTAAATAGTAAAATTGGCTATTATAAGTCTGCTGAAATAGCAAATTTAGCTCACAAAAACGGCACAACTTTGAAAGAGGCAACACTAGAGTTAGGTTATGCAAGTTCTGAAGAATTCGATAAATGGATAGATGTAAAAAAGATGATAGGTAACAATAACTAAACTCTTCCTTTTAGAGCATTAAAAGCCCACCCTATTGCAATAAAACCAGTCCCTACTACACAAAATCCTATAGCATAATCTTGATACTTAATTGCTCCTAACAAAACTAGAACAATCCCTAGAAGAGTTAAAACAAAGGATGCTATTCCAAAAATTCCATTTTTATTTAATTTCATAATTTTTTAGTTGTTGTTAAATGCAATATCTTAATAAAAAAGAAATGAATATGTTAAAAAATATATAAAAATTCAATTTATTTTTCCTAGTAACTTTTCATGCCAATTAGACCATTTATATTTTTTAGAAAAATAAAATAATAGTAATGGATAAACTAATAAAACAGACAATAGAGTTTCAGTTATAACATCTGGTTTTGAGATAAATTTTAAAACTGAATTTGTTTGAAAAACTGTCCAATCTGCAGTAACCAGCAGAGCAATCAATAAATTATTTCCAGCGTGAAAACCAAGAGCTAATTCCATACCTTCATCCATAAGAGTAACAATTCCAAGGAAAAATCCAGTAGCAACATAATGTACCAAAATTATATAACCTAGCTCGCTAACTTCTGGATTCCAAAAATGTAAAAATCCAAATGAAAAAGATGTTAGAATTAATGGAATCCATCTACTTTTAAAATTAGCACCTAAACCCTGCATTAAATAGCCCCTAAAAATATATTCTTCAAGACTTGTTTGGATGGGAATAAAAACTATAGCAACAGCAAATAAACCTAGAAATGAGGGTATATTAAAATTAAATTCATAGTCTTCTGGTGAAAGAAAGTAAGAAATAAAAGTATTTGCACATATTATTATTGAAATACAAAAAAAAGCTGTAAAAAGTCTACTAAAATCAATTTTATACCTAGATGTTGTTAATGACAAAAAAGATTGCTTGTGCAAAAATTTTATTACAACTAAAAGACCTAAAAATCCAATTGTAAAAGGAAGAAGAAAATAAAATAAAGTAAGATTATTATTCTCAAGTATTGTCATCATCTGAGTCTCTTCTAGATTAGAAGTAGCTTCCAATCCAGCTTTTGAAATAATTGCTATAATAAAAGGAATTGATCCAATTTGTGTAAAAATGAAAATAACAATAATTCCAACAATATACCTCCACCAATCTGCACTTACCTTAAAAGCATTTTCTATATACATATTACCTAATTACCTTTTTATTTAAAATCATAGTAGAAAGTTTACAATGAGAAATCAACTTATTTTCATCATCTGTTATCTTAATTTCCCATAATTGAGTTGTTCTTCCTTTATGAATTGGAGTAGCTTTAGCATAGATAAATCCCTCAGTTACACTCTTTAAATGATTAGCAGAAATAACTATTCCTCTAACCATTTGTTTTTCGCGATCCACTGACAAATAGGATGCAGCACTTCCTACCGATTCAGCTAATGCTACGGTAGCGCCTCCATGTAAGACTCCATCAGGCTGAAAAACCCGTGAATTTACTGGCATTTTGGCTGTCAAAAAATTTTCCCCAATATCAATAAAACTCATCTCTAAAGTCTCCATTAAAGTATTCTTATTAGCAGAATTTATTTTTTTTAAGATTTCTTTTTTATCCATTATCTAAAAGTATAAAACAAAAAAAACGCATCAAATATTTTGATACGTTTTTTTGATTAAAATATATATTTATTACTTAACTTCTTCAAAATCAACATCTTGAACATCATCTGAGCCATCTTTTGAATCGGGTGATTCAGGGCCGTCTGGTTGAGCATCTGAAGGGCCTCCAGCTTGCTGAGTTTCAGCCTGTGCCTTATAAAGTTCCTCGGATGCATTTTTCCAAGCTTCATTAATTCCTTCAAGTGCTGTTTTAATATTTTCAACATCTTTGGATTCTTTAGCTTTTTTCAACACATCAAGAGATCCCTCAATTGCTTTTTTATTTCCATCAGAAAGTTTTTCTCCAAACTCTTTTAATTGACTTTCTGTTTGAAAAATCATAGCATCAGCACTATTAAGCGTATCTACTTCTTCCTTTACCTTTTTATCTGATTCAACATTTAATTCAGCTTCTTTCTTCATTTTTTCAATTTCTTGTTCAGTAAGACCAGAGGATGCTTCGATTCTGATATCTTGAGTTTTACCAGTAGCTTTATCAGCAGCTGTAACATGAATCAATCCGTTTGCATCAATATCAAAAGTAACTTCAATTTGAGGAGTTCCTCTTGGAGATGGCGGGATACCATCAAGATGAAATCTTCCTATTGTATTATTATCTTTTGCCATAGGTCTCTCACCTTGAAGTACATGAATTTCCACTGAAGGTTGATTATCAGCAGCAGTAGAAAATACTTGAGATTTTTTAGTAGGAATAGTTGTGTTAGAGTCAATTAATTTTGTCATCACACTACCCATAGTTTCAATACCTAATGAAAGAGGAGTAACATCTAATAACAAGACATCTTTCACGTCTCCAGTAAGCACTCCTCCTTGAATTGCTGCTCCAATTGCAACAACTTCGTCAGGATTAACTCCTTTAGAGGGTTTTTTTCCGAAAAACTTTTCAACTTGATCTTGAATAACAGGAATTCTAGTAGAACCACCAACTAAAATAACTTCATCAATATCTTTAATACTTAAACCAGCATCATCAATTGCTTTTTTCACAGGCTCCATTGATCTTTTAACTAAATCACTTGAAAGTTGTTCAAATTTGGATCTCGTTAAGGAGACTACTAAATGTTTTGGACCAGAGGATGTTGCAGTTATATACGGTAAATTAATTTCTGTTTGCTTAGACGATGAAAGTTCTATTTTTGCTTTTTCAGCAGCTTCTTTAAGCCTTTGTAAAGCCATTGGATCTTTTCTTAAATCTATATCTTCTTTCTTTTTAAAATCATCAGCTAAAAACTTAATAATCTCTTCATCAAAGTCATCTCCTCCTAACCTAGTATCTCCGTTAGTTGAAAGAACTTCAAAGACTCCATCTCCAAGTTCTAAAATAGAAATATCAAACGTACCTCCACCTAAGTCATAAACAGCAATTTTTTGATCTTTTCCAGATTTGTCTAAACCATATGCTAGAGCAGCAGCAGTTGGCTCATTTATAATTCTTTGAACTTTAAGTCCTGCAATTTCACCTGCTTCTTTAGTAGCTTGCCTTTGAGAATCGTTAAAATACGCTGGAACAGTTACAACTGCTTCAGTAACAGAATTTCCTAAATAGTCTTCAGCCGTTTTTTTCATTTTTTGAAGAATCATTGCAGATAATTCTTGTGGAGTGTATAGTCTTCCATCAATATCAACTCTTGCAGTATCATTATCTCCTTTAACCACTTTATAAGCAGATCTATCTGCATCTTTTTTAGACTCACTATAAGTACTCCCCATGAACCTTTTGATAGACGCAATAGTCTTAGTAGGGTTTGTTACTGCTTGTCTTTTTGCTGGATCACCAACTTTAATCTCACCGCCTTCAACAAAGGCGATAACAGAGGGAGTTGTTCTTTTACCCTCAGCATTTGGGATTACTACAGGCTCATTACCTTCCATCACAGAGACACAAGAGTTAGTAGTTCCTAAATCAATTCCAATTATTTTACTCATTTTTAAATATTTATCAATTTATATTTCATTTATTTCAATGATTGTGCCACACAATCATATATGACAGTATGTCAGTTCAAAATTTTGGATTGTATTAATTAAAATATAAATTACATTTACATTTATAAAAAAAAATCATGTCAAAAAAAGAATATAAAAGAGTAACTACCCATTCTTTATTGGAAATGAAAAATCGTAAAGAAAAAATTTCTATGCTAACAGGTTATGATTACTCTATGGCTAAAATAATAGATAAATCTGGAATTGATATAATTCTTGTTGGCGATTCAGCTTCAAATGTAATGGCTGGACATGAAACAACATTACCCATAACGCTAGATCAAATGATTTATCATGCTTCTTCAGTAGTAAGAGGAGTTAAAAGATCTCTTGTTGTAGTTGATCTTCCTTTTGGAAGTTACCAGTCAGATCCAAAAGAAGCCTTGAGGTCAGCTATAAGAATTATGAAGGAGTCAGGTGCTCATGCTGTTAAAATGGAAGGTGGACGTGAAATTCAAGAATCTATTGTTAAAATACTTAACGCTGGTATTCCTGTCATGGGACACTTAGGATTAACCCCTCAATCAATATATAAATTTGGAACCTATAGCGTTAGAGCAAAAGAAGAAGACGAGGCTAAAAGACTTCTTGAAGATGCAAAATTATTAGACAAATTAGGATGCTTTGGAATTGTGCTTGAAAAAATCCCTGCTAAAGTCTCTAAAAAAGTAACCGATTCAGTTTCAGCACCAATTATTGGTATTGGAGCCGGAAGTGATGTTGACGGTCAGGTATTAGTAACCCACGATTTAGTGGGTTTAAACTCAGATTTTAATCCAAGATTTTTAAGAAGGTATGTGAACTTAGATGAAATAATGACTAATGCAATTCAAACCTATATTAAAGATGTTAAAAGTTTAGATTTTCCAAATAAAAACGAACAATATTAATTTTTTTTGTGATAGAAATTCTTTTTGAAGATAATCATCTTATAATAGTTAATAAAAAGCCTGGTGACCTAACTCAAGGAGATAAAACTAACGATCAAACACTTGGAGATAAAGTTAAAAATTATCTTAAAAAAAAATATAATAAGCCAGGCGAAGCTTTTTTAGGAATTACACATAGACTTGATAGGCCTACAAGTGGAGTTATAATTTTTACTAAAACTTCAAAAGCACTGTCTAGAATGAACGAAATGTTCAAAAAAAATGAGATTAATAAAATCTATTGGGCTATTGTAAAATTAGTTGTTGATAAGACAAGTGGCAGATTAGAAGATTATCTAACTAAAAATCCCAAGCAAAATAAATCTTACGTAACTAACTCATTAAATAAAAAAGCAAAAAAAGCTATTTTATATTACGAATCAATCTTAAACTTAGATAATTATTCATTATTAAAAATCAAGCTTGAAACCGGGAGACATCATCAAATAAGAACTCAATTATCTAAGATTGGTATGTCTATTAAAGGAGATTTAAAATATGGTTTTCCAAGACCCAATTCAAATGGGAGCATCCATTTACATTCAAGAAAAACAACATTTATTCATCCAGTAACAAAAAAAGAAGTAATAATTATTGCCCCCCCCCCTATAGATAAGATTTGGGACATGTGTCTTAAAATACTAGAATAGTAGATTTATTTAACCGATTTTACTACTTTTGAGTTATTAGTATTATAATTTAATTTGAAATGAAAAATGAGTAGTGAAAATGTTAAGATATTTGACACAACTTTAAGGGATGGCGAACAAGTTCCTGGTTGTAAACTAGACACTTCTCAAAAGTTAGTAATAGCTGAAAGATTAGAAGAACTTGGTGTAGATGTCATAGAAGCAGGGTTTCCAGTTTCCAGCCCCGGAGATTTTAACTCTGTTGAAGAAATTTCTAAAATTATAAAAAACACAACAGTTTGTGCTTTAACAAGAGCAGTGAAAAAAGATATTGAAGTTGCAGCAAATTCGTTAAAGAACGCAAAATATCCTAGAATTCACACAGGAATTGGAACATCAGACTCTCACATTAAACACAAATTTAAGTCTTCAAGAGAAAAAATTATTGAAATTGGTTATGAAGCAGTTAAATATGCTAAAACATTTGTCAATGATGTAGAGTTTTATGCTGAAGATGCTGGTAGAACTGAAAATGAATTTTTAGCTAGAGTTTGTGAAAAAATGATTGAAGCTGGTGCTACTGTACTTAACATACCTGACACAACAGGATATTGTTTGCCATCTGAATATGGTGAAAAAATAAAATTTCTTTATGAGAATGTTAAGAATATAGATAAAGCCATAATTTCATGTCACTGTCACAACGATCTAGGACTGGCTACAGCTAACTCTATTGCGGGAATAGTTAATGGAGCAAGACAGATAGAATGTACAATAAACGGAATCGGAGAGAGAGCGGGGAATACTTCTTTAGAAGAGGTCGTAATGATTATGAGACAACATCCTGATTTAAATTTAGATACAAACGTAAATTCGAAACTTTTATTTGATACTAGTAAAATGGTTTCTGACAATATGGGAATGCCTGTACAGCCAAATAAAGCAATAGTTGGTGCAAATGCATTTGCACATAGCTCTGGAATTCACCAAGATGGAGTTATAAAAAACAGAGAAACTTACGAAATAATCAATCCGCTTGATGTTGGGGTTACTGAATCAGCAATCATTCTAACCGCAAGAAGTGGTCGAGCAGCGTTAGCTTACAGAGCTAAAAAAATTGGGTTTGACCTTACAAAAAATGAATTAGACCTTGTGTATTTTGAGTTTTTAAAGTTTGCTGACTTAAAAAAAGAAGTATTGGATGAAGACATTCCAATAATAATAAAAAATTCTCTTTAATTATAACTTAGCTATGAGTAAAACCTTATTCGACAAAGTTTGGGATTCACATGTTGTTCATGAAATAAATAAAGGACCTGACGTATTATTTATTGATAGACATATGGTTCATGAAGTGACTAGTCCAGTTGCTTTTTTAGGATTAAAAACCAGAAATGCAGAAGTTCTTTTTCCTGAAAAAACTTTTGCAACAGCTGATCACAATACACCAACAATTAATCAACATCTTCCTGTAAAAGACCCTCTTTCAGCTAATCAATTAAAAGCGTTAGAAGAAAATTCTAAACTACATGGAATCTCATATTGGGGATTGGGACATGAAAAAAATGGAATAGTCCATGTGGTTGGTCCTGAATATGGAATAACTCAACCTGGTGCCACCATTGTTTGCGGAGATTCACATACTTCAACTCACGGGGCATTTGGAGCTGTAGCATTCGGTATAGGAACTTCTGAAGTAGAAATGGTTCTTTCTACACAATGTATTATGCAACCTAAACCCAAGAAAATGAGGATATCTATTAATGGTAAACTCAGCAAAGGCGTAACACCAAAAGATGTTGCGTTATTTATCATTTCTGAACTAAGTACATCAGGTGCTACAGGTTATTTTGTTGAATATTCTGGAGAAGTATTTAGAGAAATGTCTATGGAAGGTCGTATGACTGTTTGTAATCTTAGTATAGAAATGGGTGCTAGAGGTGGAATGATTGCTCCTGACAATAAAACATTTGAATATATAAAAAATAGAGAATTTACTCCAAAAGAAGAGAAATGGGAGAAAGCCATGAAATATTGGTCTACCCTTTATTCTGACGAAAATGCAATTTTCGATAAAGAATTATTTTTTGATGGAAATAATATTCAACCAATGATAACATATGGAACTAATCCTGGAATGGGAATTAGTATTTCAAAAGGGATACCTAAAGCTGAAACTCAAGACGGAGGTATTAAAACCTACTTAAAATCTCTAAACTATATGAACTATAATGAAGGAGAGAGCATGTTAGGAAAAAAAATTGATTTTGTTTTTTTAGGAAGTTGTACAAATGGAAGAATTGAAGACTTTAGAGAATTTACAAAAATTGTTGAAGGGAAAAAAAAAGCTTCTAATGTAACTGCATGGTTAGTGCCAGGATCTCATAAAGTTGAAAAAGCAATTAAAGATGAAGGTCTTTTGAAAGTATTAGAACAAGCTGGATTTGAATTAAGAGAACCTGGATGTTCAGCTTGCTTAGCAATGAATGATGATAAAGTCCCTGCAGGTAAATACGCAGTTAGCACATCAAATAGAAATTTTGAAGGAAGACAGGGTCCTGGCTCAAGAACGTTATTAGCTAGTCCTCTTGTAGCAGCAGCAGCAGCAATTACAGGAGAAATAACAGATCCTAGAACATTATATTAAAAATAAAATGGGTTACGAAAAATTCAATATACTAAAAAGCACGACAGTTCCATTATCTATCGAAAATGTTGATACTGATCAAATTATTCCAGCTAGATTTTTAAAAGCCACAGAAAGAATTGGTTTTGGCGAAAATTTATTCAGAGATTGGCGATACAATGCTGATAATTCAATTAAAAAAGAGTTTGTATTAAACAATGACACTTATAGTGGAAAAATACTTTTAGGTGGTAAAAATTTTGGATCTGGATCATCTAGAGAACATGCAGCATGGGCTATTTACGATTATGGTTTCAGATGTGTTATTTCAAGTTTTTTTGCAGACATTTTTAGAGGAAATTGTCTAAACATAGGAGTCCTTCCTGTTCAAGTTTCTTCTGAATTTTTAGATAAAATATTTGAATCTGTTTTTAAGAATCCCAAGACTGAATTAGTGGTAGATTTAAATACTCAAAAAGTAAATATTCCATGTTTAGGTATTTCAGAATCATTTGACATTAATGAATATAAAAAAGAAAATATGTTAAATGGATACGATGACATAGATTATCTAACAAATATGAAGGACACTATAAGTGAGTTTGCAAAAAAAAACCCTCTTTAATAAATATTTATCTTCATAAAGAATGAATAAAAAGAATATTGAAATAATGGATACTACCTTAAGGGACGGGGAACAAACTTCAGGTATGTCTTTTTCATCTTCTGAAAAATTAACAATTGCAAAATTGTTATTAACTGAGTTAAATGTAGATAGAATTGAAATTGCCTCTGCAAGGGTTTCAAAGGGTGAATTTAAAGCTGCGCAAGATATTACCAATTGGGCTAAACAAAACCAATATTTAAATAAAATTGAAATTCTAACATTTTTAGATGATGGGATTTCACTAGAATGGCTAATTAAATCTGGAGCTAAGGTTCAAAACCTTTTAACTAAAGGATCCTTGAATCACCTTAAACATCAAATAAAAAAAACACCAAATCAGCATTTTAAAGAAGTCTCTAATTCCGTCTCAAATGCACTTAAAAAAGGTATTTCAACAAATGTATATTTAGAAGATTGGAGTAATGGAATGCGTAACTCTAAAAATTATGTCTATAAATATCTTGATTTCCTAAAAACATTACCTATTAAAAGAATTCTTCTTCCAGATACTTTAGGTGTTTTGAGTCCAAAAGAAACATATGTATTTCTCTCTGATATAATTAATAAATACCCTGAATTACATTTTGACTTTCATGCACATAATGATTATGATCTTAGTGTCTCTAACGTAATAGAAAGCCTTAACGCAGGTTGTCACGGTATTCATTTAACGATAAATGGAATGGGAGAAAGAGCTGGAAATGCTCCTATGGCAAGTGTTGCCGCTGTAATCAGAGATTTTCTTCCGAACATTCATATTAATCTAAATGAAAAGTCACTTCACAAGGTCAGTAAACTAGTTTCAGCATTTACAGGTTTTAGAATACCAGCTAATAAACCAATTGTAGGTGAAAATGTTTTCACACAGACTGCAGGAATTCATGCAGATGGCGACAATAAAAATAATTTATATTACAACGATTTACTTCCAGAAAGATTCGGAAGAAAAAGAAAATATGCACTAGGAAAAACATCAGGAAAAGCTAATATTAAAAAAAATTTACAAGAATTAGGCTTGACTCTAAATGATGAGGATGTTAAAAAAGTTACAAATAGAATTATTGAACTTGGTGATAAAAAAGAAAGAGTTACATCAGAAGATCTTCCTTTTATAATTTCTGATGTTTTAAATAATCATGATTTTAAAAAAAATATAATTATTCAATCATATGATTTAAAACACAAAAAAGGGTTTAATCCCTCTGCTGTGCTAGAAATTATAATTAAAGGAGAGTTATTTAAAGAAAGTGGCTCAGGTGATGGTCAATTTAACGCTTTTATAAATGCAATAAAAAAAATATATACTAAAAATAATATTATTTTACCTTTGTTAATAGATTACACTGTTACTATTCCCCCTGGAAGTAGCTCTGATTCATTATGCGAAACTTTCATAACTTGGAGAAATAATAACAAGGACTTTATCACTAGAGGGTTGGATTCAGATCAAACAGTTTCGGCAATTAAAGCAACAGAAAAAATGTTAAATATTATATCTAATAATTAATGAAATTAAATATAGCACTACTCCCAGGAGATGGAATTGGACCGGAGGTAATAGATCAAGCGGTAAAAGTATCTAATGCTATCGCAAAAAAATTTAACCACTCAATTAATTGGGTAACAGCCTTAACAGGTGCTGCAGCTATAGACGCAGTTGGAGAACCGTATCCAATAGAAACTCATAATATTTGCCTTAATGCTGATGCAATATTATTTGGAGCAATAGGACATCCGAAATATGACAATGATCCTTTGGCAAAAGTAAGACCTGAACAAGGTTTGCTCAAAATGAGAAAAGATTTAGGATTGTTTGCAAACGTTAGACCTACATTTACATTTCCTTCACTTATTGATAAATCACCATTAAAGAGAGAAAGAATAGAAGGTACTGATTTAGTATTCTTAAGAGAGTTGACTGGAGGTATTTATTTTGGAAAAAAAGGAAGAAAAGACAATGGAAATACAGCATATGACACCTGTACATATACTAGAGATGAAATAACTAGGTTGGCAAAAAAAGGTTTTGAACTAGCGATGAACAGATCTAAAAAACTTTGTTGTGTAGATAAAGCCAACGTACTTGAATCTTCAAGATTATGGAGAGAAACAGTTCAGTTAATGGAAAAAGACTATCCTGAAGTTAAGGTTACTTATGAATTTGTAGATGCGGTAGCAATGCGTTTGGTTCAATGGCCTAACTCTTATGACGTTTTAATTACTGAAAACTTGTTTGGTGACATATTAACAGATGAAGCCTCAGTAATATCAGGTTCAATGGGCTTAATGCCTTCAGCATCTATTGGATTAAAAACATCATTATTTGAACCAATTCATGGATCATATCCTCAGGCAACTGGAAAAGATATTGCTAATCCATTAGCAACTGTATTGTCAGCAGCAATGATGTTTGAAGATGCTTTTAATTTAAAAAAAGAAGCTGATTTAATAAGGGAAGTAGTAAACCAATCGTTAGAAAAATCAATAGTAACGGAAGATTTATCTAATGGTGACAAGTCATACAAAACTAGTGAAATAGGCAATTGGTTGTCTGATCAAATAATGAAGTAAAAAAAAGCATCTATTAAATAGATGCTTTTTTTAAAGTAATATTAAATACTATTTACCTTCACTATCCATTTTTTTCTTAAGATCCATTAAAACATCTAAATCTCCAAGAGTAGATTTATCTGAATCTTTAACCTTATTTTTCTTAAGAGATTCCTTGACATTTTTCTTTTCCTCATCATTAAATAGTACAGTATGAGACATTACTACTCTTTTAAAGTCTTTATTATATTCAATAACTTTAAAGTCAGCTGTATCACCTTTCTTTAGTTTATTTCCATCTTCTTTAACTAAATGTCTGTTTGGAATAAAAGCTATAATATCATCATTAAAAATAATTGTAGCTCCTTTATCATTAGAATCTGAAATAGAGGCATTATGAGAAGTTCCTTCTGCAAATGTCTTGTCATATACATCCCAGGGATTATCCATAGTTTGTTTATGACCTAAACTTAATTTTCTTGATTCAGAATCTAATTCTAGAACAATAACATTAATAGAATCTCCGACTGTAAATAATTCTGAAGGATGTTTAACTTTAATAGTCCAAGATAAATCAGAAATATAAACTAGTCCATCTATACCTTCTTCTAATTCCACAAAAATTCCGAAGTTTGTAAAGTTTCTTACAGTACCTGAATGTTTAGACCCTACTGGATATTTGGTTGTAATATCTGTCCAAGGATCTGATAAAAGTTGCTTTATACCTAAAGACATTTTCCTTTCTTCCCTATCTAATGTCAATATAACAGCTTCTACTTCATCACCAACTTTAACAAAATCTTGAGCAGATCTTAAATGAGTAGACCATGACATTTCCGAAACATGAACTAATCCTTCTACCCCATCAACAACTTCAATAAATGCTCCATAATCTGCTAATACAGTTACTTTACCTTTAATTTTATCACCTTCTTTAATTTCTGAATCTAAAGACTCCCAAGGATGTGCGCTTAACTGCTTAACTCCAAGCTGAATTCTAGACTTATCATCATCAAAATCAAGAATTACAACATTTAATTTTTGATCTAATTCTAAAATTTCACTTGGATGATTAATTCTATTCCAAGAAAGGTCTGTTATATGGATTAATCCGTCAACTCCGCCTAAATCAATAAATACACCATAAGTAGTGATGTTTTTAACTGTTCCTTCAAGTACTTGACCTTTTTCTAATTGTCCAATAATTTCTTTTTTCTGTAATTCAATATCAGCTTCAATAAGAGCTTTATGAGAAACTACTACATTCTTAAACTCATGATTTATTTTCACAACCTTAAATTCCATGTTTTTATTAACATACTGATCGTAATCTCTAATTGGCTTAACATCAATTTGAGAACCTGGAAGAAAAGCTTCTAGTCCAAATACATCCACAATCATACCTCCCTTAGTTCTGCATTTAACAAAACCATTAACTACTGTAGATTTGTCATGGGCTTCATTTACTCTGTCCCAAGCTCTTATAGTTCTTGCTTTTCTGTGAGAAAGTATTAATTGTCCAGTTTTATCTTCCTGAATATCTACTAAAACTTCAACCTTATCACCTACTTTTAAATCCGGATTGTATCTGAACTCATTTAAAGAAATAACACCTTCAGATTTTGCATTAATATCAATAATTGCTTCTCTATCTGTCAAGTTAATTATAACTCCATCTATTACACTTTCATTATATGTGTCAACAAAATTTTCTTGAATTAATTTATCGAACTCTAAAAGCTTTTCATCTTTAACAGTTTCGATTCCATCTTCAAAATTATCCCAATCAAAATCTTTTAAAAATTGATCTGAGGAAATTTCTAGATTTTTGATTTCTTCAGCAGTTGAGTCTAAAGTGTTTGTTTCTTCAATAATATCATTTGTTGTAATTGGTTCGGCAATTACTTCTTTAGAAATATTCACTACAGATTTAGCTGTTTTTATATTTTCGGAAGGTTTTGTGGTTTTTTTTACAGCTTTTTTAGATTTGCTGTCTTTTTTTTCTTCGGGCATAACTTAAAATTTGTATTTTAATTTATCTACAGGCTTTGAGGAATAAATTAAAAGTTGTTTATCAATTTTTATCCTTTGTCTACCTATATTAACCTAACAAAGGATCGCGAAATTAGGTTCATTTTATTCGATAAACAAATTATTTATAAAGAATTTGGTAAAGCTATAGAAATATGATTTGAAATCTCATTCTCAACCTCTTCCAAATTCATATTCTCAGTGTTAATTAAAACAGCGTTCAGAGCTTTTTTTAAAGGAGAATTAGATCTATTCATGTCTTGAGTGTCTCTTAAATTAATATTGTCAAAAACTTCAACATAAGAAACGTCTTTATCTGTTATTTTAAGCTCGTTAAATCTTCTTTCAGCTCTTAATTCTGCAGAAGCCTCTAAAAAAATTTTTAATTCTGCATTAGGAAAAACAACTGTTCCTATATCTCTTCCGTCCATTACAACTCCTTTGTTTTTACCCAAAGAGTGTTGGATTTTAACCATAAAAGTTCTTACTTCATCTATTGCGGCTAATTGACTTACTAAATCAGAAACTTTCAGCGATCTGATTTTGCTTTCAACTGGAAAGCCATTCAAGTGGATTTCTAGATTATCGTTTAAAGAAACTTTTCTAAAGTCAATTTCTAATTTTGATAAATCATTAATTAAGGCTTCTTTGTCGATAAAATCTTTTGATATTAAATTATTAGTAATTGCATAATAAGTCAGTGCTCTGTACATTGCTCCAGAATCTATATATATGTAGCCTAATTTTTTTGCAATACGCTTAGCTAACGTACTCTTACCAGTAGATGAAGTTCCGTCAATAGTAATTATTATTTTGTTAGCCATTAAAACAATTTGAAATTTTTAACCTTCTGATTAGTTATTGCCAAATCAATGACTTCTTTCATACTGGAAACATAGTGAAAAGTAAGACCTTTTAAATAACTATCATCAATATCTAATATGTTTTTCTCATTATCCTTACAAAGAATAATCTCTTTTATTTTTGCTCTTTTAGCAGCAAGAATTTTTTCTTTTATACCTCCAACTGGCAAAACTTTACCCCGAAGTGTAATTTCTCCAGTCATTGCCAACTTACTTTTAACTCTTTTCTGAGTAAGTAATGATACAATTGAAGTAAGCATAGTTATTCCCGCACTAGGACCATCTTTTGGAGTTGCACCTTCTGGAACATGAATATGTATATTATGACATGATAATTTTTCAATATCTATCGAAAGTAACTCAGCATTTGATTTTATATACTCCAGAGCTATTGTTGCAGACTCTTTCATAACTTTACCTAAATTTCCTGTAATAGATAAATTTCCTTTTCCTTTAGAAAGTGCAGATTCAATAAACAATATGTCACCTCCAAACTGAGTCCAAGCCAAGCCTGTTACAACTCCAGCAATTTCATTATTTTCATACTGATCCTTAGAAATCGGTATGCCTAAAATACTTTCTAATTCTATTGGGTTGATCTCATTAGAGTATGTTTCCTCCAAGGCTATAGACTTTGCAATGTTTCTAATTATTTTAGCAATTTGCTTTTCCAAACCTCTTACACCAGACTCTCTAGTATACCCTTCAATAACTTTTTCAACAGAAACTTTTTTAAGTTTAACTACATTCTTAGGCAAGCCATGATCTTTAATCTGCTTAGGTAATAAATGTTTTTTAGCAATTTCACATTTCTCTTCTATAGTATAACCAGAAACACTTACAATTTCCATCCTATCTCTTAATGCAGGTTGTACATTACCAATATTATTGGATGTAGCAATGAACATTACCTTCGACAAATCAAAACCAAATTCAATGAAATTATCATAAAAAGAAGTGTTTTGTTCTGGATCCAAAACTTCCAACATTGCAGAAGATGGATCTCCTTGATTACCTACTGAAAGTTTATCTATCTCATCTAAAACAAAAACAGGATTAGAAGTTTTCGCTTTCTTCAAACTTTGAATTATTCTTCCAGGCATGGCTCCAATGTAGGTTTTTCTGTGACCCCTAATTTCAGATTCATCTCTGAGTCCTCCCAAAGAGATTCTAACATATTCTCTTCCTAAAGCTTCAGCAATTGACTTTCCTAAAGAAGTTTTACCAACTCCTGGAGGTCCATTAAAACATAAAATAGGAGATTTCATGTCATTCCTCAATTTTAATACTGCAATATGTTCAATAACTCTCTTTTTAACTTCTTTTAAACCATAATGGTCTCTGTCAAGAATTTTTTGGGCTCTTTTAAGATCAAAATTATCTTTGGAGTACTCGTTCCACGGTAAATCAAGGTAAATATCTAAATAGTTTCTTTGAATAGAATATTCTGCAACTTGAGGGTTCATTCTTTGAAGCTTAGATAATTCTTTTTTAAAATGATCACTTATTTCCTTACTCCAATTCTTTTTAGTTGATCTCAATCTCATTTCGGTTATTTCTTCATCATAAGAAACCCCACCAAGTTCTTCTTGAATAGTTTTCATTTGTTGATGTAAAAAATATTCTCTTTGTTGTTGATCTAAATCAGACCTCACTTTAGATTGAATATCATTTTTTAATGATAGTTTTTGTAATTCAATGTTCATTTCTTTTAGACACATTAAAGCACGTTCATGAAGATCATTTGTTGTAAGAATTTTATATTTTTCTTCAATGCTTAAGTTCATGTTCGAACATACAAAATTCACTAAAAACGAATCACTTTGAATGTTTTTTATTGCAAAAGAAGCTTCACTTGGAATATTTGGATTTTCTTCAATAATTTGAAGAGCAATATCTTTAATTGAATCTATAGTTGCATTGAACTCTTTGTTATCAGCTTTAGGCTTTATTTCTTTGATTTCTTTTATATCAGCAGTAATATAAGGTTCTTCACTTATAACTTTATCTATTGAAAATCTTTTTTTTCCTTGTATTATCACAGTAACATTGCCATCTGGCATTTGTAATACTCTTAATATTTTAGCAACAGTTCCAGTAAAATGAATATCATTTAATGTAGGTGTTTGAACTTTGGAATCTTTCTGAGATACAACGCCTATTAGTTTCTCTTTGGTATTTGAATCTTTTATTAATTTAATAGATTTGTCTCTTGAAGCTGTTATGGGTATTACAACTCCAGGAAACATAACGGTATTTTTTAAAGGTAAAATTGGTAAGCTATCTGGAAAAGATTCTTTTGAAATAGCTTCTTCATCGTCAGATGTCATTAAAGGAATCAAATCTGAATCCTCGTCAATATTTTGCAATGACATCATGTCAAGGTTTAATAATTTAGTTTTAGACATAAAAAATAATTAAGTCAAAGTGTCATACTCTTGTAAAACAATCAATAAATAAGAGATCTTGTAAGAGAATAAACAACTTTTGGTTCATTAAATATTTTATTATTCAAGATCCATGCCAAAAAAATCAAACATTCTTGATGTTTATTCTATTTAGCAAAAAAGCACCAATAAGAAAAATTAACACAAAAACTAATATAGAAATCCTCATACTTCCAGTCATTTGATCTAAGAATGCGAAAAGTGTCATACCAAGGACAATACTAACTTTTTGAGAAACGTCAAAAAAACTAAAATAAGAAGTTGGGTTTTCAGTATCTGGAATCATTTTAGAAAAAGTTGACCTCGATAAAGCTTGAATTCCACCCATCACCATTCCTACAGTTCCTGCAGCTATATAAAATTCAATAGGTTCATTGATAAAATATGCACCAACACATAAACATGCCCAAATTAAATTTAAAATTAGCAGAGTACGAATATTACCAATCTTTTTAGAGATTTTAGCAGTCAACATTGCTCCAAAAACTGCAACCAATTGAATCAATAAAATACTAATAATTAATCCCTTAGTTTTTGCTCCCTCATCCCAAGTAATTTCTTGCTCTCCAAAATAAGTAGCAATTATTAAAACTGTCTGTAATGCTGAACTATAAACAAAAAATGCAATTAAAAAATTTTTAATTAATTTAATATTTTTTAATTCATCCCAAACTTCTTTAAGCTCTTTAAAACCGTTAAAAATTACATCTTTTACAATTTCTTTCTTTTGTGCTGTATTGGGTAAGTGATAGAAAGTATATTGGCTAAAAACAATCCACCAAAATCCTACCGAAATAAAAGAGTATTTCATAGCAATAAGTTCTGGATTATCTCCTGTAATTCCAAAATAATCAGGATAATTCACCATTGCTAAATTAAAAATTAAAAGAATTACACTACCAACATATCCAAGAGAATATCCTTTGGCACTAATGTAATCTTGTTGATCTTTGTGAGCAATATCTGGAAGATAAGCGTTATAAAAAACAAGACTAGCCCAAAAAGAAATTAAAGCTAAAAAATATAGGAATAAACCCAAATAAATATTTTCTAAATCAAACCAATAAAGTCCCATACAAGAAAACGATCCGGTGTAACAAAAAAATTTGAGAAAAGTTTTTTTATTTCCCATATAATCAGCTATTCCCGAAAGCAAAGGGGTTAAAAAAGATAGTACAACAAATGCAAAAGCTGTCAAAAAACTAATTAAGGCAGTGTTTTTAAAGTTGAATCCAAAAACATCAATATATAGACCACCCGAAAACAAAGCTCCATAATATATAGGAAAAACTGAAGAAGATATTACTAGTGGATAAACAGAGTTTGCCCAGTCATAAAATGCCCAAGCATTCAAAACCTTACTATCTCCTTTTATAAAATTAAGTTCTGACATCATTAATTATATTAAAATATAAATGCAATATACTTAATTCATTTCGGCTTTATGTTTTAAACATTTATGAGTAATTTCGTATTATTAAATTCATAATTTAGAAAATTTATTTAATTGTAAGCTTAACTTTGTTAATGACAGGCTGTCAATATTTTAATCCTTGAAATGAAAGTAATAAATTAGAAATAAAATCAAATATTAATTTAGATAAATCAATTGATTTAAAAAAAGGAACATATTATTGCAAAAAGTGTAATTTAAAACTTTACAATTTTTTTGATAAACTTAATTCTAATAATGATAACGAAAGTTTTGACAAGCCCAGTGAAGGTAATGTTGAATTTAATATAGATTACATGAAAATAAAACTGAATTAAAATATAAACAATGTGGAATTAAATTAGGGAATGTCTGGAGTGATGGCCCTAAAAAATCAACAGGGAACAGACATTGCGTAAATAAAAATGAATTAATTTTCAAATCTCTAAACAATATAAAATGAAAAAAATATACTTAATTCTAATAATAAATATAATCATGACAAACTTCGGATACTCTCAAGAAAAAGGTGAAGATAAAAAGACTGATTCTGAATGGAAAAATGAGCTTGATAATCTAAGTTATCAGGTCTTAAGAAATTCTTACACAGAAAGACCATTTACTGGAGAATATAATTTACTCTTTGAGAACGGAGCATATAACTGTAAGGGATGTAATCAACTGCTTTTTAAAAGTAATAATAAGTTTGAAAGCAATTGTGGTTGGCCTAGTTTTGATAAAGCAATTCCAAGTGCGATTATTTATATTAAAGATCTTTCAAATAATATGAACAGAATTGAAGTGAAATGCTCAAAATGTGATGGTCACTTAGGACACGTTTTTAACGATGGACCTAAAGACACCACAGGGAAAAGATATTGTATTAACTCGGCTGCGTTATCATTCAATAAAAAATAAAAATATGGAAAAATTCGATTTAATCGTTTTAGGAAGTGGACCAGGTGGTTATGTGACTGCAATTAGGGGCTCTCAACTTGGTTTAAAAACTGCTATAATTGAAAAAGAAAGCTTGGGAGGAGTTTGTTTAAACTGGGGGTGTATTCCTACAAAAGCATTATTAAAATCTGCTCAGGTATTTGAATATATCAAACATGCAGCAGATTATGGAATTAACATAAATGAAGCTGATAAAGATTTTAATAAAGTTATAAAAAGGAGTAGAAAGGTAGCTGAGACTATGAGTAATGGGGTAAATTTTCTTATGAAAAAGAATAAAATTACTGTATTTAATGGTTTTGGAAAACTAAATTCTAATAACACTATTAAAATCATCAATGAAAATAATGAAGAAAAAATTATTTCATCTAAAAATATAATAATTGCCACTGGTGCTAGATCTAGAGAACTACCTTCACTAAAGCAAGATGGAAAATATATAATAGGTTATAGACAAGCTATGACTCTTTCCAAACAGCCAAATGATATTGTTATTGTAGGTTCAGGAGCAATAGGAATTGAATTCGCGTACTTCTATAATTCAATGGGTTCTAATGTTACTGTAATTGAATATTTAGATAGAATAGTTCCAGTTGAAGATCGTGATATTTCAAAAGAATTAGAAAAGAATTTAAAAAAGAATGGAATTAATATTCTCACATCTTCAGAGGTTGAAAAAGCAATTGTAAGTGAATCTGGTTTAGTTGAAGTTCATATCAAATCTGCTAATGGAAAACAAAGTACTATTAATACAGAAGTAGTACTAAGTGCAGTTGGTATTAAAAGTAATATTGAAAATATTGGTCTAGAAGAAGTTGGAATTGAAATTAAAAATGACAAAATTTTAGTAGATGAATTCTACGAAACTAATGTAAAAGGTTATTATGCGATCGGAGATATTGTAAAAGGTCAAACTTTAGCTCATGTGGCATCTGCTGAAGGAATTTTATGCGTAGAAAAGATATCAGGTATTCATGTTAGCCCTCTGGATTATAATAATATTCCTGGCTGCACTTATTCTTCTCCCGAAATAGCATCGGTTGGATTTACCGAAGAAAAAGCTATAGAAATGGGGTATGAAATAAAAGTTGGTAAATTCCCTTTTAGTGCTTCAGGAAAAGCTCAAGCATCAGGAAAAAGTGATGGTTTTGTTAAAGTTATTTTTGATTCTAAATATGGTGAATGGTTAGGCTGCCATATGATTGGTGACGGAGTTACTGATTTGATTGCTGAAGCTGTTCTTGGAAGAAAATTAGAAACTACTGGGCATGAAGTTCTTAAAGCTGTACATCCTCACCCAACAATGAGTGAAGCAGTAATGGAAGCTGTAGCTGCTGCATATGATGAGGTAATTCACTTGTAATTAATTTAAAAAACTTTGTATTGCTAAATCGTAGCTTTTAAAACCAAAGCCTAAAACAACTCCTCTTACGTGAGCACTTAAAAAAGATTTATGTCTGAATTCCTCTCTAGAGTATGTATTAGAAATATGTACTTCTACTGTTGGACTAGTAATAGATCTTATAGCATCTCCAATACCAACAGATGTATGAGTATATGCAGCTGCATTAATAATAATGCCATCATAATCAAAACCTACTTCTTGAATTTTATCAATAATCTCACCCTCTATATTAGACTGAAAATATTTGAGTTCTATAATTGAGTATTTTGACTTTAAATCATTAAAATATTTATCAAAATTTTGATCACCGTAAATGCTTTTCTCTCTAATTCCTAATAAATTTAAATTTGGACCATTTATAATTTGTAATTTCATTTAAATATTTTTTAATAAAAATATAAAAATAACATTTAATAAATCAAGCTTATATAATTAATAATGAAATGGGATAAGGCTTTAAATGATTTTAAAAATTATTTAAAAATTGAAAGAAATCTTTCTAAAAATACTATTGAAAGTTATTTATTTGATGTGAAAAAATTAATAAATTTTTTAAAATCAAATAATACAAACCTAAATCCTGATCAGCTCAGCGAAAGTTTAGCAAAAGAATTTATTTATGATATTTCAAAAAAGGTAAAATCTCCCACACAAGCAAGAATTGTTTCTGGTCTAAGGCGTTTTTATGAATACTTAATGTTAGAAAATATAGTCAAAAATAATCCCATTCAAAATATAGAAATTCCAAAAATCGGGACCACTCTACCTGTTACACTTACGGTTGAAGAGATTGATAAAATCATATCTGGTATTAAGTTGACATCAAAAACAGGTATAAGAAACTTAGCTATTTTAGAATTATTATATAGCTGTGGATTAAGGGTTTCTGAACTTACAAATTTAAAAATATCTGATCTATTTTTTAAAGAATCAATAATTAAAGTTACTGGGAAAGGAAATAAAGAAAGGTTCGTACCAATTAGCAATCAAGCTCAATTATATATAAACAACTATATCGATGACATAAGGGGGTTTAAAAAAATAAAAAAAAACTTTGAAGACACTTTGTTTTTGAATGAAAGGGGAAGCAATTTATCAAGAGTGATGATATTTATAATTTTAAAAAAGTTAAGTTACTTAGCTAATATTAATAAAAAAATAGGTCCTCACACTCTAAGGCATTCATTTGCTACGCATCTAATTGAAAACGGAGCCGATTTAATAACTATTCAAAATATGTTAGGTCATGAGAGTATAACTACTACGGAAAGATATTTGCATGTAAATAAAAAACATTTAATAGACTCTATGATGAAATTCCATCCAAGAACAAAAATGTAAATTCTAAGATTTTATAAGTATTCTAAACCCTTCGCCATGAATATTTTCTATTTCAACGTTCATATCTTTACTTAAATGTTTTCTTATTTTTGCAATATAAACGTCCATACTTCTTGATGTAAAATAATTATCATCATTCCAGATTTTAATCAAGGCAAGTTCTCTAGGCATTAAATCATTTAGATGATTTAAAAGCATCTTAAGGAGTTCATTCTCTTTTGGAGAAAGCTTAACGCTAGATTCAGATTCAAACTGAAGTGTTCTTAATTTTGAATTAAATTTAAATTTAGCAAAATCAAATTCACACTTTGAATTGTCTGCTGTTTTTGATAATTGCTTTCTTTTAAAAATAGATTTAATTTTCAAAAGTAATATGTCAGAATCAAAAGGTTTGGTTAAATAATCATCTGCACCAAGTTTATAACCTTTTAAAACATCATCTTTTAATGTTTTAGCTGTAAGAAAAAACAAAGGAACATCTTTATCAATTTCTCTTATTTCTTTAGCTAATGTAAAACCGTCTTTATAAGGTAACATAACATCAAGGATACATAATCCAAAATCATTTTTTTTGAATTTCTCTAAACCTTCTATTCCATTCTTAGCAAGAGTAACATTATAAGAATGCAGGTTAAGGAAATCATATAAAATCGCTCCAAAGTTAAAGTCATCTTCAACTAACAATATGTTTTTATCATTATTTTTCATAAACTTCTATAAAGGTAATGAAATTACAAAAGTACTTCCCTTACCTAATTGACTATCGACATAAATTGTGCCATTATGTAAATCTATTATTTTTTTAACGTAAGACAATCCTAATCCATGTCCCTTAACATCATGAATGTTTCCTTTAGTTTCTCTGTAAAATTTATCAAATATTTTGTCTTTTACCTTAGAGTTCATACCCATTCCGTTATCGATAATTTTAACAATAATAGAATCCGTATTGTTTTCAGTAATAATTTTTATTTCAGGCTTTTCATTTGAGTATTTAATAGCATTTTCCAAAATATTAACAAAAACATTTATAAAATCATCTTTAGATATTTCCACTTCATTAAATAAAGCTAAAAAATCAATTTTAACCTGGACATTTCTATTTTTTAGTAATAAATCTAAGTGAGCTAAAGATTCATTAATAATATTATTTAAATTACAAGTAGATTTTTTTATAATATTTTCTTTTCGATCTAATTGAGAAATTCTTAATACATTTTCAACTTGAAAATTCATTCTCTCATTTTCGTCTCTTATCATTCTTAAATATTTATCCCTTTTTTTTAAGTCATTTTGAACTTTTTTATTTTTTATCGCGTCTAAAGCAAGCTTTATTGTAGCAATAGGTGTTTTAAATTCATGTGTCATGTTATTTATAAAATCAGATTTCATTTCAGAAACTTTTTTCTGTCTTAAAACTTGATAAATAGTAGATGTGAAGGTTATAATAATTGTAATGGTAAAAAGCAAGGAAAGCAAAATCAAAGTAGTCAAAGAGGATCTTAAAAATGTTCTTCTTTCTGGAAATGCAATGACCAGTTCAAAATCACTATTCCCTTTTTCGTTAACAAATAAAGGTGATTTATATTTTTTTAAACCCTCTAAATTAGTGTAATTATCTGATCCAACTTTCGTAGCTAAATCACCATTAAAAACTCTATATTGAAATATTATATCTATATCTCTATCTCTCAATTCTCTTTGTAACAAAAGTTCTAACTCAATATTTGTTAACCTTCTGTGAATTGGTTTTAAAGCTGCTAATTCCATAAATACTGAAGCGTATTTAGCTTTATCCATTAAAGACAATCTTTCTACTCGTTGTAGCCTTTCAATACTACTCATATTTTTCATTTCTCTGTCAAAAGCTTCATCAATAATTGTTGTAGTTTTTATTCCTTTATATTCAAGAATAGAAGATGAATCCTCAGATTCAGATTCAAAAAGTCTTGCTGAAATATTATAATCTTCCTCTAAAATGCCATGAGAATAAATATATGTTTGATTTGTATTTTCATTTCTATCTACATATTTAAATACCGCATTTAATTGAGATTCTTTGGGTGAGCCTATGCTATCAACTAATTTTTGATAGACTGCTAAATAATCTCTAAGTTCTCTACTTTGAATTTTTTCTGAAACTGACTTAAGAGCTTGATTAATATTTAAGGAAAATTGTTCTTCTTTATTATCTAAAGTTGTTTTAATCCAAAAAGCTTGTACTAAAATAATTCCTAATAATGAAATACTCATCGTGACTATAAGAGGAAAAAATATTTTTTTATTCATAGCATAAATAAAATTCTCTATTTAAAAAGTTTATCTAATGTATTTATCAAATCTATTACTCTTTGGTTTATTTTTAAAATAGAGTCATTTTTAATAATATAATCAGCTAGAAGAATTTTCTTGTCATCTTCCCATTGATTATTCATTCTAATTATGACATCTTTTTTGTTTACTTTATCTCTACTAACTACTCTTTTAATTCGTTCATTTACATTTGAAGTTACTAAAATATTATAATCATTATTTTTATAAGATCCAGATTCAAAAATTATAGCCGATTCATAAACAACATATTTACAAGAATTCATCTTTCTCCATTTTATAAAATCTTTTTCAACAAAAGGGTGTACTATGCTATTAATTTCATTTAATGCTATTTTATCATTAAATACTAGTTGTGAAATGTACTTTTTATTTAAAAACTCACCTATATAGGACTCTTTACCAAAACAGTCAATTATTTTATTTTTAATTTCAGAAGAGTAGTTCATAATAAACTTAGCTCTAGAATCTGAGTCATATACTGGGATACCGTTATTCATTAAAAGTGTTGATACTGTTGTTTTTCCTGAACCAATTCCACCAGTAAGACCTATGTTTTTCATTAAACACTAAACTTGTTAATTAATAGCCAATTTAGTTAAAAAATAAGGATGCAAAATTTAGTTTAAAATAAAATTAAGAGAAATTGAATAATTAATTTTAATCTGATGAAGAGACTATATCAATTATTTCTTGACTGACGCCAACATTAGAAAAGCCCCCATCATTATATAAATTTTGAAGAGTTACTCTTTTTGTTAAGTCTGAAAAAAGTGTGATAGTGTAATTTGCACAGTCTAATGCAGAAGCATTTCCTAATGGTGACATTTTTTCAGCATAATTTATAAAACCATCAAAACCTGTAACCCCCTTTCCAGCTGTTGTTGGTGTTGGTGACTGTGAAATAGTATTGACTCTTACTTTCTTATCCTTACCGAAAAAATACCCAAAACTTCTAGCAATTGACTCTAAATAAGCTTTATTATCTGCCATATCATTGTAATTTGGAAAAACCCTTTGAGCAGCCATATATGTTAGAGCAACTATACTAGACCATTCATTCATTGCATCTAGTTTATACAAGCTTTGCAGTAATTTATGAAAAGATACTGCTGAAACATCCCAGCCTTTAGTTGTCCAATCATGATTCAAATCGGTATAATGTTTGCCTTTTCTAACATTAACAGACATACCAATAGAATGTAATACAAAATCAATTTTTCCATCAAAAATCTGCATAGTTTGATTTATCAAGTTTTCTAAATCATCTATTTTGGTAGCATCAGCTGCGATAAGCTTAGAATTAGTTTTTTTTGCCAACTCATCAACCTGTCCCATTCTTAGAGCGATAGGTGCATTTGTTAAAACAAACTCACCACCTTCTTCGTGCACTCTTTCAGCAGTTTTCCATGCAATTGAGTTTTCATCTAGGGCTCCAAAAATAATTCCTTTTTTCCCTTTTAAAAGATTATATGACATAGTATGATTTTTATAAATATAATATTAATTAAGTAATTCTCTTGCATGAACTAAAGCAGATTCTGAAATAGCATCACCAGAGAGCATTTTAGCAATTTCATCAACTCTATCATTAGAATTAAGCTTTTTTATTTTTGTGTTAATTATACCGAGATTATTCTCTTTGTAAACATTGAAATGATGATTTCCTTTGGCAGCAATTTGAGGGAGGTGAGTTATTGCGATAATTTGCATATTAACACTCATTTTTAACATTATATTAGCCATTGCATTAGACATTTCACCTGATATCCCTGTATCTATTTCATCGAAAATCATTGTAGGTAATTTAGAATGAGATGATAAAACTGATTTAATTGAAAGTAGAATCCTAGAAAGTTCTCCGCCTGAAGCTACTTTAAATAATGAAGCATGCTTGATTCCTTTATTTGAAGAAAACAAAACTTCAATAGAATTTTTCCCAAATCTATTATAATTTTCAGAATCATAAATATTAAATAAAAATGAAGCATCTTCCATTCCTAAGTTTTTTAGAATAGATTCTAACTCTGATTTCAATTTTGGTATTATTTTTTTTCTAGAGTTAGATATTTTCACGGAAAGTTCACTAATTAAAGACTCTTTTGAAGAAATTTCTTTTTTTAAATTCTCAATATCTATCCCAATATTATCATTCTCCTCTAATTGAATTTGAAGCTTATTAGTTTTTTTGATTAGCTCAGCAATAGAATTAACGGAATGTTTCTTTTGCAAGTTATAGATAACACTTAATCTATTTTCCATAATCTCTAATTCGAAAGAATCATTATCAAAATTGGTAGATGGTGAATTTAATTCCGATTTAATATCATCTAACTCAATTAAAACACTTTCAATTCTATTTTTTATCTCTAAATAATTTTTTGAAAATTTAGATATATTACTTAAAATCGAATTTAATTGAATTATTTTATTTTCAATGCTATTTTGATCCGAATACAATAAAGAGTTAATTTGTCGTAAAGCAGTTCTAATTTCTTCTGAGTTTTTTAAAATTATAAGATTATTTTCTAATTGCTCTTGTTCTCCTAAGACTAGATTAGCATCCATTAATTCATTTAAAATATAGAGATTATATTCATGGTCGTTATTTAAGCTAATATTAACTCTATCAAGCTTCCCTAACTCCAAACATAGCTCATTATATAATAAAAAGTTTTCTGAGAAATTTTTTACAACACTCTGTTGTTTAGATAAATTATCAATTAATGAAAAAAAGAAGTTATCATTAGAAATAACTAAAGATTCATGTTGCGTATGAATGTCTATCAGTTTTTCCCCAATTAATTTCATTAAATCTAAGTTAGCTGGAGTGTCATTGATAAATGATCTGGATTTTCCTCCAGGTAATATTTCTCTTCTTAAAATAGTTTGATCGAAATAATCAATATTATTTAGATCGAAAATACTTTTAATATTAAGTTTAACTAAATTAAATTCTGCTTCAACAATACATTTAATACTGTCATTTTTTAATGTTTTATGACCTACTCTCTTCCCAGTCACTATCGAAAGTGCATTTAATAAAATTGACTTTCCAGAACCAGTATCTCCTGTAATAGTAGAAAACCCATTAGAAAAATCAACCTCTAACTCATCAATCAATGCAAAGTTTTTTATATAGATTTTTGTAAGCAAAATTATAATTTATTAAAATCAAATATAATCACTAAAATTAGTTTTAAAAAATATTGAATTATCTAAAATTATTCCATTTATTGGAAAAAAAAGGAGCAATTTTATTCAATTGAATATATATATTATCAGTATTAAAATCGGGTCCAGAGGAAAAAACATCAACAATTTCATCAGATTTTGTTTCAAAAAACATTTTTAAAAGGATAGAATTAGGAACTCTTCTATTCATTCTATCTAACGATTTAATAGAATTTGAAATATTTCTTTTCGAAACTATTATATCCTCATGCATTAAGTCAAGCCCATTAACATGATAATTGTATAACATGTTTTTAAATTCTATTGAATTAGAAGAGTTGAGATTTTCGATTAACCAATATTTATTAATTCTGCCACCTGAATCACCAGACCCCCAGCTCTTTCCAGTACTTTGGTTAGCAAGGTTTAATATTTCTTGAGATTTATTATAAAATACTTTACCTGAATCTAACAAATAAGAATCGGAATCAATTCCTGAAATTATATTAATATAAAAAGAAAGAAGAGAAACTAAGTTAGATTGAAATTGATTTTCAGTGTAAAAC
>Ga0209815_1000516_pt1 | contig 28431 bp, 12 predicted proteins | sample CoawatmetaG00DNA_FD_187507 | JGI IMG/M metagenome (GOLD analysis project Ga0209815, IMG submission 187507) | Marine microbial communities from the West Antarctic Peninsula - Coastal water metaG002-DNA (SPAdes) (version 2) | ecosystem: Environmental > Aquatic > Marine > Coastal ...
GTAGCCTTTAACTATTATGATGATGTCAGTCTAGCTTGGTTGGTATTGCTACCAAACATTGGTCTCGATCCTTATTATGAATGGGCATTAACGCAAAGAGATCTTGAATCGTGGCTAAAAAAGAAATACGGTAGCATAGCAACTGCTCAATCAACAATATTATTTTATGAGCATAGTTCAAAAAACATTACAATATCAGCTGATACATATAATCATAACACTACTCTAACACACATCACCGGTGGTGACTATAGCCAAGTAGATGCTTATACTTATTATGATAGAGTTAATGAAAACAACAGACATATTAAATTAATTGATAGACAATTTGTTGGTTCTATTCCAGCACAACTAAAGAATTTATTTAACAGTAGTTAATTATGGCACAACCAGGCAATCTTGAAATAATAACACTATCTATATATTCACTGGATGCTGCCGGTAGCATTACAGATATGGATGATTTATCTGACCAATATGTTCATTGTATGTTAATGCAGTCTATTTTTGATAGCTCGATTAGATTAAATATTGTAATGAGTGAATCAAAAGGTAGTTTAACAAGATTCAATAAAGTTGGATTTCAAGGACAAGAATTTGTAAAATGCGTCGTTAGAACACCAGAACATCGGACAATTGATTTAGATTTCTGGGTTGAAAATATTGAAGGGATTGAATTTTCTGATAAGCAACAATCAACATCATTAGTTTTGAAGTGTGTAACAAAAGAAAATTTGATTAGTGTTTATCAAAGCGTTAATCAAGCATTTAAAAGTACATACCCTAGAGCAATTAATAGTATTTTTAAAGATTATATTATAACTCCACTTAAATCTAATAAAATGCTGAGCGTTCATGGATCCAGCATCCCATCAATTGTTATTGATGAAGTTGATGATCAATATACACAACAATTTATTATTCCGGGCTTACAACCACTCAGCGCTATTAAATGGTGTACTCGTAGGACTTTTGGAAGTAGTACGCAAAAAAGAAATGTTGGATTGAAAAACGGATCTAATACTTGGGTATTTTATCAGGATTGTGATGATTATCATTATAGAAATTTAGAATATTTAATAGCTAATAATAAGAAAAAAGCAAAGACACTTATATATGGTGCAATGGACGCTGAAAGTGATTCAAAGAAAGAAAATTGGGATATAAAAGTTAAAACCCTAAAAGATATTGAAGGTATGGATAATAGTCATAATAGTAATCACGGTATATATGCAAATAAAGTTAGAGCTATAGATTATTTTAAAAAGACATATAGAGATGTTAGATATAATTATGTTGATGATTTTGAAAGGTTTGAGACATTGGGAAAAAGAACAGTTATAGATACGGGGTTTGCAGACTCTTTTGTAAAATCAAATTGGACTGAATTGTTTTTCAAAGACACAACAAAATTTGGAGGTGCTGTTGGGCAGGGCTATGAGCATGTGCGTGGCCGTAGAAAAGGGTGGTACCATCAATTATTTAACATGAAATGTAAATTAACATTAGAAGGAAACCTAGATTGGAAACCTGGAGAAGTTATTAGTTTAGATGTACCAGAGCAATCAGCTACAACAGTAGAGTCCGGAGATAGAGTAGATACCAAGTTTAGTGGTCATTGGCTTATAGATACAGTTGTGCATTCTTGGAGTAAAGAAAATCATGAAACTACATTAGAGTTGTTAAAAGATAGTGTGGCTAATGCAACAGGAGCTTAATAATGACTGATCTTAATAAATCAACTGGCATTCTACAAACATTACAACATTTTGTAGGTGTTGTAGAAGATCGAAACGATCCATTAAACGTCGGTAGAGTTAGAGTCCGGTGCTTTGGTATCCATACAGAAAATAAAGACAAAATCCCAACAAATATGTTACCTTGGGCGATGCCTGTCATGCCTTTTAATAGCGCATCGATAAGTGGTATTGGTATTAGTCCAACTGGTCCTGTTGAAGGGACATGGGTATTTGGATTATTCTTAGATGGATCTGATTTACAACAACCAGTTGTTCTAGGAACAATGATTGGGATGCCCGAAGAAAAAATTCCAAAGACTGTTGGATTCTCAGATCCCGCTGGAATCTATCCTAAAGAAAAATATTTAAAACAAAGCGATGTTAATAAACTTGCTAGAGGAGAAAGTGCTTGGGGTGAAGAATCTTTAGCACAAAAGCAAGATGGTAGAACTACTGAAATACCTACAGCAGTTCCTCCTATTGCTAAAGAGGTAAGACCATTAGATGGCCCTGTGCAACTAAATGGTACTGCTGTTTTGGGAGATCCTAAAACCAATGTCTATGGTGTTAAAGCTGGTTCATTTTATTATAGAAATAGATGGGACGAACCTAATCCTAGAGTAGGTGGGCAAGCAAGTGATACTTGTTTTACAGACGATACTGGTAAGGGACAGCCTTGGGAAGGTAGAGAAGGTACTAAGCCTGGCAAATCTACTTATCCTCGTAACCATGTCTATTCTACCGAGTCTGGTCATATTATGGAATATGATGATACTCCTAATGCAGAAAGAATACATCAGTATCATACAAAAGGTACATTCTATGAGATACAACCAGATGGTTCAAGAGTAACAAAGGTTGTTGGCGATGATTATCAAATCTATATGAAGGGGCAGAATGTTGTTGTTGAAGGCAACATGAACCTTACAGTAAAGGGCGATGTTAGATTGTTTGTTGAAAGTAATCTATATCAAGAAGTAAAAGGCGATTATCATCTACGTGTTGATGGAGATATGGTAACAAAGATTCAAGGTAACGAACAAAAGATTGTATTGACAAATAAAGCAACACAAATCAATAAAGATAGAAGTACGAGAATTACTGGAAATGATAAACATGAAGTGGTTGGTGATACTGCACGGTTATTTAAAGGGACGTCAAATACTATTCATCAATCCAACGTTGATACAAATATAACAGGATTTAAGAGACAGAAAATGTCTAAATCATTTACTTCAAGCACCGGAGGTAATACTAATTTTGTTGTTCAGGGTGATACAACCATTAAATCAACAAGTAATGTCAACATTCATACAAAGTCTGGTTTGAATATGGATTCTGTGTTAGATACTACTATCGATACACCTACTAAATTTTTGGTAGGGGATAATACATTGCCTGCAAACACAGTAATCAAATCAACTAGAATAGACTTAAACCCATGATGGATATTGCAGCTTATCAAGATCAATTAGTCAACAGCGGTGTTGATCAAAAGTTACAAGACATTGCTATTACAACCAAATTAAAGATGGCGGCGGTAGAAGCACTTGATATAGCTGCCGGCGACCCTTCGGACCTCTTTGCAATTACTAATGATGCATTTGAAGCAATTAAATCCGGAGGTGAAAGTTTGCTTGATCAAGCTGCTGCTTTACAGCCTAAACTTCCCAAGCTACAAGATATGATGGGTGAAGTACTATCTGGTGCTCCTTCTGCAAGTTTATCATCATTATTAGAAAAAGCTGGTGGCGCCGCAGCTGGTCTTCCTAGTGTTGCTTCTCTTTCAAGTGGTGCTCTTGGATCGTTAACAGTACCCAATATTGGAGGACTTAGTGCTGCTGCAGCACAAGTTGCCGGCCAAGTTACAGGAGATGCTTCTGGTGCAATTCCAGGAGCTAGCTTTATTACAAATGCGGCTGGAGGATTACAAAAAGCATTGACTGTTCCATCACTATCTGCAGGATCTTTACCGGCTATACCAGATATTACTTCAGGTGGATTTGATCCAGGATCGTTGATTCCAAATATTGAATTTGACACCGTCCCGGAATTTGATGAAGATGGTATACAAATTGGTGAAAAGATTATTGCTATTAAATTAGGTAAGCCGGCAATAGTACCAGTACAAGATGCTGTAAACGACGCAATACCAGATCCAGTTAAATTAAAAGAAGTAGCACCGACAGCAAAGAATATCTTTCTATCAGATGTTGGTATACTTGCTTCGCTAAGTAGATCAATGATAAATACTTTTGATGGGCCTGTAACTACAGAAGTAGTAGAGGATCCTGTTACAGGTGAAAATATTGTTTATGAAACACAAGTAGATGAAGATGGAGAATCGGTAATGGTACCGTCCGGATTTCCATCTCAAGCAGAATTTAACGCTGCCTACGATCAAGGTCGAAAAGCTGCTGTTGGACATGTACAGAAATTATTAGGACAGTTAAAAACAGGTACCGGAGAAAATACAACAGCGTTTCAAGATACAGCTAAACTTTTAAGTAATATATTACCAGTAGCTGCTGACTTGATCAAGCCTCCTTTGCCTACTAAGGCACCAGGTAAGGCTCGTGTTTTTCAGCTTGATCCAGTAACAGGGGCATCGGTTAACCAAGAGAATCTAATGAATGTAATAAGTAATCTCGCAGTAGCAACAGAAGCTGCAAAACCTGGTTTGAATGCAAATATCAAGAAACTTGATAAAAGCACTACGAGCTTTTTCAATCAAATGGGTAAACCCTTACCACCTGGATCAGAGCCACCTTCATTTAATGAGGATCAAAATTAAATGAGTAAATTAGGACAACTAACAGAATTAACAAAACATAATCTAGAATTTTTTTCTGATATGTTTACTGATTTTTCTCGTCATGCTGTAACTGGAGAGTTGAATAGAAAAACAAATGAAAATGCTGTTAAACAATCTGTTAAAAATTTACTACTCACTAATAAGTATGAGCGGTTGTTTAATCCGGACATAGGCTCTAATCTTAAGGGTATATTGTTTGAAAACATGACTCCGCTATTGCCTCAAATATTAAATGATTACATTGGTGATGTGTTTGATAATTATGAACCAAGAGCTGATTTCTTATTTGCTGACATGAGTTTTGATCATGATAGAAACGGGGCATCAATTGATGTCCATTTTACTATAATAAATAGCCAGGTACAAGCAACATTACCAATATATATAGAAAGGACTAGATAAAATGGCTGCCAATACAGAATTTTCGGTTGCCAACTTAGAATTTGATACTATCAAATCAAATCTGCAAACATTCCTTGAAGGACAAGCTGTTTTTGCAGATTATAATTTTGCTGGTTCCTCTCTAAATGTTTTGCTTGATGTGCTCGCGTACAACACTTATTACAACAACGTATATTTAAATCATGTTGCAACCGAGATGTTTCTTGATAGTGCGCAACTTAGAGATAGTGTTTATTCTATTGCAAAGACACTAAACTATTTGCCTAGATCGTACAGATCGGCAGTTGGTTTTGTTAACATAAATGTTAACCCATCCTCTAATCCACATCAAATAACTATTCCTAGACTAACATCATTTACGTCTACTCTTGGGGATAATACATATACATTTTCAACCAATACTGATATAATTGTATACTCCAACAATAGTTATCTAGCATCTAATGTTGCGATCTATGAAGGAGAACTTGTTCAAGAAGCATTCTTGATTACTAATACATCACCTAACACACAACAGACGTATATTAATAATTTTGATTTAGATTTAACTAGCTTAACAGTTAAAGTAAGAACATCTAATACAGATAGTACTAACAGCGAATATACACGTGCAAATAGTTTGTTTAGTCTTACTGGTACAAGTAATGTATATTTTGTAGAACCTTCTACTAATGGTAGCTACAAAGTGGTGTTTGGTAATGGAGTGTTTGGTAGACAATTGGCTAATAATAATCTTGTAGAGTTAACATATCGTGTTTCTTCTGGCACAGATCCCAATGGCGCAAATAATTTTAGTGCGGCATCTATAGCTGGACACGACGCTGCTATATCATTAGTAACTAGAGCAACAAACGGTGCAGTGAATCAGAACTTAGATGATATTAAGTTTTCAGCACCAAGAGCGCTGGCTGTTCAAGAGAGAGCAGTAACTAAACAAGATTATATAACATTAACACAAAACGAGTTTAATGATGTATCTTCAATGCACGTATATGATGGTGCGGATGAACCAGTTCCTCAGTTTGGTGTTGTTAAATTAGCAATAAGAAGCTCCTCATATGATGTTCTACCCTCTGCATTAAAAACTCAAATTATTAATTTCTTAAAGCCTAAAATGCCGATTGGAATTAGAGGAGAAGTTATAGATTCTGATTTCATTAATGTGGTAATTGACACAACAGTTAAGTTTGATAAAAATGATACTCAAAAGACATTAGGTCAAATACAAACTTTGGTTTCTAATACAATAAGTACTTTTAATACAGATAACCTTGATAAATTTGATGCAGCACTCCGTAAAAGTAAATTAATTGAAAAGGTTAATGAGACTGACGGATCTATTGTTAGTAATGAAGTTCGTGTTAGAATGACTAAAGATATTGAGCCACAAGGTGAAGTTCCTTATACTAAAACTCTAGAATTTAATAATGCATTGAAAGCAGATAATCCAGTAGATCAATTAACTCAAGATGCTTATATCTCGTTATCTACTCCAGCCATTACATCAGAATCATTTGTATTTAATAATATTAATGGTGCTTTTTTAAGAGATAATGGTGGTGGGGCATTGCAAGTTGTAACTGCTAGTGATGATGATCTTGTTGTTCTAAGCAGTAATGTTGGGACAGTGAATTATACAACAGGATCAATATCATTGCAATCACTAAGTATTAATTCATATTCTACTGGAGCTACGTCTGGTTCTTTAAAAGTTTACGCTACACCTAAGGACGATGATGTTAGTGGTGCAAGAAACGATGTTGTTAGAATAAGAACAGCTGACACAACCGTTGCTGTTACTGAATTGAGATTGTAACATGCCCATCCTTAATGATGTTGAAGACAACATCTCACCACTTATAGAGCAGCAATTTCCTGAGATATTTCGTGATGATGGGCCTCTTCTTGTTGCGTTTACAAAAGCATATTACGAATACTTAGAACAATCAACCAAGGCTTTAGGAATATCTCGAGATTTAATTCAATATACAGATCCCGATCAACTTGTTGGGGACTTTATAACTCATTTCAAAAAGACGTATTTATTCAGTATACCAGACGAGAGTTCTGTTGATTTACCTTTCTTAATTAAACACGTATTAGACCTATACAGATCAAAAGGGTCTAAGCGCGCAGTAGAACTGTTCTTCAAACTCGTTTATGGTAAAAACTCAGACATCTATATTCCAAACGAACACCTATTCAAATTATCTGATGCGGAGTTTGTAACTCCAAGATATATTGAGTTATATACTTCCGATGGAACAGCGCTAGCAGCATTTCTAGGTAACAAGATTACTGGTGAAACATCTGGTGCTACAGCGTATGTCACATCAATTGTTGAGACTAATGTTCAAGGTACGTTACTACAAATATTGTTTCTTGAAAACTTGAATGGAAATTTCATCGGCGATGAGCTAATAAGAGATTCAAGCAATACATATAGGGTGAGATTAAACGGATCTTTGTCTGGTGTTACGTTTACTGATGCTGGTAATAATTATAGCATTGGCCAAGAACTAATTGTTAGATCCTTGGCTAACACGTCTACTCAAGGAGTTGTACGTGTTAAAACTATTAAAGCAGGATCGGGTATTCCTAATGTTTCAATTCAAGTTGGAGGGTCTGGTTATAGTGGCAACTCTGCCTTATCTAATTTACAAATAAGTAACACCACATTACAAGTTAATAGTATTAGTAATACATATGTTAATGCAGTATATGATGATGCTAATACGTCTCACCCGTTAGAAACTCGGCCGGCCAATACGTTTCAAATATACGAGCAAATTTATTCACCAAGAGCTACTATTGAATTTACATCTTCCTCAAATACATTTGTTAATACAGTTAATGTAACTTCATATGTAGTAGGTATAAATTCAACAGGAGGGGTTGTTGCTAATGGCAAAGTTTCTGCAATATCGACAACCAATTCTACAACGTATACTAATGGTTCTATGATAGTATACGAAAATACCGGTACGTTTAGCTCTGCTGTTGTTAAGCTAAGATTTGCAGAAGACAATGTCGTTAATGCTAGTTTTAGTACATTTACAAACGGTTATGCAACTGGCACGTTCATAGGACGCCGAGCAAATAACATAGGCATTATAGCTAACAATATGGTGTGGCCGGCAGAGCCTCAAGGGTTCATTAAGGGCGCTGTATCAAATACTTACGCTGTTATTATCAGTAATAGATCAGGAAACGGAACAAGTGTATCAATAAATTCTGTTGGTAATACAGTTAGTACTAATGTATATACAGACTTTATTGGTGATACTGGATCAGGTGGTGTTGTATTTGCAGATACAGTCATTGACGGTTCTAATAGTAATGTTGCTACACTTGGATATGGATTTTCTAAGTCGGTTCTTGGTAATATCGATGATGTCTTAGACAAATTTCTTACGTATGAAACATCAGAGCTACTAGGAGAGATTTCAACTATAACAATAACTAGTTCAGGTAGTGAATATACTGGTGATCCAATTATTTTAGGTCAAAATAAATATGTGGAATCGTTTCATCAAAACGATATAGAAATTCTTTATTCCAATAGAGCTGGTACTACTCCTGAAGCAGGAGATATGCTTAGACAATATAGATTAGATCCAACACAAACACTAACATTCAACACAACTACTGCAAACAGTTATACTGTTGGGGAAGGAGTAGTTCAAGTTGTTAACTCAACAGTTAATAATTTTGCGCAAGTACGTAGTGTTCCTAATACCTCAACGTTGGTGCTAGGTGGTATCGTTCAGAAGACGTCCGGAAGTGCTGTGTATGCAACAGGTTATGGTGCTACATTTACAGCTAATACTATGACAGGATTCTTATCTGGACATACTGTTAATACGGTGACGGTTCAATCTAACACAACAGAAAATGTTGTTGCTACAGGCAAGATACTAACAAGTAATACATCAAATAATAGTTTGTCTGTGAGAATGCATTCTATTGAACATGATTTTTTTGTTAGTAGTACAACTTCAGAGCGACTACAATCTAATAATAACACCAAATCATTTCAAATTAATAACATTGGTGGACCACCAAATAATTATAACAGATTTGTAAAAGCAGGTATCAATAGTAATACGTTTGCCAATGTTATAGTTGGTGAAGGGTTAATTGATACTGTCTCAATTATAGATTCTGGATTGAGATTTAAAGAAGGTGAAGAATTAACATTTAAAATTGGTGATTCTACTCAAGTAATTAATGGTACAGCTAATGTTAATGGAACAGGTATATCAATAGGATATCATAAAACAAATAGTGGTATTCTAGGCGAAAAGTATTTTATACCAGACAACAATTTTTATCAGCAGTTCTCGTATCAAGTACTATCAGAATTTGAGCTAAATAAATACAAGACGGCCTTAACGGATGTTGTACATACTACTGGATATAAACTCTTTGGTAAGGCTCAAATCGAAACCTATAATAGTAAAGCGATAAGTATGGCTAACACCAGTGTAACTCAGGCATAGAGATGACAGAGAGAATATATAAAGAATTCAACGTACATGGCGCAAGACAGCTAATTGAATCTGTTACTGAGGCGGCTAATGATATGTATTATGTGTTTACTAGTAAACACACTGCATTTTCTGAAGCAAGTACTCCTACACCAAATCAATCAATTGCTAACTCACTTTTTCAAACTTATGATGAGATGGTATTTGGGAAATTAGTTACAAGTAGTGATATTGCACATGGGATTAACAACGTATCATGGGCAAATGGAACTACATATTATCCTTATGATGATCAAGATGTTGACTTAAACACAAAAAATTATTATGTGTCAACACTAGAAGGTTCTGATTATCACGTTTGGAAATGTATTAACAACAACGGAAACTCAGTTTCAAACTCGCAACCACTGTATTCAGATGTTTCTAGTACTCTCAGTTCATTGTATATTAAGAGTGCTACAGATGGATATCAGTGGAGATTCATGTATACAATTCCAGCAGCCACATACAGCAACTTCACATCTAATAACTATATTCCAGTAGTAGCTCATTCTAATGCAGTGGCTAATGCGATTAATGGCGCAGTTGATCAATATTTTGTCTCTAATAGTGGTAATAATTATAATGAGTTTGCAAATGGGGCTGTTGTAACTGCGACTAATACTACACAGTTCATAATAACGTCAACAGCCTTTACATTATCTGCTAATAACGATTACTACAACAACTGTTCGATATACTTTACGGCTGGTGTAGCTAACGGAGAAATTTCTAAGATATCTGATTATGTTTCTAACTCAACAGGTAAACACGTCGTTGTAGCTACAGCTCTTTCAGCAAGCCCCGATAGTTCTACGAGATATGAGATCACACCTACGGTAACAATAAGTGGTGATGGTTCTAATGCTGTTGCTAGAGCTATGATTAGTACCTCTACTAATACAGTAGCAAACATACAGATACTGCAAAGAGGGGCCGGTTATACCTACGCAAACGTAAGTATAGAAGCAAATAATATGGCTTCTGCTAATCTTGCAGCAGCTAGAGCAATCGTTGGACCATTTGGTGGACACGGATCGAATCCTAAAAGTGAGTTAGATGCTCGGCACGTTATTATAAGTACTGAATTTGCAAATAGTGAATCTACTAATATTCAAACAGACAACGACTTTAGAACAATTGGGTTAATTAAAAATCCTTATTATGCTAACTCATCAGTTACAATTGATGCTCCTTCAGCTGCATTTACGGTTGGAGAAACCGTAACTCATAGCACTACTAGTGCAAAAGGATATGTACAAGCAGCAAACACAACCAAAGTCCAACTGTCAAATGCTTACGGAACCTTTAGCACGAGTGCAAATATAACAGGTGGATCATCTGGAGCTAGTGCTCTAATTACTGCTTACTTAGTTAATGGTAAAGACTCTACAAGATCAAACACTCACTACTTTCAACAGACTCACAAATTTGAACACAATTTAGTAAGTGGAACAGTACTTACTGAAGATGAGGCTGCAGTACAAACAACATCTAGCGCCAATGGTACTGTATATCAAAGCAACAGTACACACACTTCTTTAACAACGGTTAGAGGAAATTTCTCTGCTACAAACACCTATATAGTAACAGGAGGAACTTCGTCTCAAACTGTACGGTTCAAAAATAGTATTCCACCTGATCTAGTTAGAGGTTCAGGTGAAGTCTTGTTCCTTAAAAATATTGAAGCTGTGTCAAGATCCAACACATTGACGGAAACAGTCAAACTAGTGCTAAAATTTTAGAGGAAAGAAATGTCAAAATCTCTTGATACCAATTTAAATACAAGCCCGTATTTTGATGATTTCGCGGCAAACAGCCAACATCATCGAGTGCTGTTTAAGCCTTCTGTTCCAGTGCAGGCAAGAGAGTTAACGCAACTTCAAACTATTTTGCAAGCTCAGATTGAGAAGTTTGGTGATAATATTATTAAGTCAGGAAGTATTGTTAGTGGTTGCTCATTTAATACTTTTGCATCGGAATACATAAAGCTAAATGATCTTGATAGTAGCGGTGATGTTTATGTAGTTACTAATTATTCAAACGGATTTGTTGTTCAGGCTTCATCTAATCTTAGTCTGCAAACAGAAGACACAAGAAGTGGGTTTGAAATAACAAACCCGGATTTGAATAGTTTATATGGTCAATATATCAATACTGGTGATGTAGCTGGAGTAGATAAAAAATCCTTTGATCCTGGTGATACTGTTATATTTTATCCAGCAAACGGTCAGATTTCAAATACATTTACTATTAGTGATGGTGGCAGTGCTTATACCAATGGCGACACATTAGCTTTTGCGGCTTTACGAGGTACCAATGCTACAGCTAATGTAACAACAAACAGCACAGGTGGTATTACAGCAGTATCCTTAATTACAGCCGGTAAAGATTATAAATGGGACAATATTCCAGTAGTTACTGTTACATCAGAAACTGGTACTAGCGCAAACATTTCTCCAACAATTAATTCTACAGCTTCATTCACAATTGCTAATACATCATTCAGCAAATCCGGTAACATAGAATTTAACACTGTTGGATCAACACTGCGAGTTTCTGTTAGTGATGGAGTAGTATATCAAAAAGGTCATTTTGTAGAAGTATATAAGCAATCGGTCAACGTCAAAGATTATGACAGGCACCCAGATCAATGTTCTATAGGTTTTGTAACAACAGAATCTATTATTAATAGTTCTTCTAATAGCTCTCTATTAGATAATGCTGCTGGATTCAATAACGAAAATGCGCCCGGTGCAGATCGATTAAAACTTACACCAACTCTCATTAGCAATACGACGAGCAATGCTCGAGCAAGTAATAACTTTTTAACATTAATGAAATTTGAAAACGGCGAGCCCATCGTCGTTAGAGAAGATACACAATATTCTCAAATTGGTGAAGAGATGGCAACTCGGACATACGAGGAAAGCGGTAACTATGTTGTTAAGCCTTTCACTTTCGGAACTGAAGATTTAGCTAGTAACAGCACTTATGACAATGTTGTCTTAGGTGCGGGTAAAGCATATGTTCAGGGATTTAGGAACGAGTTACTTTCTGCCGGTCGAGTAAGAGTTAGAAAGGGTACTGATACTGCTAATGTAGAAAATGCGACAGTAAGCCAAAGCTATGGCAATTATATTATTGTTGATGAATTACTTGGTAGCTTTGATTTCAATACTGGTGTAACAGTTAAATTACTTGATACTGCCGGTAACAGAATCTCCACGTGCCCAGCTGGATCGGCCGAGACAGTTCCAACAACAAATACAGCTACAGCTGTAACAGCAAGTGCGCCTACTCTTGCTGCTACTATTATTGGTACAGCAAAAGTAAGATCAGTTACTTATGAGGACAATACACCTGGTACATCTACAGGTCAATATAGATTATATCTATTTGATGTACAAATGAATCAAGGTAGAGCCTTTTCTTCTTCAAGAGCAGTCTCGTATTTTACTGGAGCGGATGCTGGTGTTGGATTTGCTGATGTTGTACTCACAGATGGTTCTGCGGTCCTCAAAGATACAAATCTTAGGAGATTTATACAGCCTCTTGGTACTAAAGGTATTAAGACATTCAACCATAAGACTGCTGATGTAGGAACATATACATATAGAACAATTAGTACCGGTACAGTACAAACAAACGGTACTATTATTATATCACTTACTGGTAATCAGATATTTGATTATACAGCAAGTAGCTATCTAAGTTCAGATGAAGAGAATGAATTCATTATTGTTGCTAATAATACATCAGCACAAACAGCAGTACTAACTGGTTCAGTAGCTACAAGTGGTAATGTTGTTACAGGGACCAGTACCACATTTACAAGTGATTTTCAGGTTGGTGATACTATTAGAGTTACAGACGCTCAAGATGAGTTAATCACAGGTATTACAAACTCAATTCATTTAACAACATTAACAGCTTTTAGTAGCTCTGTTACTGGTAAGGCTTATAGACGACTGTATGTTGCTGATAAACCAATTCATTTGCAGAACAATACAGCAGCAAATATTCAAATTAGTTCTGATCAATCATCTGCTACTATTAATATGTCAAGAGGCAAAACTCTTGAGTCTACTCTAAAGGTACTTGTTAAGCATAATGTTCAGAAGCGTGAGTCTGCACAGCGAAATAAGCTTCTATCTGCAAATACATATGTTAAGATAACTGGTAATAGCAATGCTGGTGGTACTACCGGACCTTGGAGTTTAGGCATCCCTGATGTATATGATATACAAAAAGTATATGTCAAGTATGGTAACTTTACTAGTATTGAAGCTGCAGCGAACGAACAAACTAGTCAGTTTGAATTAATTAGAAACCAACAAGATGGTTTTTATGGTTTGTCTAAATTAAAAATTAAGGCTGGTGCTTCTAATACTACAATCAATAGTACTGCTAGAATTCTAGTTAGCTGCCGCCATTTTGTAAACAGTGGTAGTGGATTGGGATATTACAGCGTTGATAGTTATCCGGTCGATGATGCCACCGATACACTTCCAGCTGATAAAATTAGAACAGAACAAATTCCAGTCTATGCATCTCCATTCGATGGATCGACAACTGATCTCCGAGATGCTATTGATTTTAGGCCGCAGTGTGCAAATACAGCCAATACAACTAACGCAACAACTGCAGCATCGTCAACAACGGATCCTGCTAATACTGTTTCGTTTAGTAGCGAACAATATTTTGCTTCTCCTGGTAAAAGATTGACTTTGGATTATCAACATTATCTACCGAGAACAGACAAAATAACAATATCTCCTCAGGGATTAATAAAAATAATTGAGGGGGCGGGCAGTCAAAAACCAATACCACCTCAAGATCCTGCTGATGGAATGACCTTAGCTATTGTTCAGATACCAGTGCATCCTTCGTTACCTTCTAAGGATGCAAGAGATGCGGGTAGAATGGACTATTCGTATAAGATTATTAATAAGCAAAACCGCAACTTCACAATGGCTGATATTGGCCAGATTAAAGATGAAGTAAGACGACTCCAATATTATACTTCTCTTAATTTGTTAGAACAATCATCGCTGGATTTGGTTATACCATCAGCGGCTAACACGTCGGTAGAGAGATTCAAAAACGGAATCCTTGTTGATAACTTCCAAGATAAATCTGTTGGATCAATATTGGATGCTGAATTCAAAGCAGGATATAATAAAGCGACAAAAAGAGTATCCACTAAAACCAAATCAAGTGTTGTAGATATTACACCCAATAACTATGCTAATACCGTTAAAACTGGTGATTTAATTACGTTAGCATATGACCACGTTGCTCAGTTCGAACAAAGATCTGCTACTAAAACAAGAAATACAGCAGAAGCGTTTTGGAAGTATCATGCCACATTGAGTCTGTTCCCAGAGTATGATAACTTTATGGATGTAAGGCATCCACCTGAAAACGACTTTCATGTTGAATTAGACTTAACATTAGGCACATCAAGTTTATTGAATAGTATTAAAGACATCGAAGCTATTCAGGCTCCACGATCTGATGTAATTAGTGATACGTCCGCTACTTCTAAAACTGGACAAACAACAACAGTAACCAATGCAGTTAGACAAGTTCCGACGGCTGGTGGTACTAATTCTGTTCAAACAACAACTTCAGAAGTTGTTGAAAATTACAACACTATTAGAACTATAACCAAACAGAATAGCCAAAACCAATTTAACACAACAGAGGTTAATAACACTCAAGTTGTTGGTGAGTTTGTAAGAGATATTGCATTTAATCCTTATATAAGAGAGCAATTTCTTTACTTCCATGTATTTGGTTTGAAGAAAAATACACGGCACTATGCTTATTTTGATAGTAAAGATGTCAATGCTCAAACTCAACCTGCAACAGTAGCAGATGCGGACGTTATATCTGAAGATAATTTTAGAGTAACTGGAGCATTAGGTTCTAATCTAGTTTCATCTAATACAGGTGAAATGTTTGGTGTGTTTCATCTACCAGCTAAAACATATGCAGTTGGTGAAAGGCAGTTGTTTATATCTGACAAAAGTACAGTAGCGTCTGCATTGGACCATTCTATGTCCCATGGGAGTATAGACTTTAATGCTTATAATTTTGGTATTGATAAATCAAGTATTCAACTAGCAACTAAACAAATTCAAGTAAATAGATCTAGAATTGTAACAGGAACATCGGTTGAGTCTTCTTCAACAAGAAGTCAAAGACCAACTATTACAGTTTCTCAGGAAGTTGTTGGATTTAATCCAGATCCGCCGCCGTCCCCGCCAACTAATGTCGCCGATCCTTCCGCTTTCGACATCGAAGACGGGATCGACGGGATCGACGACGACGCCGGCGACGGTGATCCATTAGCTCAGACGTTTATTATTAAAGATAGAGACAATGCTTCTGGAATGTTTATTACGAAAATGGATTTGTATTTTCAAACAAAAGATCCAGATCTCGGTATGACGGTTCAAATTAGAACAGTAGAAAACGGATATCCTGCAAGAAAAATATTGCCATATGGCCAAGTCCATTTAAAATCATCTGAGGTTAACCTCAGCGATGATGGAACTGCTGCAACAACAGTTAGTTTCCCATCACCTGTGTTTGTTGGTGGCGGTTTAGAATATTGCTTTGTCCTAATGCCAGATGCTAATAATCCAAATTACAACGCATACGTTAGAAAGACAGGTGAAGCAGATCTAACAACTGGTACTAATCTTAATGTAGATGGTTTTGAAGGTATTATGTTCTTGTCATCTAATAACAGAGCATGGAAACCCTATGAGGATGAGGATATTAAATTTACTATCTATCGAGCTAACTTTAATTCGAGACAAGGGACAGTAGATTATCAAAACAATGATTTTGAATTCTTTACACTAGGAAGTATTAATGGTACGTTTGCTCAAGGTGAGCGAGTATTTGTATATGATAATAGTTCTAATGTTACTGGTAATGTTTCGTTTAGTTCAACAAGTGAAACGGTAACAGGTACAGGAAGTACATTTAGTACAGACTTAGCAGTTGGTAATTTCATTGCATTGACAAATGGAACATCACATTCTGTTAGAAAAGTAACAGCAATTGCTAACAACACTAGTCTAACAGTTCAAGGATTTCCAGATTATACGTCGGCCGGAGTAGCTGATATTCAGTTAACACCATCTGGTGAAGTGTATTATTATGAGTCAACGGATGTTCTTAAAGAAATGCATTTGCGAAAATCATCTGCTACTAATAGTACATTTAAATTTGCTAACAGCGCAACTATTATTGGATCAGATAGTGAAGCTAATGCTACTGTAACAACTGTTGATGATATTAATGTTACATCTTTTGAGAATTTAATGTATCAAATTTCACCAGTAGGAACACAATTAGTTCAGTATGCACAAGCTAACACAGCTGCCGGACAAACATCCAATGCTTCGTTTGCATTGAACGATAGAAATAACTTGAGTGAAGTAGCTCAGATTAAAAGTCTGTCAAATGAGATTGTTGGTAGTACTGGTAAATCATGGAAGCATACATTTGAATTTAACACTGCCCAAGCATTGCTCAGTCCAGTTATCGACGACTCTATTAGTAATATCCTAAGATATGAAAATATTATTAATAATAGTAACACCAACGAGCATCTACCACAACAAGGTAATTCAACTGCTAAGTATGTTTCAAGAGTAGTAACTTTAGAAGATGGACTTGATGCAGAAGATTTAAAGGTGTTTGTAACAGCTACACAACCAGCTACATCACAGGTTGAAGTATATGCTAAACTTGCTCATGAGTTAGAAAGTGATGCGTTTATTGATAGACATTGGACAAGACTAAGTAAGGTTGGTACTGATGTTCAAACTAATGCTGAACTAGAAGATGATTTCTTTGAGTTTGAATACACGCTACCTAATACACCACCCGCAACGGCACTTGTTGGTAAGGGCTTAGCGGATGTTGCAAACAACTTAATTGCTACAACAGATACTCAAGCATCTGCACTTGCAGCTGGAGATCTAGTAAAAATTGTTAACACTTCTGCATCTACTGATTATCAAATTGAAACAGTCACAGCTGTTAATAGTACAATAATCACGGTTGGTAATGATATTAGTTTTGATAATACACAAGCAGATATGTTTAAGATTGATACACCACAAACAGCATTTAAAGATCCACAAAACGAGACAATTGTAACGTATTACAACTCTGGACAAAATAAGTTTGATACGTATAAAGCATTCCAAATTAAAATTGTTATGTTGAGTGATAATGCAGCTCGAGTACCAAAGCTACAAGACTTCAGAGCTTTGGCGTTGAGTGTTTAAAAATGACCCACAAAGAAACAATAAGATATGTGACAGATGAACCTAAATTTGCTCGCGATGCCAGCAACATGGCACTTATAAATACTGATAAGAATGCTTATTCTGTGTTTAAAGCTAGGCGTTCAGATACTGATAAAGCTAAACGGCTTCATGATGAAGTCGAACAATTAAAATCAGATATAGGTGAAATTAAAAATATGTTACAAAATTTAGTTAGAGGATAACATGGCTAAAACATCATATCTTGGTGCAAACATTGCGGTAGCAACAGATACGTTTAGAGAATTGGTCAACAGAACTAATCAGTTGGTATATGATCAAGGAACGATCGTTATAACTGTTGGTGCTGTATCTACACCCAATTCAACAAACCACACTATTACTTCTGGTAATGGATATGTTAATGGCACATTCTCTGCTAATACATTAGCCGTTACACAAAATTTAAGAGGCGGTACTGTTGCTACTGCTGCAGTAATGACGATTGGTTCAAATACAGTACCATCAACAAACGTCACTCATGAAGTTGGTAATACAACCATGATGTTTGGGAATGGTTATTTTAAGAATGTAATCAGCGCTGGTGATGTAGAAGCAAACTATTCTTCTGACAAAAAATTGAAAACCGATCTCCAACAGATGGATAATGCACTTGAAGTTGTGAGAAAGATAAATGGTTATATGTTCAAGTGGAAGACTGATGATGAAAAAAACGGTAAGCAAGATTTAGGTGTTATAGCGCAAGAAGTTCAAAAAGAGTTACCGTTCCTCGTTACAACAAATGGTAATGGTAATTTAGCTGTAAAGTATCAATCGTTAATTCCCTTGTTAATTGAAGCGATAAAGGAACTCAGTATCAAAGTCGAAGAACTGGAGAATAAGTAATGCCATTAAAAGTTGCTGGCGTAACGATTGTTAACTCTGTTGCAAATATACAAATATCTACATTACCTGATACTGGTATCACTACAGGAAATTTTGGTAATACAACATTTGCATTAACAGCTAACGTCACAGATAGAGGTTTAGTTAATGCGGTCAGTACGGCCGCAATTGTAAAAACTTCCCGAAATTTCGAAGCCACATCAAACAATGATGCCTCGTATGTTGTCTACGTAAGCACCTCTGGGCCATCCGGTGGGGCGAATGGAGATATCTGGTACCAGACGTATAGCTAGGAATAGAGTCTGATGTCGACGTCGTACGCACCAAGGCTCTATGCGAAGGAGTATGCTGGAGGGGATAGAATCTTCGAGGTCTCGTATACGGGACAGCGGACGACTACTCCTTTCGTTGTGTATACCAATGCGTATCATGGATACTTTAATGGATTCCAAGGCGTCTATACTAAGTCGAGAACATCAACTTTAGTATGGCAAACCAACTATGCCGGTAATTATTCTACAACATATGAGGGTTATGTCAACTACGAAAGTATTGACACCACAACATATTCAAAAATTTATGCCGCCACCGGTGTCAACTTTGCTGGCCAGCTTGGCTATGTAAAAAATTACGATTCGGCTACTAATCAACCTGACAGCATTTGGGCTGATGCAAATAAATTTACAAACTATACTGGTGCTTATAGTGCTGAGGTTAACTATGCTCGTGTTGTATCATACACCGGGACCGGTGGTTATGATGGACTAAGTTACACGAGTACATATACTAACTATGCAAACTATGTTCCAACGTATTCTGGCTTTATAGGATTCTCTAGCTACACAAAAGATTATGTTGGAAATGTTAATTATGATAAGAATTATAGTAAAACATATGTTGGTACTACAACATATCAAGCAGACTGGAATAGAACATATACAAAGCAGTATGCTGGTTTAACCACATACACCGGAGACTATACAAAAGTATATGCTGGTGTAGCTGCCTATGCAGCTGGCCCATGGGTTGGTGCTACTAGCTTTGTACCATTTAGTAAGGACTATGGTGGAGCTATTGCATACCTCAATGCAGCTGGTGTAGGGTTTACTGGATTTATTAATTATACTAAGACATATCAAGCCCAACGATATTGGCATGGAGCCGTAGACTATACTAAAATTTGGCAAGGCAATTATGTTGGAGCTATAAATTACTCAGCAGAATATGTTGGAAGAGCCTCTTACGAAGCGGCTGAAAATTTTCATAAAATATATTCAAAATCTTATACTAAATCAGGAACATTCTCAAGGGTTTGGCAAGGTGGACTTCGATATGCAGGTCAAGTAAGTTATGATGGTACAGCATATGTGGCAACCTATGTAGGACCTATGAGTTTTACTGGTACTACCAATTATTCTGGTGGGACTGTTTATACAGGAACATATAGTGGATTAGCAGACGATTCATATAGAGCAGCTGCGTACGCAGGTGAATATACTAAAATATGGGTCGGCGACTACACAAAAACATATCAAAAAGATTATGTTACAACGTATGATAAGAATTGGCAAAAAGATTACGTAAAAACATATCAAAAAGATTATGTTACAACGTATGACAAGAATTGGGTAAAGGCATATGATAAGAACTGGGTTAAGTCATATGAAAAAGATTATGGTAAGACTTGGTCAAAGCTCTACACTAAGAATTATGATACGGTATATGAAAAAGATTACGTAAAAACATATTCGAAAGATTATGTAGCAACTTATACTAAAAATTGGGTAAAGGCATATGATAAGAACTGGGTTAAGTCATATGAAAAAGATTATGCTAGGACTTGGTTAATAAACTACGTTAAGAATTATGATACGGTATATGAAAAAGATTACGTAAAAACATATTCGAAAGATTACGTAACAAACTATACAAAAAATTGGGTTAAAGCGTACGAGCAGAACTGGGTTAAGTCATATGAAAAAGATTATGCTAGGACTTGGTTAATAGACTACGTTAAGAATTATGATACCGAGTATGAAAAAGATTATGTAAAGGCTTATGTAAAAACATACACCGGCTCATACACCGGTAGTTATCTAGGTATCTACACGAAGACATACACAAAAGCATATCTTGGTGTATATGAAGCGGCTTATGGTCAATTCTATCTTAAAACATATACAAAAGGATATGCTAAGGTATGGGTTGGTACTTATGATAAAGATTATATAACAAACTATACAACAACTTATGATAAGAATTATGTTAAGACATATACGAAAATATGGTCAAAGGATTATGTCAAGGCATATGCTAAAGTGTGGGTTGGTACTTATGATAAAGACTATGTAACAGATTACTCAACAGAGTACAACAAAGATTACGTAGCAACTTATACGAAGATTTGGACAAAGAACTGGGTTAAGTCATATGCTAAAGTATGGTTGGGTGTATACCAAAAAGATTATGTAACAGATTATGATAAAACATATGATAAAGATTATGTTAAAACTTATACGAAAACCTGGACTAAGAACTGGGTCAAGGGATATGATAAAGTATGGCTAGGTGTATATAGTAAAGATTATGTTAAAGTTTATCATAATCCATACGAGAACTTTGACACAACAGTATTGTTGTTGAACGCCGAGGCACCTGCTGCTACAGATGGCTCAACTGAAATTCAAGATCTCTCTGATCAAGGTAATCATGTAACAACAGCACATGGTGGTGCTGCTATAACCACAGACCAATATAAATTTGGTGCTGCTTCATTAGAAGTTCCTGGTGGCAACGATGGCTTTACAGTTAACATCACTGATGAATCCGCCTTCAATTTTGGAACAGGGGATTTCACAGTTGAATTCTGGATGAGGAGTTATGAGGACGCCGATGGTGGCTTTCCAACTATTTTAGACGCATGGGATTCTAGCGACGACTCCACTGTATGGTTGCTTTCATCTGGACAAGTCTCGGACCACACGGCACTAAAATATTATGAGGGAGCAATTGGGGTAGTCGGCGACAAACTCACTGCAGATGATACTAATCCTTGGTGGCAAAGTGGAGTAACGCCGGCGTGGTTCCACATTGCACTAGTGAGAGCGAGTGGCACAGTAAAGATATATGTTAATGGTACAGCAGACACTACAACCGCCTCGAGCAGTACAGACTTAACTGGCGCCGATAGATTATCGATTGGTAACAGAGCAACGATGAGTCAAAGAGGAATTCATGCTCAGATTGATGACCTTAGAATTGATAAGGGCAATGCTAAGTATACGGCTAACTTTACAGTTACTGATAATGAGACGGCCAACGAGCAAATCAATACTGACGATTGGACTTCATTTTCAAAAGCGTGGGTAAAAACTTATACGAAAGTATATTCTAAAGATTATGTCAAAGATTATGCTAAAGTATGGGTTGGTACTTATGATAAAGATTATGTAGCAACTTATACTAAAATTTGGCAGAAAGACTATGTAGCAACTTATACGAAGAATTGGGTTAAGTCATATGAAGGTGGTTTTGGTGCTAACTATACTAAAATATATACAAAAAGATATTCAAAGAATTGGACAGGGGTCTACACTAAGGTTTGGACTGGACTAATTTACTATGGTGGTTATGGTTCTGGTAGTCGTGGTTACACTAAAACATACACAGGAGTATTTACTGGTCACTATGATAAGGACTATACTAAGGTTTGGTCTAAAGTGTGGACAGGAGTATATAATAAAGACTACGTTAAAACATATGATAAAAACTGGGTCAAGGATTATACAAAAACATATGATAAGAACTGGGTTAAAACGTATGAAGGTAGTTTCGATGCTACTTATACTAAAAATTGGGTTAAAGATTACGATAAGACTTATGACAAAGATTATAATAAAACTTATATTAATGTTTGGGTTGGTGCTTGGACAAAGAATTGGGTTAAAGGTTATGAGGGATCCTTTGATGCAACATATGAGAAAGATTACGTAACAGATTATACAAAAACATATGATAAAAACTATGTTAAGACATATACAAAAATTTGGACTAAGAACTGGCTTGGGGCATATGAAGGTTCGTTTGATGCAACATATGAGAAAGATTACGTAACAAACTATACAACAACTTATGATAAGAATTGGGTTAAGGCTTATACAAAAATTTGGACTAAGAACTGGGTTAAAACGTATGAAGGTAGTTTCGATGCTACTTATAGTAAGAATTATGTAAAAGATTACGATAAGACTTATGACAAAGATTATGTAGCAACTTATACAAAAATCTGGACTAAGAATTGGGTTAAAACGTATGAAGGTTCGTTTGATGCAACATATGAGAAAGACTACGTCAAAAATTATGACGTAGTATATATTAAAGCATACGAAGGTTCGTTTGACGGTAATTGGAGTAAGGATTATGAGGGTAGCTTTGATCAGGCCTGGGAAGGAACATTTGATCAAACCTATAATAAAACTTATACAAAGGCCTATACGAAGAGGTGGGAAAAGACATACACAAAGAATTATGATACTCTTTATACCAAAACATACGATAAAGATTATGTAGCAATATACAATAAAGATTACGTAGCAACTTATACTAAAAATTGGGTTAAGGATTATGATAAAACTTATATAAAGACCTATAATAAGACTTGGGAAAAGGCATACGAAAAGAATTATGATACTCTTTATACCAAAACATACGATAAAGATTATGTAGCAACATATGAAAAAGATTATGTTACTACATATGATAAGAATTGGGTTAAAGATTATGATAAAACTTATACAAAGAATTATGATAAGACTTGGGAAAAGGACTACGGCCAGAATTATGATACTCTTTATACCAAAACATATGATAAGGACTACGTTGCTACATATGAAAAAGATTACGTAGCAACTTATACTAAAAATTGGGTTAAAGATTATGATAAAACCTATACTAAGGATTATGTAGCAACTTATACCAAAACTTGGGTAAAAGATTATAATAAGTTATATCAAGGTGCCTACACTAAAATATATGGTGGTATCTTTGCTACGTTCTTGAAGTACTACATGGGTGCAGCGAATTTTGCTGGCAGTCAGAATTACGCAAAAAACTGGACGGGCCCAACATATTATGTTAAGGAATGGGGCACTGTGTATTCCGGTACATATACTGGTGACTATACTCACACCTTTACCACAACGTATAACAAAGATTATGAAGCAGCTTATACAAAGATATATGAAAAGATCTGGCAAAAGACATACACCAAGACATATACCAAAGATTATAGCAAAGACTATAACAAAGATTATACTGCAGTATATGCAGCAGATTATAGCACAAACTATACTAAAGCTTGGATTAAGATTTATGGCAAGACATATGTCGGGCCAGTATATTATGGTGGGTATTCTCATGCTAGTGAAACAACAAACTATAACAAAGATTATGGTAATACGTTCACTGGAACATACACTAAAATTTGGACTCATAACTGGGAAAAGACATGGACCAAAACATACACTAAAGCATACTCTATAGATTACAACAAAGATTACGTAAAAGATTATACTGCGGCATACTCGAAAGACTGGACTCATAACTGGGTAAAGACATATACTAAAGATTGGGAAAAAGTATATCAAGCAAATTATACTGGTCACTTTGCGCCAGCTGCGCCATATCTAGCAGCATACACCGGTAGTACTAATTATTCTGGTGCAGTCAACTATACTAAAACATATGAAGGTCCATACTTAGGGAGCTATGCTCCTACGTATACTGGCGACGGTGATTTCACTCAAAGATACACTGGTGCTCTTACGTCTGTTATGCCTTATATGGGTACAACAAGCTACGTTGGTCCTTCTTCTGGTCAGCTTGATTCTAGCATTACAACTCAACCTAAGTTGGCTGTTATGCAAGATAACGATTGGAAAGCTATCCGTAGTCTGTTTGTTAAGCAGGCTGATCAATGGAAGAGAGTTAAGTATGTTAATCTTAAGCAAGCTGATACTTGGAAAATTGGTTATATTGGTTATGATACAACAGATATTGTTCTGGATAGTAGTCAAACCTTAGTAGACGATTCGGATGCTGGTTCAGCTCGAGGCGATGATCTGCATCTTGGAAAGATCACTTATTACATAAATGATTTTAATCTTAGATCGTATCTAATTGCAAAGGGTAAAAGTCCAGATACAGAACCACAGATTGTTAATATATACGTTGGTGAGAAAGATGAAAATACAAAGTACTTTGTGTTTGGTTCTACTGTAGCTGGCACGCCAGCCATTGATCTTACAATGAGTGCTGTTACAGCAAACGTGTCTGGATCTACACAACAAAGTATTAAACATCTTGTTAGGATTTTAACTTATTCAACAGGATATGTTGTTGGTAAGGGTGGTAATGGTGGTGATGCAAACCTTGCGTCGAGAGGGATAGGTAATGATGGATTAGCCGGATCTGACGCAATTAAGTCTTGCGCTAACGTTGAGTTGTTTATTGAGAATTATGGAATAATTGCTGGTGGTGGCGGTGGCGGTGGTGCTTCTGGTATTACTGATCCATACAGTTCAGCTGCTGGTGTATTCTCAAAAACCTACTTAGGTCATACTTATCATGGTGCGACTACGAGTTTTGAAAAAGAATATACAAAGACCTGGGATAAGGTTTGGTCTGGATCTACTGGCGACTTCGCTAAATCATATACTACGACTTATGTCAAAGCCTACGTTGGTGTTACCACTGGTGCTCACTATGCAGCAACTTGGGAAAAGGACTTCACAAAGGTTTGGGCAAAGGCTTGGGATTCGTCAGCAGCTAGCTACACAAAGATCTATGCTGGTTCGTATCACGCTGATTATGTAAGAGGATATCAGAAAGATTATACTGGCAAAATTTACTACGTTGATGAAGATGCAGAAACCTATACGGGTGTAACCGGATCTTATACATCAGCTGTAGGCTACAGCGATGGTGAAGTTCCTTTTTCGATTGAATATAATAAATCATATGTTTTTGGATATACTGGCCAAGTCGCTTATACAAAATCAATTAGTTATGTGTCGCCAGGTCTGTTCGAGTCTTATACTGGTACTAATGCATACGCTAAGGCATATGCTAAGGTCTGGGAAAAAGTTTATGCTAAGGTGTGGAACTCATCTGCTGCATCATACACCAAAGCATATGCGCCAGTTGATTACCAGAAGCAGTATTTAGGAGGAACAGGTAACCAATGGATTGCAACTGTATTTAGCAAAACGTGGCTAGGTAGTTATCTAGCAGTAAGTACCTACGATAAAACATTTACGGATGCAGGGCCTTACACAAAAGGATATGGTGGATACGTTGGTGCTGGATATACGACATCAGTTGGATCTTATCTTAAAACATATGTTGCTAGTTATACGAAAGACTGGACAAAAATATATACAAAGAATTATGATAAAGCTTATACTAAGATTTGGGAAAAGAATTACGATAAGGCCTATGAGGGTGCTGACTATACTAAGGCATATGTGAAATCATATACTAAGTCGTACGATGGGTTGTCTTTCTCTGGTGTGTTTGAAAAAGCTTATACAAAAGAGTATACAAAGGTATGGACTAAGTCGTATGTTAATGAATGGGCCGGCGGATATAGTAAAGACTACACGAAAACGTATGAGGGTACATTCTCAAAGACTTATCAAGGAACATATACCAAAACATATGAAAGCGCTACTGAAGCATACCAAGGTGCCTCATATGATGGTGCTACATACACAAAAATATATACGAAGAGTTATGATAAGGTTTATGAGGGTAGCTTCACCAAGGCGTGGCAGAAGGCATACGAAGGCTCGTTCGACAAGATATACAGCGGTGACTACACCAAAGCATACACCAAATCATATGATAAAGACTACAGCAAAGATTATACAGGTACGTTTACTAAGACGTACACAAAGAACTATGATAGAGACTATGCTAAGTTGTGGAACTCATCTGCAGCAACCTATACCAAAACATATGAGAAAGATTACACTAAAGATTATGAGGGTACGTTCAGTAAAATTTATACCAAATCTTATGATAAGGATTATGAAAAGGTTTATACTGGAGCTTACACCAAGTCTTATGTTGGCACGTATACAAAAGATTATGAAAAGGTTTATACTGGATCATTTACTAAGTCATATCAAAAAGACTATAGTAAGGATTATGTTGCAACATATATAGCGACATACTCAAGAGGATATGACAAAGATTATATTGGTGATTATAGTAAAGATTATGTGGGTACGTTTACTAAAATATATACTGCATCGTATGGTAGTGTGACATACAACAAAGATTATACTGCAGTATATACAAAAGATTATATTAAAGAATACACAAAAGATTTTGTTGGTACGTATACCAAATCATATGACAAAGACTATAACAAAGTGTATACCGGAACCTTTACAGCTTCATACATTAAAACATATGCTGCTGATTACACTAAATCATATCAGAAGGGGTATACTAAGGCCTATCAAGCAGCGTATTCAAAGTCGTGGCAGAAAGAATATCTTGGAGAATATCAAACTGCCGGTGGGGCATATGGTGCTTACCTTAAAGCATATTCGGTTGGTGCTTGGGCAAAAACATATACAGGACACGGAGACTTTGTTGGTACATATTCTAAGAACTATATAACAATATACACCAAGAATTACGACGGCGCTTATACAAAAGACTATCACAAAGTATATACAGGTACATTTGATCATGCCTGGGAGAAGGTTTGGGAGAAGGCGTTTTCAAAAGCCTATGAGAAGGACTATACAAAGATTTGGGTTGGGCCAATTTATTATGGTGGTTACTCTTCTAGTAGTCAAACAACTAACTATACTAAAGTATACTCAAAAATATACAACAAAGATTGGGTCAAACAATACGGCGCGACGTATACAGGCACATATACAGGCACGTATACAAAAACTTATACGAAGATTTATGTTGGTACATATACCAAAGAGTATACTAAGGACTGGGTAAAAACATACGAATCTAGAGCATATAGCAGTCAAGCTCAGGTTAATTATCTAGGTACTGCAGAGACAAGTGGTGTCGCTGGATCTGGTGGTGCAGGTTGGAATATTGGACTTGCTGGCACTACAGGATCTCCCGATGCTCATTTGTTAAAACCTGCTGAGAATGGTGATATATTGAATGGTGGGGCATTCGGAGTACCAGATTGGGCATATGGTAACTCAAGAGCTATCGGCGGAACTGGTGGTCATATAGGTTGTATAGGATCTGGTGGTGGTGAAAGATACTTGAGAAAGACTAGATATGGTAGAAGTGGCGATGGCGGTCAACCCGGCGCAGCAATTGGTGGATACGATTCTAATTATGTTACAATGATATACCAAGGGAATATTCTAGGTGATTCTAATTATATGTTCCAGAGTTAGATAATGCCATGGGGAAACCACTCAAGATTAAAACCACTGGCGGTGGGACATGGATATCTCTACAAGAAACCCCTGATACAGAATTAACCCACACCATACATCAAATATTAACGGAATTTGCTTCTAGTACCTCTGGTACAGGAACGCTTTCTGTTGGAACAGACACCGGTGATAGCGTTGGTACGTTTACTGATACCAATTCGACAGCATCATCAACAACCACATTATACCAAAACCTTACATCTATTTCTGAAAGTAGTATAGTGCGGCCGGTAGAGATGGGTACCACAGTAC
>Ga0209815_1000517_pt1 | contig 28429 bp, 27 predicted proteins | sample CoawatmetaG00DNA_FD_187507 | JGI IMG/M metagenome (GOLD analysis project Ga0209815, IMG submission 187507) | Marine microbial communities from the West Antarctic Peninsula - Coastal water metaG002-DNA (SPAdes) (version 2) | ecosystem: Environmental > Aquatic > Marine > Coastal ...
CCTATCTGTCCTACTATACTAGTTGCTGCTCTAAGTTCATTTCCTATAATTATTCCACTTGCACTTATATCACCTGAGGCTGTTATGTTCCCATCTAAAGTAATACCAACAGCAACACTTGTTTTAGGCTTAAGAACATCTGTTCTTACTTCAGTAGCAGCGATGAAAGTATCTGCATATATAAAAGCACTTGCACTTATATTACCCGATGCTGTTACTGGTAGATTGAATGTTGTAGGTGACTGAACATTTAATGGTTGAGCTGTTTCACCTAATAATATTGAATCAGATGATGGATGATAATCTAGAGCTTTATGACCACTAACATAAAAATCACTTCCGTATATATCTCTACTTGAACTTATATTACCATCTGCTGATATGTCGGTTGTGGCGGTGACTCGGTTGAAGTTAACCGATCCCGTTGAATTTACATGTTGGTCCATAGTTGACACATATGTCCAATCGGCTCTTGCAATTGCACTCGTATCTATGGTTTTTAGGGATGCCAATTCTGTTGCACTCAGTACTTCACTACCCGTTCCATCTGTTATAGATGTACCATCGGTATGTAAAACACGTTGGAAAGTGTCTTGGATATTACTACCACTTAAATTTGGTAATGCCATAACTTATTATTCTTATTTTCTTTTAGATAGTACCTTAAGTACCTTATCTATTACTGGGGACTTTACTTCCTCCGTAATTGTATTTTCTGTAATGTATGTAGCTACTACATTGTTCAATTTGTTCTTCTTTATGTGAAGATTGTTGAAATTGATATCTTCCTTGATTAGCAACCTAACTAGATTTATCACATGATCACGTTCTGTGATTGTTGGTTCTGTTTGTGATATGATTTCTATCGACGTTTTTGATTCTTTAATTACAGGAGAAGATTGAGATTTAATTTCAACAGTAACCTTCTTAGACGTCTCAACTTCAAATTTAGATTCCCAAGGTACAAAGTATGTGTCCTCAGCTATGATCTCTAGTTTGATGTTCCCTGATGTATTCTCGTCGATAAGACCTCTAAGTCTTTTCACTGGAACATTCACATTACCTTCACTAGATATTGTACCTTTGAACATTAAATCGAAGTCTTCTGACTCTATCACTAGTCTAGCCTTGGAGTTTTTCATCGAAGCACCCTCAAGTTTAATCTTTGCTTCAAAGTTTTCTATTTTATCCGTGTATAATTTGTACATTTTTCTTAAGCTCCTCTGCTATTAGTTTTATATCTTTTATGTGGTGCTTGATGTTTTTAACTTCCTTCTTCTCATCATACACTTTTATGTTCTTCCTATACATTACCAACTTGATAACCTTCTTTTTCTTCTTGTCCCATTTAGCTTTTTCTTCGTGATACCTACTACGACCACCTTTTTCAACATCTTCAATTACCTCTTCGATAATCTGTACTAGATCCCAAGTATATCTAGGATCTGTTTGATTTGTTGGTGCTACTGTCCAGTCGAAATCAGCATCTTCCCATTTAACTTTAGTTATCATTATATAAATATAAAACTAATCAATTAAAATGTTCCTCCATCAATAGATCCTGTTGCAATATCGTCTAGATGTTCGTGTATGTATTTTATTGACATATATAAATCTACCTTCGATATAAAACTGGTATGGTAATCACTACTACTGCCAGTACCAGCTGCTTTTACATTCTTGAATGCTTTTTCATATTCTGTATTTGAACTTCTGTTTGATATTTTTTGTGTAATTTTTTCCATAATATTATACTGTCTTTTGTAAATAAATTGTTATTGAGCCACGTAGTGATCCGCCGACATCATTTTGAGTAGAACCTGCTCCAATATCTGTATCAAGATCTCTACGTATTCTTGGATATATAATTGTTCCTGCAGTAACCGAGAATGTAGACGCAGGTATGATGTTTAGTTCAAATGTAGATGATGCAGATAAGTTAGTTGCAGCAGTATCATGAAAACTACTAATTAAATGTGTTAAAGTATTTGCAGTTGTAGTATTGTAATTATTGGTTGAATATGCAGTTTGCCATAAAGATAAATATATTTTACCAGTATCTGCAAGTTGGGAATCAACCCCCGCATACCACATTGATGATGATACTCCAAGTATAGTTGAATCAACTGGTATTATCCAACCCGAATGATTATATATGTTATTCGTCAATAGATGAGTTGTCGCAGGTGTATCATTATTGCTTGGACCAGTTGACCATAGAGTATCATTAAAACTTTCATGAGCAGCACCATGCCAATAATTATAACCACCACTTATTCGTACATGCAATTTCAAAATATCAAATGTAGCATTGAATGTATATTCTGGTGGATGACTAGTTCCACCTCCACCCCCAGTATCTGTCCACGGTACACTAACTGCCATTTGATCAGCTGCGTTTAACTGAACTGGATATGTTCTACCAGCAGTGCCTGTACTTCCTGTTTCATATGTTTGCGTTAAATCTGTAGCTGAACCAAGTTCTACACCACCACGAACTGTTGTAGTTGCAATTGGTAAGGCATACGAACTTCCAGCCGATGCTTGATATTGTGATTTGAATAGTTGTCCACTACTATCAACGGTAACCATATAATCGTCTTGTTGAGTTAAACATGGTAAAGTAATGGGACAACCTAATGTAACAGGTCCACTAGAAGATATTCCAGCAGAAAATGTAGCTGGACCATTAAACGATGATGTACCATTGAAAACAGCGTTACCATTAAATGTAGAAAATCCACTAAAGTAACTACCACCCGTAAACGATACACTTCCTCCACCCGTTCCTGAAAAGCAAGGTGCAGTTATACAACCTGTCGAATTTATTCCACCTGCCCCTGCAGTAATTGTGTTAGATACGACATTTGTAAATGTTGCTGTTAATTCATTTTCCCATGGAACATTATCTATTGTAGCACTATAGTTTGATATTATTCCACTATCATTATAGAATTCAAATCTAAAATCTAGTGAATCATATACTCCTACATTTGCTTTTATTGTTGGAAATATTACATCCCATGTGCCAGGAGTGTATCCATCTCTATCCCAAGGTTTGATTGATATATCCCAGAGATACCAAAGTCCAGAATCAATCTTAAATTGGGGTATTGCTGTTTCAGTACCATCAGCTTTGAATATAAACTTAATGGACTCTTCTCGTCCCTTATTGTTATCATCTACTGATATGTGTTTTTTCTTTATGTTTGTGTCTTCAATTAGACCAATAAACTTACCCCAGTCATCCCCTCCATCTGTGAATGCAGAACCAGACATGTATATTGTCATTTTTGGTTCTTGTATTGTTATTCCGTAATTTGCATTCCAAGTTGGTACCGATGTCTTATGTGAAACTGCCTTCAGAGATATCTCGTACCATTGATTTTCTACAAATGATGCCGACTCCTTTGATCTAAGCCACCAGAATGCTGTTCCATCTAAATTGTAAGCTTCTGTGTTTGTTCCAATAGTTATTGCATCTTCAATCGGTGGATTTTGATTTGATCCTTGCGCAGTATATAATGCCATTGTAGGAGTGCTAGTTCCAACACCAAATACTTCCCAGTAATTACCAACAGATGTTACTCCATTGTGACCTACACCCCATTGAGAAAAATCTCCAATTGGAGCTCTATGTTTTTGGAAATCTTTTCGGTATAGTAGTTCTTGAGCTTCCACTGCATTGTCTGAGACTATCACCCAATCGTATGGGGTTTGAGAATTCTTCATGTAACATTTAATACGTGTTACATCACCAGTCAATGGTTCTAGGTTATCGAATGTTACGTGAGCATATGACGAGTTTAAATCAGCGCCATTCGAACCAGTAGGATTTGCAGAATAACTGATTGGTATTTGTGACCAAATCATCTCGAAATCACTGTCTGCAAATTCTATGTGTTCAAATTCTTGAAGTACACTAGTCTGTAATCCTTGCCAGGTTGTATGTGGTGTATTTACAGTCATCTCTTGTGGAGACAATACTTGATTGATCGTCGTTACAAAAGCACCTGGCTGGAATGATCCATTTTCAAATAGTCCATCACCTTGCTCTATAGTTGAATATACTGGAGTTGCTGAATATCCGTCGATAGATGATGGTCTAGGATTTTGGGGATTACGTACAATCAATATCCCACCTTCCATATCTTCTGTGAACCCTCCGAAATCTATTGTTGATGATCCTGGTTGGTTTGCTGTTATCGTGTATGAGTCACCAGACTTTAGATATGACATCTTAGTCAACGTATTAACAGAAGAAGATAGTGTATAACTAGATGTACTATTTCCTGTCCATCCCACTGAAGACGATAGGTTAGAATTGAAATCTAATTCATAGAATGGTTTTTTTATCTCAACTATGTTAATACTGGGTTTGCTGAATTCATTGTATATTATAGGTGAATCGTTTGTTGCGAAAGGATTAGCCGAGAATACTCTTGTCCATCTAAAGTTTGGAATTCCAACCCAATCGGTTGGTATAGCTGAGCCATCTGGTGCTTCCGATGCTACACCCATGATTGTAACAATTACATCGCCTGGCGGAGTGTTTGGGTTTATGTCTATTGTTATTACACGATTATGGATTTCATCATTCAAATCGTGAACCTGTGACTTAACTATACCACCTCCTGCGTCGATAACCTCAATGAGGATTTCAGAGTTCGATTCCATGGTAACGAAGTTTCCCCTAATTGATATCAGGTTCTTACCTCCATGAAGTTTCATACTTGGATTATAGTCTAATCTAAAGTAATCGGTAGACTTATCATCAAAATCCTCAAAGTAAACCTCCCTATTGTATAGGTCCCTAAAGAAATACTGACCAACTAGAGTTTCTGGTTGTATTCGTTCTATTCTATTTGATGCTTTTCTTTTTTCCATCTATATTCTTCGTAGTGTTTATTATATAAATATATAACTACACCATAATGTGACTATAGTTACTACTTACATCTATCTCTATCAACTCATCAACCATGTCCTTCATCATATCTATATGGGATACTACCATAACAAAGTCATACTCTGTTTTTAGATATTCGAATAGTGATTCTAGTGATTGGAGGTTCTCTGAGTCTAGGTTTCCAAAACCTTCATCTATGATAAGAAAGTTTGGTCTTGGTAAGCACGACACCTTAGTTAAAGCTACTCTGATTGCTAATGAAGATAGGAATTTCTCCATACCCGAAGTCATACTCAATGGCCACTTATCGTTTCCATAACATATATAACTGACTATATTCTTTCCATCTACATTAAATTCTATTTTAAAGTCTACAATCTGTTCGAGTATCTCATTTACTTCATCTTCAACTATAGGCATTAAGTTAGATATTATCTCATATGATATACCATCTCTATGCATAGCTGTCAAGTAGTAATCAAATGCCTTTAATCTGATCTCAAGTGTGTGTGCATCTCCTATCAATTTCTGTATGCTTGTTATGCTTTGCTTTGTCGTTTCTATCTTACCATACGTAGTCTGTATATCAACCCTACACTCATTGACATCCTTTTTTGCTTCCACTATAAGAGCTTGGGATATATCTATATTTGATTCGGTTAATCTGTTCTTTATTATAGCATCTTCGTTACTATTATACTCTCTGATATCAGACTCTGTGCTAACAATAAGTGTATTAGCTCTCTCTGCATTCAGTATACAGTTTGCCATCTTAACCTCTATCTCAGATTGATATCTTAAATATTTAGACCTTTGAAGTGTCCAAGTATTGAAATCCTCCTTGTCAGCTATCACTTGTTTCAATATACCCAAATTGACATCAGATGTTACTTTATCATTCAGTATGTTTGTTACCAATACCTTATCATCTTCCAATGTTATTCTTGCTTGTTCAGCCAACTTTACAAATTCATTATCACAACAGTAATTACAATTTGGATCGTATTCGTGGGTATCAAGTTTAGATATAGTATCTAGCTTAGATTTGATCTCTACCTTCAGCACAGCGATTTTGTTCGTGAGTATATTGTTATATATAAGCTCCTCTTCCAATAATAATTTTCTATTGGCTAAGTCTTCTGTGTTGTGTTGTGATAGTTTTGAATCCGCTTCTGCTATACTATTCTTATTGGAATCAACATATCCAGTATACTCCACCATCTTAGCATCTACACTAGCTAGCTTATCTTTAAGTAAAGTCATTTTGGAATTCAAGTCTGTTATGTCTAATAATTTAGATATGGGAATCAATTCAGACTTTATACTACTCAGTGCTGATTGTTCCTTGGCTAGTATTTCTTCCAATCCAATTAATTCCTTCTCGTATGTATCATAACTATCTGTAAAGTTCAGCAAGTCTGTTTCATTCTGTACTAGTAATTCACTGTAATTATTTTTACCAAAATCCTTTAGTAATACTTTAACAGACTTAACTTCTTCCTTACCTAACTCATATAAATCTTCCAATACCTGTACGTCTGTATATCTAGCTAGTAATTTCTTTTTGTCTGATTGTGACTTATCTATGAAGCTGGAATTGTTATTTTGAGCTGACATGGCTGTTAGTATGAAGTCATCGTATTCTCCAACTACATTAGATATATTTCTATTTGTATCTTTCCTTTGTTCACCATTCAACGATACCTTTGTTCCCTCTTCATCAAACATATAGAAATCAACCTTAACATTTACGAAGGGATACTTACCATGTGTTTTTAATTTACCAATCTTACTAATATAATATTCTGTCCCATCTACAACAAATTTAAGCTTGCAACCAAACTCCGTTTTATTATTATTCATTATGTCTTTACCACTGGAAGTTCTCGAGCATCTATCGAATAGGCAAAACATCAATGCATCAAACAATGCCGACTTACCTGCGTGGTTGGGAGCAAATATTCCAGCTACACTGTCCATCTTAGAAAAGTCTATTTTGTTCCCATCTCCATAACTAAACATATTCGAAAATTCGAACATCTTTGGTTCCCAAACTTGATTCATTGGAGTAGTCTCACTTACAAGCATACCATTCAAATCAATGTTTATCCTTCTAACTTCATCTATGATGTCTGACGATACTGAGTGTTCATTGATTAGGTAGTCCTCTATTAGGGTATTTTGGTATCCCACATCATTGATATCCTTAACAAGATTTCTCTTCCTTTTTTCCTTTTCTTCGTCTGTTGCATTTCTTTTGATTCCAATCTCAACACTTGGGTATGTAGATTTTAATTCTGATATTACGGATTGTATTTGAGCTTGTGTTGAATTAGATACCATCAACCTTATCTTCGAGTGCTTGGTTATTCCACTTGTATCTGAAGTTATTACTCCATTATCAACTTCCACTTTGTGTTGTGAATATTCATTCGTAAAGTCAGTGAATGTAGCTATCCTACTCCTTACATCCCACACTGCACATCCATGCTTATCGATTGATTCACCTATGTTTTGCTGGAGTAGTGATCCAACTTGAAGGACTGTTTTCTCCTCATTATAGAATTGTCTCTTATGGATATCACCCAACATACCCATATCATATCCATCGAATAAAGAAACGGGAAGTGTAGTATTCTTAACTTTGAATCCTATATCTGTTGTGGAATTATCTAGTGCTCCATGGAACAAAGCTATCTTATTGTCTCCTACAAATGAATCAGCCTTAATGTATGTACTAGGTTCGTCGAATATACCAAACACCACAAAGTTAATATCAGCTATTTTATATATACCAGAGTCCTTTAGATAATGTAGTGATGGATGATTTATTGCTGCTATGATTGGGGATAGAGTATCTAGCCTAGATGAATTATTTAGGTTAGCATCGTGATTACCAGTTATAACAATTGTGGTTCTTCTTTTAGCTAGGTTAGTGAGAAACTCTGTTGTCAGATCAATAAGCTCTGGTGATATGTCTGTTTTACTATGAACGATATCTCCACCCACATATATAATAGAATTGTATGGAAGTTTATCGGCCTCAGCATACAGCTTTTCAAATACAATTCTATATTCTTTGTGTCTTGTATAATTTCTGATATGAATATCTGCAACGTGTAGTATCTTGTCTACACTATCAAAATCTACATTTATTTTATAACTCAAACTGCATCTCTAGTATTCTTGTTAAGTCCATCGATTTAGACTCATCTATTAATTTTTTCATTCCCTCTTTACCCAAATCTGAAGGATCGGAATCCTCGGGAAGGTCAACTATGTGTACATCTATATTACACGATAGTAATTTTGTTGCTAACGCTAAGGATGTCTTTATAGCATCTTTGTCTAGTATTATGTTGACTCTACTGACCTTGTTTTCTATTATCGATCTATCCAATACTCTAGGTAGAAACTTTCCAAATAATGGAATTGTATTTTCTCCGATAGCGAATACATCGAATGCTCCCTCACATATATTAATTGGTTCATCCCAATTTATCAACAATTCAAATCCAACTACGTTCTTACTAGCTTTGGGATTTTTATGTGGAAATGTTGTTTCGTAATATGATCTTCCAACAAAGTAATTCAATATCCCATCGTGTCCATAACTAGGAATTATTATGTATCCTTTATACATTCCCGAAGGACAAAATCCCACATTATGTCTCAGTATATCGATCTTAGTTAATCCCCTCCGCTGAAGATATTTGAATGCATTTCTGAATTCTGGATCGCTAGTATTACCTGAAACTATTGGAACAAATTCTAATGGTAATGCTACATGTTCATCTATAACCTTAGATAGCTTGGGGGGATATATATTACATATCTCGGCTGCTGATCTTATGTCTTCTGAAGAAGCTTTGTTGAACTTGAATATCTTATTGAATCCAATACCCTTTATTCCACATACCCAACAGTGCCATTTGTAGCTGAGTAGATTGATGCTTAGTTTGTGTTTCCTATGTTTACAGTAGGGACATTTAACTACAACCTCATCATTTCTAGTAATACCACTTCCCATTACTCTGAGTATTATTGTCTTCAGTTTGTTATTGATCATTGATACAATATAAGGAAATTAATTGATATATACAAGGATTTGGGAGTGTATTACTCCCTCTAGTAGTACTAATGTATTTTATTTGATTTATTATTATTTAATTACTACTATTAATTATTTTTAATCTAAATATAATAAAAAAATATCGATTACACAACTTTTATACTATCTATTTCAGACAAAATACTTTCAGATAATCTAACATTACCAAATCGTCTTGGTCCAACACAGTCATTATAGAATTTAGATCTAGATACTACATGGAATTTGTGATGTATATTCTCCTCCAGATAATTTACTTGACCTTTGGTTTCCCCCATAACTAGTATTTCAAACTTAAATTTATTCTTCCCCATCTTCAGTATATCAGCATTGAGTTTTTTAGATGATCCAGTATATTCTCTCCAATTAGAATCCTTCCTAACTATCTTACGCCTCTTCTTACCAGCAACCTTAGTCCTTCTAGTTGAGTGAAAGTACTTACGTCCAATATACATCTTCCCAGTATCATTATTGGTAATCATATACACAAAACCAAACATCCCTAAAGGAGATTCGTTTAGATTCTTCTTTTTATATAACCAATGACTGTTCAAAATGTTCTCTTGTTTAAGTATCGAATCTGACAACGAAAGTTGTATCATAATCCTCAGATTTTTTTAGTGGTTGAGATAATTTACCTATTGCAACTAATCTGGCATTGTTATCATACAAGCCTATTGTTGTTACGTATGGTGACCATGCTGAAGTGGTTGTGAATGATTTCAAACTTCCAAATCTATCGTCATCAATAATGGATGGATTTGTTGTGTATCCAAACTCCCTTTCCTTTATGTGACAACTGAATTCATTTTCGAATATTGTGTGTGTGTTTCTAAATGATAGAGTACATTCTGAAGCTACATTTGCATATGAGCTAGATTGATGTGTAATTGCTAATAAGCCGTGATTGTAAAATACATTCCCAACTCTAATATCCTTAGCATACCTCTTATAATTTGTTATAGCAGTTGAGGATAATTTGGTATTCAATATCTCAATCTCAGATAACTCTCCAGCAAATTTACCATCATATTCGGGTTTAGATTCTGCCCTCGTTGCGTATAGAGCCTTACCTATCTTCTCACGATGACCCTTAATTGTTGTCTTTCCACCAATTAGTATATCTGAAGCGTTATGGTGCTTAGCACTATTACCAGTTCCTGTAGCGACGTTGGAACCATTATGATACAATTTATACTCTCTAATTGTTGCATCATATGTGACTTCTATATTTTCGAAATTTGAAGTAGATAGTACTGCCGCACTCTTCAGTTCCAGTACATTGCCTCCATCCGATGTTTTGAATCTAATCTTCCCAGCATCTGCACCAGTATTTATTAATGAAATTGCAAACGGGTATGAAGTTTTTCTGATATTATCGTATTTTGTTATAATGTATGTGTCATTACCAGCACTTCCACTAGATGGTTGTACCCCATCAGCTTTAACTCTAATAGACATAGTCCAATCGTCTCTTAAATCTAAATGCTTTCCGTGTCTAACTTTAATTAAGCTACTATGCTCATCTAAATTTCTTCTGCTTCCAGAAGTTATGGGTGTGACTCCATCAAACTTAATTACAGTCCCCTCATTTACACTACCAGTATTTGGAATAATTTTATATGCTTCTACCTTATTGGCATATTTCGATTTTTCAAAGAATCTAGTTTTATTAGAAATGTCTGCTGTATCCTTTGCTAGTAAATTGATACTATGTGCAGTTATTTCTTTTCCAGATTTATTATACATTTCGTTGAAGTTTAAACTCAATGCAATCGATGAAGTTAGGTTTACAATATTAGAAGTAAGTACCTCGGTTTGTATATCTATATCAATTAAATTACCAAAGCCATCATCATAAATATTGAATCCACTTCCGGTAATCACAATACTACCTTTTTCTATACTATCACCAAACATACGTTGGGGTATAGATAATACTTGTGCTGATTTATGTAGTACTCTGAATTCTTTTTCGTATCCACTATTATCTAATGTGTATGCTGGATCGTCTGGATTTGTGTAGTACATACCCTGAATGGATTCGTGTATTGATCTTTTGAAATAACCATTTGTAGTTTTGGCCATTGGGGATGCATACGTGATCTGACCATACCTACCAGTAATGTCTGGATCAAAGTAGTTCGAATCAAATTCAGCATCGTAAGCATACACATTAAGAGGTTTAACAAGTTGTGTATTACCAACACTATCAATTATCCATTGTTCGTAATTGACCTCAGCATAACTTCCAGTGTAGTTGTTGACATAAACTAAATACTCTTTATGTGCTTCGTATGGAGTAATTTGTATATCGCCTTTCCTAAATTTCTTAAAGATTCCAGACATATATCATTCTCCTATTAGAATTCTAACTTAACTCGTATTAGTGCCTCTCTAGTGAAGGATTTTAATAATGGCTTGCTTAATTTAGCTATTCCTAGTAATTCGTTTCTATCGTTATACATACCAACTGTAGTGATGTAAACCTTAGGATCTTTAAACATTGAAGCATGAGTAAATTCTCCCTGTGACCCAGAAGTGAATGATGGGTTATTAGAAAAATTATATTCTGAATTCTTAAGTCTTATAAAGTAGTGTGTAGCGAATACATTCTCAGCTGATCTAGCTTGGAATGTTCCACCCGAACCAGTGATTGAACCAATAAGTGTATCTGTAAGAGTTGGATTGATGTTTCCAGTTGAAGTTATATCATAAGCCTCAGTAGGACACCAACAATAGTTAGTTTCATCTACTCCCCAACCCATAGCTGCTGGTGATAGCATAATGATACCTAAATCGGGATAAACCATCCCATACTTAGTTGTACCGGCACTAAGTGGTTCTCCAACAGAACCAGATACTACACTGTATATAGCTCCACTTTCACCAACTACTGGCGATGTGATAGACGAATCATCCCTCAACGTAAATACTTCACTTCCAGATTTAATAGTAATATCCCAATTCCCTGGATCGATTCTTTCCTTAAATCTTTGTCTGTTGACATTGATAAAGAATGAAGCTGTAGATGGTGTTCCATCCACAGTGAATGTTTCGTCACCTGGAGTTAAACATAAATTTCTATATTGTTGATATATAGCTTTTGTAGGGGTAAATCCTGAAGATGCATATTGTGATACTGGAGCCGAACCTGATCCCTTCGAATGACCATAAGCCAAAGCGAATTGAGGTTCTGCCGATGCAGTATCTTGTGGATTTTCTCTATATATCTCTGAGTAATAAATTCCAGCTGCAGACATCTGCACAGATGAAGTGTATAATTCTCCCGAAGCTACTTTCAATTCACCGTCATTATTGGACCACATTGCTGCAGTGATTGTATCAGCCTTAGCGTTCTCAATAATATCACCTTGTTCAAACCTAGTGTATAGTGGAGTAATTAATCTTTTTCTTGGAGAAGTTAATCTTCTATTTCTATTTCCAACCTTAGTAGAGAAATTCCTAGATAACGCTCCTTCTTTATTGAATTTTTTCATATGATTCTAATCTTCTTTTGTGAAGTAATAATCTTCTACCAAGTTAGTGGCAGTCGATTCTCTACTTACGGTAATGTTAATTGTAACGTATCCACCCGTCTCGTTACCGATAATTGTAAGTGTCGTAGTCTTAGAAGCTAATGGTTGTGGCTTAGCTACAATCTCGAATCTTGTTCCCAATGCAGAAACAGAATTACCAGTATCTCCAATGAAGTCAGCGATTGTTGGATTGTGAGAAGTATTGATTCTACCACCTGGAGCAACATTCAAGTAACAAGCGTCAGAATCTGCAAGAATTGCAGTATATCCATAAGTCTTATTACCGTTTGCAAAGTTCGCAGTATTAGGTGTTATTGGAGCTTTGTCTCCACCATGCTGTAAAGTGATATCATTAATACCAACAGTAACTTTAGGCATTCTAGAAATATTTTTTGGAAGAGTAACTAACTTATTCTTCATCATATAATTTTCATTCGGCACCGCTTCTACCAATGGTAAAGACTCGATTGCTTGACCATAATAATTAGAACCAAGTTGATGATTTACATCCCAAAGTCCATAATCTACTTCGTCATCTGACAAAGCGAATTGAGTAATGTTAAAGTGTTCAGAACCTTTAGCTAAAAGTTCTCTACCTTTTTTGGTAAGAATAGCATCTACCGTTATTGTTGTTTTATCTAAATATCCCATTTAATATGTTTCCCTTGTTTAATAATTCTTTAATATAAATATATAGTTGTTGCAAATAATATACACCTATTTTTGTAATACTTGCCCAGTGGCAATCAAATCACCGCCACCTGCTGTTCTTCCAGTCACAATTATAGCATTTGGATTTGTATCTGTAAATTCTACTACTGGTCCACCATCAACTGTTTGCAATACCGGCATATTGAAATCAGATCCAACCAATTTACAACCACCAAAATATAAGTTGTTAGTTGCGTTAGGTCTAAAGTCTGAAACCTCAGCAAATTCATATGATTTAGATACTGGATTTAATCCTGAACGATACATAGGTCCTGGTTCATAACCACTAGAAGTTGCAGTTGTTGTTACTCCTCCAGTAGATCCAGATGTTCCCAAATTATTTTTTGGTGCAAAGTAATGATACACAACCTTCTTATATAATCTACTCATTCTCTGATGGTGATAATTCGGAATGTTTCCAAAATCGTTGAATGGAGTCACTACAATTCCCTCCTGAGAAACTAGAGTTGATCCAGATTTAGCATTTAATGCTTCGGTAGATCCAGGTGCTACCCCATAAACTGTTGCCGGTGAATTTCCATAATATCCATCTGTAAAAGTATTGTGTAGGAATGTTCCATTGTTTTCGTATGATGCACCACCTTGTTGCATACTTGCAGTGGGATTGATATATCCTACCCCATCCTTAGTGTACTGATGCATGTATTTCCATATATACCTAGAACCATCTACATCTAAGTCGTGTCCATATATATTACGAACATTCAACTTAGCTTCAATTGCACCCGATGACTTGTCTGTTGTGATTAATCCATCTGGATCAATTCCTTCGTATAGGTACTGTTGATATCCAGTATGTGATTGTAATGCTGAGTCATTGTCATTCTTTCCATCTTTCGTTCCTCTATGATAAGGTCCCCCTAATGTTGTAGTATTAGCTTTTATTCTATAATTACTTAAGTCTAATGTACCCTCATAGTGTAATTCGTCGATACCAGTATTCATCTGTTTAACTTTAGGTCTTTCGAGCATATTACCCTTAACCAATAAACCAATCTGTGCGTTAGCTCTTGCAGGTACTAGATGTTCTATTTGCTTGAATAGTGTATGGTCAAGATGTCTTAGTATTTTTAGATAATCGAAGAAGTCGTACGGATTACTATGTTTCCTCCAGTAATGTTGACGTAGAGGTCTCATAGCTTTATACTCATCATCTCTAGCATCCAACGGATTACCTACATAATTATCAAATCGAACACCTCCCATATCATGAGCAATATCTAAATCAATATTAAAGTGAGGTGCAAAATAAACACCAAGTCTATTTGAATCCAATGGTGCTTTATCAAACTGACTTTTTTCCTTCCTTTGCCTCACATCTAACCTACCTCTTAATTCTGATCCTTCGATTCTAACCTTATCTGAAATCTCTCTTGTGCCAACCAAGTCGGGCATTGCTGTGTAGTACTTCTCCTCTTCAGTTGGCCAATCCACAGAAAGATCTCCAGAAAAATTACTGCAGGTAGCGTTGGTATTGCTGAACGATGGAAGATGTGTGTATGGATTAACTCGACTATTAACGGATGGTTGTGATCCTGAAATGACAGTTGTTGTTCCCCACGAACTGGAATGTCTATTCAGATCTGCACCTAATGAATATCTAGTAACTAACTGATCGTAAGAACCTGTTGCTCCATATGATTCTATAGATAGTGGGCTTCTCGTATGATTATGAAATGGTGTTAAATCGTTCCAATAATCCAATGCTACCTGATCTTCATAAGGCATAATCCAAGTTCTAAATTCTTGCATAGATCCAGTGAATCTGTTGTACGATGAAACAATAGAATTACTCGTATTCCCCCCCAAACTAAGGTTTAAGTTCTTATTCCAATTATTAGATTCATCAGTCGTGTTTGTAGACATACTGGATGTGTGAGTAATCCTACCATTCGAATGATCGGCTGCTTTTGCTACATTGATGAAGAACGAATTATTAGAATTATAACTAGCTGTTGCTCTAGATATAGATATATTCCACCAATCGTTATCGTAGTATGGTAGATATTTAGGATCATCAGATATAATTGCTCCACTATCTTCGTGTATATATCTCAATTGACCGTGATTATAGAATCCAGAAGATGTATTGTTAGCTTCAGCATGAGCCTTTATTACCAGCGCGAATTTATCTCCCCCATTAAATATTATCTGGTCTGTTGCTGTCCAAGTGTTGAATCTAACCTCCATCACATCTGGTGATCTGTCTGTACTACCTCCCAATGGATGTGTAGATGAACTTATCTTACCCCAAGGCGCCAACACCTTATCATTTGATCCATCAAACTCCAAAGAGTAGCTAAATTTATCATACTTAATATATGAATCGGTTGTTTTTTCTTTTTGTGGTCCACCATATTCAAATACTCTAAGTAATGTTGGTGGTAGACCATATGTAGATAGCAACGATTTAATTCCTCGTTCAGTACCCTTAGTCTTTAATAGGTATGGAAGGTTGTTAAGCATTCTCTTCCAAGTTTCTCTAGATACTTCCTCCCTAGACATCGAGCCAGATTGTTGAGCTGTTGTTGCATATCTATATTCGGTGGAACCAGAAACGGAAGATAGAGCTCCCAATGAACCAGTTGCCTGCCCATAAGCTCCCGTATCATCTACACCTAATGAGTATTCCCATAGATCTGTGAATTGGAAACCTTGATATGATTCCCAACCGAATGAAGATAGTACATTGTATACAAGATCTTTAGATAGACCTTCATACAATTTATTTTGTCTAGATTGTATTTGTGATGAATAATCTATGTATGCCCAAACGTCATCGAAGTGCTGACCAACCATATTAGCGAATAATAAGTAATTTGAATTATCTTTATCTTCTCTAATGTGGAATGGAATTGTATTTTCTAGGTTGTGTTCATTTACAACTGTATCATAATCTAAAGCTACATTACTCTGTGATGTGAACCAAGTTGTAGTATTGGTAACTGTATCTAGTATGTATGGTTCAATTGTATTTGTTTTGGGCCAAGTATATGAAGAAGACTCGAAGTATAGGTATTTCTCGTATCCATCGAATCCATTTTTTACTTCTTCAACTTTATGTTCATAATCCAATACATTCTTGTTACTGAATGTTGACTGGGATGCCGGTGTTATAAGTCCAATTTGTGTTATCTGAGAATTATAGTATTCTATTAGTTCAACTTTATATTTGAAATTCTCTATTCTCTCCTTAGCTGAACTGAAGTGGATAAAATTTGCATAGTCTGTGTAATCTATATTCAATTCTGTGAACCCAGTTGATCCAGATACAAACTTGTTTAATAGTTGTTGTTTATTTTCCTTATTTGTTCCTAATATTGAATTCCAAGTTTCCCAACCAGTTTCACCTACATTGGATCCATTGATTTCCAACTCGAAGTTAGGTCCACCAATATTCATACCTTGCTTTTGCTTCTCAGCAGGAATAAGTTGCACTATTTCAGTATGTGATGTTATAACCTCCTTAACCAACCAGAATTGATCCTTAACCTCGATGTCTTTGGGTAACGGTTCATACAACTTAAGTAATAGATCTCCATCACCTCCATCGGCCCAATTAACAGCCAGTAGGTTTACGTTGTTTCCGAAATTAAGAATTAGATCGTGCCAGTTGTCATCAATGAATGCTGAAACGTCTTTATCTATAAGGTTGTCTATATCATCTAAGAAATCCTCATCATCAGAGGTTGTTTTAATTCTAAGTTCAGTTCTACTAGGTGATATTTCAGCAATATGTAATCCATGATTTTCATCATGAGACCCAAGAATGTTTCTGAAGAAGTTATATTGTACTTTGTATATACCTGAAGTAAACCCAACTTCTCTCAAATCATTATGTATATCTACAGCAACTCTAGGTCTTGTGGTTTGCTTCCCCCTTACTTGAGACTGCATTTTCCAACCATCAACATCCAGATCGGATGATATTAATGTGTCACCTCCATAGATATGTAATTCTACTACATCGACATCACCATTCCCGAAATTAGTGAATACCTTTTTAGATGGAATATTCTTTAGGTCCTTTATACTATATCTTTCTATTCTATCCATTATATAATTCTTATGTTGTCATTAGTTAGTATGTATGGATTTGGACCTCCATCGGGAATAGTTTGTATGTCTGTATAGTCTTCAGGATATCCCAATTGATCTCTGTGTTCGAAATACAATGTATCACTAGTGAACTTAGACACATCAACTGAATCTGACCAGTATATATACTCGTCACCACTATATTTCCAATACCCTTGAGATCTTTGTCTACTAATATTATCTGATCCTATCAACATTCGTTTGACGTAATTTATCTTTTCACTTTGGCCCGCCCTCTTATCTATAGACACACCCAAATCTTTCCTTTGCCACTCCTTAGACTCAGTACTCCATACCATATCATACCACATCTCATCTTCCACAGAATAATCCTTCATATCATCATACTTAGTATTATCCTTGTTCCATTTTCCATTATCTCTATCGACCCAATACTTTCTCCCACTATCAATTTCAGTACCTGCAACTTCAATCATTTCCTTTTCTAATTTACCTGGACGGTAGACGAATAAATATTGAGTATGAGTATATGACCTACCTTTATCGTTAGATATTTCACAAGTGTATCTACCAGTATTAGCTCTTTGTGCATCCTCTATAATTAACTTCCTCCCAGTCCCAACCACCTTATCTATTACACTGACGTCATAGTTTAATTCGCTGGACGAGAACTTCCAAGTATATGATATGTTACTTCTATTCTTCCTCTCTCTCTTATCCTCGTAGTTATAAGCATTAGCAACGAGAACAACATTCTTATTAGCTTTGATATCTATGATTGATTTTTCACCTAAGTCATGAGCCATTTTAGCTGGTACCGGCCATCTTGCTCCTTCCAATGCGGCTTTACTGTAGTCTACATTACCCCATTCGAATTGATCTACAATTGGAGCACCATAAACTCTATCTTCCTTCCCATCCGTCAACTCTGTGAAATCTGAATCTGTGAACTTACCCCACGTACCTCTCTCAAATACAAATCTCGCTGCTGCAATTACTAACTTATCTTTATCGATCCCTTCTCTGGAAAGTATAGTCCCTGCAGGAGTTCTTTTGTTTCTTTCATCCAACTTAAACTCGAATTCATCTCTAAGTTTGTATTTGTTATCCACATGTAATGTAGGAGCAGCAATACCAGTAGCCGATCTAATAGATGTATTACGTGAGTGAACAGTTTTGATGTCTCTACCGTCCTTTTCAATATGCCTTTGTATTTGTTTCTTTCTCATTACCTAACTATCTTGAATGTGTCCTTAATGTTGAAATAGTGAATTGCTCCATCCTTAATATACTTCAATTGTATTTGATAGTGTCTATCTTCAAATAAACTATCTGAATAGAATTCAAAGAAATTACCCTTTGTTGCATGACACGATACATTGGTGTATGTTGCATCATGAGGAATAATAGTTTCACCAGTCCTAGCGTCCAGTATTGAATATGATGTTGTATCAACTTCGACATACTTAATAGCTAAGTTAGTTTTTGTATTACTATATGTCTTGACTGGATACTTCTCTCTTCCAGTAACATAGAATATAATCTTAGATCCCCTTATGTATTCACCTTTGTTTGATTTAACATAAAAGAAGTTATCATCTGGTGAAGTCATATCCAATGCAGTTAATGAACCGGTGTTCCAAGCTTTATCGTCCCAACATACTTCAAGTCTCGGTGGATATACTGTATGTGTATTCTCTGAGAAGAATTGGATAGCTCCATATCTGTTTGCATCCGTTTCTTGAGAACCACTACGTTTCAAAACAAATCCCTCATTGTCGAATGCAGAAGAACTCCAAGCACTCAGTATACTCTGAACATCCATCCTAACATCAGTATTTTCATATGTGAATTCCTGTGTTGCAGTATTGGATGTAAACCAATCACTACCAGAAGTTACCCAACCATTTGTTCCATCACTAAAGTCCCACGATGAACCATCTGTTGTTCTAGGTGTATTTGATTCTCTACCTAAACCCATACTCCAAGTACCAGACACTGGGAATGCTTCTAGTTTGTATTGGTGTGGAATAGAATTGGCTGATACGGTATACAAATTCAAATAGGCTTTTGCCCAAGAACCAGATATCTTAGTCCAATCGATATCGAAGTGAACTAGAGCTCTAGAATTATACGTATTTGGAGTTTTACTCGACGAAACTATCTTCTCGATAGTCAACACTTCATCGATACCAGTATTCATTGTAGAGTATTGCTCATACAACGTTGTGTCCTTTTTAGAAAATATGCTATATATCATTTTAGTATCCTACAATTCTTCCTTTAATGTCTTTATCTGGGAACTTAACTTCAAATATCGATGGATCCATAGATGGGTAAACAATTGCATCTCGTGTGGCACCCCTAATGTCGTAAATATTTCCAGAGTATCCAGAATCAGAATCGAATGTATTAAATATTCTTAAATTCTTTACTGTTTGAACTCCTTCAACTTTATCCAATTCTGTTGCTATTCTTGGTATTATTATTGGCTCGTTAATTGACCAATTATCTGAATCGAATATACACTTCAATTTGTTGATACAAGCCAACAACACCTCTTTACCTTGATGTCCTGGTCTTATCATTACACTAAAGTCTACACCTATGTTTATTATGTGAGCATCTTTAATGTTCAATGCATCGGTCATTATTCTATATTGTGATAAGTATGTTTGAAGATTAGTTTTGGCTAACTCTGTCATTGGTACACACTTCTTATCACTATCATAAGCTAATGTGTATACATTGATAGCTAATGGATTTTTTATTTCTTTTGTTCCCACCTCTTGTATCCAGATCTGTTCATCCTTATCTAAGTACGCCTTTGCAACAGAACCAAACTTAGCTGGCATGGAGTATATTCTAGCTATGTAATCTTGTCTAGTTACAGCTCTGTTCTGGGAAGAGTAATGAGCAAGTGCGTTGTGTTTTATCTCATCTATAGTTTCCTCACTTCTTCCTCCGACAGCAGGTTGAAGGTTTATTATTGCTAAGGAATCTTTCACTGTAGTAACACTGGATGAGCTTAATCCGTCTTCATCTAACCAAACTTTTGAGTCATTAATCTTAGATATCTTTCTCGATGAAACATTAGAAGAAATTCCACCACCTACCATATATCTAACAGTAAGTGTTGTGTCTCTTGGTGCTTCACCATATGCTCTAGTGAACATTGTATTGGCTGGATCGAATGCTACATCTACAAATTGTGTTCCATTCATAAATGAGTTTGATGTATTACCGTAAGGTAGTTGTAATCCAATGTTGTCTGGATTCGGAACGATTACCTCATCTGGTTGAGTTGATATACCAGCTCCGAACCATAATTCAGTTGTTCCGTCTGCATGAATATGAGTAGTGAATCTTCTAGCCGTACGTCTCAGTTTCATTATATATGGTGCATCATAATTGTATTGTGACATGTGTGGATCATTGGTCCAATTATTAACCACAGTTTCGAATATATTATCCTGAGCTAAATATGGAACTTCATACCAAACATTTCCGGCATCATCTTTAATATCAACAATAGATATTACATCTTTCTCTGATAGTTTGATTTTATCGTATTTCTTTGGGTCTGTAAATACTATGTTCGATGTTTTAATATCACCGGCAATAGCATCAACTTCCTTTTTCAACAAAAACCAAGATGGATTGTTGGATGCATCTGTTTGATACACTGTAGTATCTGTGGGGTTGTTTGAAGCACTATTTGCAAAATTAACTACATCTTGAGTTAAGAACATCACACCACCTTCAGATTCAATTTCCATCCCCTCAGAAACTTCCAAAGCAAATCTCATATCTGGATTGATTCCATCGGCAGATACTGGTACAACTTGATATACAGACATCTTAACTATTGATGGCACAGTAGGTTTAGTTTTGTACCCCAATGCTCTTGCAAGATCTATCACATTCTCTCTTTCCTCAGCGTGCATCAATAATGATTCTTTCATCTGATTATCTACGTAGTATGATAGTACATCACCTACATACGAAGCCATCTCAATGAACATCATGCCTGGAGACGATTCATTGAAATCATTGTATACGTCCGGAAAGTAATTCTTTGCGTAATTTATAAGATCTCCCCTGAAGTCAGTGAAGTCTTTGTTTAGATACTTAATATCCCTTGTTTGCTTTTTATCTAAGTTACATTCATTTGCCATTATAATTCACCTATCTCGATTGCTACAGTTTCCATATCTATGTCATTATTAAATAAAGCAAACTCTAAGTTTATATTCATTCTGTTCTCATCTCCGCCTGCAGTTACACTAACATCCCCAACATTGATGTATGGTAACCATATACCGATCTGTTTTCTGATTATTTTCTCTAGATCAGAAGCTAGTTTAGGTGTAAATGGATCGAATAACGATTTCCAAATATCACACCCAAATTCAGGATGCATTACTCTCTCACCTCTATTAGTTAAAACTAAATTTCTTATATTGGATTTGGTTTGTTCTATTGTTGTGTAGGACAAATGAAAATCACCTTGTGTTACAGATTTTTCGGATGTGTTTGTAGGTTCAGATCCAAAACTTCCTGCGATATTAGACGTAGAATACTTATTAGCTGCACTTGCATCATTGGTAAGTGGCAACGTTAATCCTATAGCAACATCCTTTTCGAATTCTATTGGATGGTAATTATATTCTTGTCTTTTTCTCATTTCTTATTTGAATCTCTTAACTAAATCTGAGTAATCCCTTGTTAGTGCTTGTGAAAGCGAAGGATCTAATCCTTCTAAATTCACCGGTCTGTTATTCGTGTCTGTATGTGTTACTGCCTGAGGTCCCCCATTCATAGCTGCGAACTGAGCTCTCATGTCAGACTTGAAGTTGCCCATCGATGGCCACTTTTGTTCCTTCTCGGTTTGATCCATAACCTCAGTTAATGATAGCTTTCCTCCATTAGTATTTCCTTGCTCTAATGTATTCATAGCTTCGTTCAACTCAGATTGCACCACCTTCTTAACTTCTGATTTTACAACTTCTCTGATAAGTCTTATCAAATCTTTCTTTTTCATATGTTTTTCTCCTATGTTTATATGATATAAATATCACAACGATTACTTTTTATAGCCAAGTTCCAGGCGTAGGTCCTGCAGTATATGTCAACATTTGTTGTAAAAACCAAGTTTGTACTAAATTACCTACACACAACAACCATGGAGTTACTGTTCCTGATGGTGAACCAATTGGATCACACGATTCTATTGGTGGTGGTGAGCTTGCAGGTGTACCAATTGCCGGTGGTAAAAGAAAACCTGGACACATTACAGTTTGAAAAGCAACAAACCCATCTTTCAAAGCTTGATGTGGTGGCTGTCCTGGCACTGTTGTAAGTATAACACTTTTCATAGCCATCTGTGCTGGAGCTATCATTCCATTCAATGGTATAATTCCTATTGCTCCTAATCCAGTTGCAGCAGACCATACCTCAGCAACTTCCTCCACGGTAATAGCTGGACTAATAAAATTGGAAGCTCTGTTATCTAGTTTTGTTTGTAGTTTTCTTACAAAGGGTGATACTAGGAATGGCATTAATTTTTCATCTGATCCATTTGAGCTTTTAACATAGCGTATATTGCTGCGTTAAGTGGTGGACCAGTAGGACCACATGGAGTTGGATGTATCTCCATCGTTAATTGTTCCAGTGTAGAATACAGTATATCAGCCAATGCAGTCATATTAAGTTTCCATTTGCTTGTGGATATACTAACATCCTTCTTTGCTGATATGATTATGTTGTCCTTCTTTGCATTGAATATCAATCTATCACTATTGATTATAACTTGGGGTTTTCCCATGTAAGTGTTAATGGGTAATTGGGGAATTGCAGGCCCAGTTGGAACAGGAACAATCTGAGGAGAAATTGGATTCGCTGGTGCTAAATCTATTTTTTGAGTTGAAGTCATTACAATGATGGAATCTTCCTTGTTTACATCTTCGACGTGAGTCTTTTCTTCTGCGTTGTATCCATTGATTATCGATAATATAGGGTCTCCATCTGATGATCCTATTGACCAAGTGTTAGATGGTTTACTGATTAATGCTGTGGATCCAAAACGAATACCATTATTCCATCTACTCTGTATTATTGTATCACCCTCCATGTGTTGGAGTTGAGGTACAGATTTTTCCTTGAATGTATCTCCTGGTGAATCATTGGATTCTACCTTAGATGAAAATGAAACGTTCGGCAACATATTACTGTTAATATCACCGTATACACTAATTGGAGTCAACCAATACATATCCTTATCTTTTGGATTGTATTGTGATGATAATCCAGCTGCTGTTATAAGTAATACTATTTCACCTTTAACTGGATAAGTTAGTATGATCTTATTCAATGGTGCTACCCATTGTCCTTCCTCCTCACCACCACCCATCCTACTACCAAGAATTTTAACTTTAACCCAACCTGCTAGTACTCCGTCATCGTCATTTGTAATAGAATCAAAAAATGGATGATCTATACCAGTACAAACATCAAGTACTTCACCAGATTCTATCCCGCCAGAGGCGTCCTTACTTAATGATCCTCTAGATCCTTTGTTAGTAAACATATTATCTATCTAACTCCATTTCTTCAACTGTGGATAGTAATTGCTTCTTCTCGTCTTCAGACAACAATACTCCCGAAGCGTTACCTGCAGCTGTACTTGCTGATATACCTCTCTGAACAATTGCGGCAAGTTTAATTAGGTGATCGTCATTCTTAACGGCAACATCTAGATATTCCTTTATGATTGGTACAATAATAGTAGCATCACCGATACTCCTAATCATAGGTTGTAATTGACCTATAAGTTCGTTAATCTGCTCTTCCTTTCTCGTTGAATTGGTATATATATCGTGCATCAATCCCGAGAAGGTTTTTCCTTTAAATATTTCTTCTTCTGATTCCATTTTGCTCTCCTTTACTATATAAATATAATGAAAAAAGAAAAGCCCAGTCGTAATGACTGAGCTCTTCTATCTATAACCTATTTAGTATTACTTCTTATCGAAGAATGACCAAACTATTACTAATACAACTAGTCCTACAAATCCACCTTCTCCAAGTGCATTTACAATTCCAGTTAAGTTAGCTATCACATCCATTCCAAATACTGATGTTCCAGTTAAAACTGTCCAAAGGATAGTTACTGGTAATACTGCCATCATTATTGTTAATAAACCTGATATGAACGATACTGCTTTTTTGATTACTGATTCCATTTTATTTTCTCTATAAAATTAAGTCCTGCGTTGTTGACAAAATTGTCATTGGGGTGTTAAGAGCTCCGAATAACTAATTATATAACTAATTAGCTATTAGAAACGGTATGATAATCCCAAATTGAATTCACCCGTCCTATCACCATTTGCATCTTCCGATACGTTAATAGTGTAGTTTGGTTCAACACAAATACCCTTCCATACAGATAATGTGTATCCTAATCCTAACGTTAAATTGTTTACGATATCCTCTGTTGGAGCTTGTACCGAAACAAAAACATTGTCGTTGTGGTTGTATCTACTAATCATATCGTATTCCTCACCATTCTTAACGAATCCAAAAGAGCAGTTGTCTGCCACTTTGTACATAACACCTAAGTTATTTGTAAGGTTAGATAATTCATACGATGCTCCTTCTTCCGGTGCATTGTAAGTTGATACTACTGTGAAACTTTGAGCCGAAGCTCCGATTGTTGTTGCTAATGCAACTACTAATGTAAAAATTGTTTTTTTCATAATTTATTTTCTCTTATTTTCTATTGCGCCACTATTGGCTTTTTTTATTAAAGAGCTCTTGTTTAACATAGACTACACCCATAGTCTAATTCTTTGTGAACTCCAAGTATTTTACCTTGTAGTCCTTTTTGATCCCACTCAACACTTTTGAAATGCTTTGAGTGGATTCGTTTGTTATCTCTCTTATTCTGAGATATAGTACTTTCTTGTTATATTTTTCGATGTCTTGTCTATCTCTGAATATATCTATGATTGCGTAAGCAATACATTTGTCGCTATTCGAGTTGTACATGTCATCTATATTCTTGTCATAATAATCTACAAACATATCCATAAAGACAGCTAGATTGTCTGTGACATTCTTTCTTGCTAATTCATTAGTTAAATCCCTAGTGTAATCGATCTGCATAACATCAGTCTTAGACTTTAACTTTGCCCAAGCTTTATTGTTAGCTTGAATACAATAATTCTTTGCTACGATACTGAAGTATGAGAACGCTCTTCCCTTCTCCTCTGTAAACTTATCTAGCTTTTGTAGGATGAATCCAATAACTTCATATTGTTTATCTTCTGTTGAACCAAACATATATGGGAATCTGAATCTATTGATAATATTCTGGGATAGTTTCCATAAAGCATAATGCATATGCTCATTATATACCTTCTCCCTCTTCATCTTATTCTCTTCCAAATTATAAGCAATGATAGCCTTTTCAGTAATTGGTGTGAAGTACATCTTGTTCTTTCTTTTCCTACCTCTACGTTTGATGTCTGGATTTAGAAGTATATCTAAGTCTATTTGGTATTGTGGTAAGTTCTCGTAGAATGAATCTACAGGAGATTTAATTGTCAATAATGTCATATACGTCTTCTAATAATTCTAATTCGTGTTTTAGTGCATCGAATACTGTTCCAACCTCATCGTCTGATTCAAATCCACCCTTACTATCTATTTCTCTCATGTATGTGATCGTGTCACTTATCCTTCGTTTTAAATCTTCATGACTATCCATCAATGCCAATACCTTATCTTCCGATACCTCCAATTTTTTAAATATGTTTATGATAACATATACTGCAATGGCTACGAGTGATATCAATATATACTCAACCATTATTTATCACCCCCAAATAATCCTTTGAATAAATCTTGGGCATCTTCATTGGCATTAGATAATACCTTTTTTACGTGCTTATTCGGAGCAGGTTTAACCTTAACTTTATTCTTATCGCTCCACATCTCATATTCTATCTGACTAGCCATATGATCTGCGTGATGTATTACTATAGGAAGATTGTTTCTTAATCTTGACTCAACTCTACTTGCTTTGAAGTAAGGAATATTCGAATCATCATAAAGACCATCGTGTAATTTGATTCCCATACTTTCGTTTATAGAATACTTTATTCCAAAATCTTGTAACAAGTATAATCCTCTATCTGGAATAGACATGAAGGATATGTTGGGATTGTTATTGTATAGTTTACCTTGATTCTTTCTGTGCCAATCACTTGGATTTGGAATATACTGGTCTTCTTCCTTTGTACCTACTTTACCTAGGTCATGATTCAACGCAACAAATATTAATTCTTCTTTTGTGTATCCTGAGCAGTCTGATCCCATTCTCTTCCAAAGGTCCCAAGTTGCTTGCGCACATTCTATCACTCTTAATACATGGTCAACATATCCACCAGGAAATGCATTATGAAAGTGTTCAAAACTAGATGCAGGCATTAGAGCCATTCTGTCTTGAAAGTGTGTGTACATAGTAATTAGTTTGTCTTTTCTATCACCACTGAATTCGGTATCTATGACACCCATTAGTGCTTCCCAATTTGCTGCTATTTTGTTTTCGTCCATAATTTCTTTATTTTATTCCAATATTTGATTGTCGATTCTTTTGTATTACCTTTTGGTCCACCATTCCAACATCTAGCTTTATGCTCATCGGTTGTCAGTTTATAGTGTTCACAATATATGTCGAATATTTCAATTGACTTGCTCCTATTCCACCTATCCTTCATTTTGTATCTTGATTCATTACCTTGGCTTTTGAGTATTCTATTAACATCTCTAACCATTACTCTACGAATTTGTAAACATCCAACAGCATCTTCGCTTGCACAATATGCTGAATCGTTGTTGGATGATTCTACCATAATTATAGATTGTATCAATTCTGTTTCTTCTACCACATCGACCATAACAATGGGAAGTGTTCTTATCTTCACTGGAGTGTATGTCGGATTAGTAGCTGATACGAAAAAGACAAACACAAATATGATAAGTATCCTCTTCATTATCCAAATAATAATTCTAACTGATTGGGATTACCCACACTCTTTTTCTCAGTGAATATACTAGATACTGTTTTGTGATGGTATCCTAAAGCGTGTGCCATCCTTACACAAATGGTATGGTATTCTTCTATTGTCATATCTGGTGGTAGGTCAAACTCTATCTTAGTTGCTTCTCTTGAGTTTGAGTCTCTCGTGTATGTAATTCTATGTTGTTCCAATTCTAATCTCGTTTAGTCTATTGTTATTTATTACTTAAATATAAGGAAAATATTTCGATTATGAAACTTTTTTTCCATATAATCGCTCGTGATAATCCTTAGGAATTCTCTTACCAATAACGATTCTAGTTAAGTATTTTATATCAGACTCAATAGCCTTCTTATCTTTCTTAAATTTAGCTTTAATCAACTTCTTCTTCAACCCAGCAATCTTAGCTGATGCTGTCCACTTCAACCTCTCTTTCTGTTTCTTGGTCATGGTCTTTTTCTTGACGATAACTGTAACACTCTTCTTACCCTTCAACTTAGGTTGTTCGACTCCTTTATGATACACAGTACCATCAGTATGAACATACTCAGCCATAAAAGCCCACCCTCTAGGTTTCCCTGATTTCTGGTATGGTTGCTTTACGTTTGGCGGTTCACACATAGACTCAACACATTTAGAACAAGTGATAGCTTTAGATGTTTCTGTTGCATTGTCGTATGCACCACACTTTTTGCATTCCATATACATGTAATACTTTTCAGGATTTTGATTCCATTTTGTACCTTTCATTTTGATCGTCTTGTAAACGATAACTTCTTTCTTAGCTTTTGCCATAATTTTATTTTTAATTTATTTTAATTTTTATATACAACTACTCGAAGCAAATTCATCGTCGAAGTGGTTGGATATGTAAACCTTGTTTATTTCAAATAACAACTTACCCAATGCCTTTTCAGCATATTCCAACGGAACAGTATTAGTCTTGCTATGAATTCCTTCGGCATAATGCTTCACGAAAATTTCTACTTCA
>Ga0209815_1000518_pt1 | contig 28412 bp, 28 predicted proteins | sample CoawatmetaG00DNA_FD_187507 | JGI IMG/M metagenome (GOLD analysis project Ga0209815, IMG submission 187507) | Marine microbial communities from the West Antarctic Peninsula - Coastal water metaG002-DNA (SPAdes) (version 2) | ecosystem: Environmental > Aquatic > Marine > Coastal ...
TTTGTTATTAGCTATTGCAGCTTATATTATGAGTGCGAAAGAAAGGTTGAGCTTGGATAAACTTAAAGAGAAGAAAGCAGCGGGTAAGGTATAAGGGTCACTCAAGGAAAAGTTAAGTTCGGTTAGAAAAGTTAACAAAAATCTATAAGACCAATGAATTCTCGAAGCCGATTACAAAGAAGAGTCATCCTTGTTTAGGGTCTGTTTGTTTTTAGTGAATGGGTCTTGGTCCGTGATAAAGGCTATTATCGGGTGCTAGAAATTTCTTATGGGAACAAGCCTTTAGTGGGTTTTTCGGACTGTTTTGGTCAAAAAGCGTGATAATTTTTAGCTCATGGTAAGAGCCCTTATAGAACATTAGGATTATAAATCATAAATAAACATAAAAAAAATATATTTGGTTTGTTCGTACTGCATGGAATAAATGCGTCAATTGGCTTGGTTTTACTGCCACTTATTATTATGCAACATGAAAGCGATCAGGTTAAAGAATTCATTTTATCAGAATCATATGCTTTAATTTTACAGGCGGTATGGCTCTATGGTTTTGAATGGGTTGGATTAAAAAGCGTTGTTGGAAATGATCAAATAAAACGTACTGTCATAGAAATAACACTTATAAGAATATTTATATTTTCTCTTCTAATAGTGATGGTTGAGTCGTTCCAGCTATTGAATTTATTTGAACTAGAATACCTTATTAAATGGATGGTTTTTTATTTCGTTACGACTTTGTGTCAAAATTATTTATATCAAGGTTTATCAAATAATATCTATTTAGCTATCATGGCAATGCTTACTAAGGGAATAGCATTTTCGTATGTGATATACATGTTAACTCTCGGACATACCTTGATAGGAATAAATGAAATTTTAGATATATTAATTTATTCGTCATGCGCAAATGCACTTCTTTCAAATTTATTTATTTATATATTAGTTAGAAATGAAGATGAGCATTACAATTTTTGTATTAAATCGATGGTTATAAAGGTAAGGAGTGGGTTTAATTTTTTTATAAATAATTTAAGTGTAACTCTAATGAGAGGAATAAATATCCCTTTACTTTCTGTGTTTATGGGAAGTGAAGATTTGAATTTATATGCTTTAGTTGAACGATATTATAGAATTTTGCAAGCGTTAGTCCGGCCTCTCAATGAAAATTCTATTCCTCATGTAATAAATGATTTTAAAAAAAATAACAGTCTTATTATTTCGATAGAAAGAAATACCGTATTTCAGAAAAAAATAAATCTATTTTTATTAGGATTCATTTCAATTATTTCTGTAACATGTCTAATTTTTATAGAAATAAATCTTTCAGACAAAATAATAATAATGGCATTCGTAATGTCTCCTTCAATATTTTTTTCGTACAAAAATTATTTCTATGGACTAATTGGTTTGGAGCTTAAGGAAAGGCCAACTCTTTTTCTTAAACTTGTGCTAATTATTTCGGCAGTAAATTTTATTATGATTATATTTCTAACGAATATGTTTGGTATATTTGGCGCTGGAATATCATATTCCCTTTCAGAAGTTTTTCTTTTTTTACTTATTTATAAGGCAATAAGAAATGCTTGAGTTGATGTACATAATTATTTTTATTATTATTGTGATTAACATTTTCATTTTGAAAGTTATAAATAGAACATTTTTTAATCCCGCGTCTATAATTAATGTGTTTTGGGTTTTATATATATACATTCCGTTGCTTGTCGTCGGCGTAGATTATGCAAATATTTATTCTATTTTTTATATATTATCGATGTTAATTATATTTTCTATACCGTTTTATTTTACATTTGGTTATAGTAATAAAAGATCAGTAGTTATTAACGAATATAGGCTTAAAAATTTATTAATTTTCATAACACCTTTGCTTCTAGTATTACAGTTTCTACTTGTTTTATTTGAAAGTGGGCTTAGTGTTTCTCTTCTAATTGCAGATCCAGTTAGTTTTGCAAATGCCTACGCTGGCCTTGGCTATAGCGGCAAACTAAATAAGAGCGTGTTTTCAAGTATTTTGTTGGTATTCGTTTATGCATTGCCTGTGTTTGGTGGTTTTTATTATTCAATGAGCAATAATTTAAGATATGCCATGTTTTCTTTAACACCAGCGGCGTTGACAGTAGTGCTTCAAGGCACTAAAGGTATTTTTTTATATAGTATGTCTTTATTAGTAGCAGCAATTTTTTCCAGTATAGTCATTAATAAATTCAAGATTAATTTTTTCTCATTATTAAGGAGCGTTGTATTAATTTTTGTATTGTTTTTTGGGCTTCTTGCCTTTGCTTTTTTTTCTAGAGGCCTGAAAGACTCAAATGATATTGAATATATAAAAGATAGTATCTCAGAATCATTTATTGCGTATTCGTCAGGGCATTTATATGCTTTCGGCGATTGGTTTTCAGATAGATACGGTGCCCCATCAAAGTTGGATTATCGCTCTGATGATTTATCTTTAGGATTTCTTACTTTCAATGGTTTGTATCGTTTTTCGGATAGAAAACAAAATTTGCCGGCGGGATTCTACGATGAATACTATAAGCCTTATGGCACATGGGAGACCAATGTTTATACCGTATTTCGTGGTCTAATATCAGATTTTGGGCTATATGGGTCAATGCTATTGTCTTTATTTTTTGGGGCTATAATGAAAGTTGTTTTTATAAAAATGAGAGATAAGTTTTGTGTTTACTCATTTTCAATTTATATTGTGTTTGTTGGTTTTGTTTATCAAAGCTTTGTTATAAGTTCATTTTCATGGTTATTGAATTATATTGTTCCTGTGATAATAGCGTTTACTATGCATTTTTTGGTGAAATATGAAGATAATTTTAAAAGATTTTTATAGTATTTGTGTCTTTGGTGATAATATTTATGGGATTATTGGCGATGAATTGTATTCTTATAACATAAAAGAAAATTCATATGTTAAATTAGTCCGGTTTGATTTTAATTTTGTTGTAAGATTTATTATGAAAACACATGTTCTGAAAAGACTACTTAGATATATTCCGAGAGCAGTCATAATTATTTCAGTTGATGAGTTTTGTTTTGTATTAAAAAATAAATTATATAAGTTTCTACTAAGGGAAAAAAAGTTAGTCTGCCTATGCTCAGATCTGCCTACCAATCCTTTAAACTTAACTATTTCGCACTGTGAGAAATATGTAATTTTCGGCGATTATGATGCAAATGAGAGTTTGGAGCCTGTAAATGTTAATTTTGTAAATTTAGAAAATGGACATCTCCATAGTAGTGAGATATTTGAAAATGGAGATGTTAACCACATACATAATATACTACCATATAAAAATGGTTACATAGTGCTGACAGGCGATACTGGAAATAAAACAGGTTTATATCTTTTTGATTATTCTTTTTCTTCGTACGAGTGCTTGTTCAGTAATGGACAATTGTTTAGGTCATGTTGGTTAAAAGAAATTGATGACAATTTCTATTTTTCGACGGACTCCCAGTATGAAGATAACTTCTTGATAAAATTAGATATGTCTGACCGGTCATTTTCTAAAATAGCCAATATAGAAAACTCATCAATTTATAGTTGTTCTCGAGGTAATAAAATTTATTTTTCGACAACCGTCGAACCCGGCTACAATCACAATAATTTCTTCCTTAATATATTGGACGATAGAATTGGCAATGGAATAACCAGTCGATACGCTCGGATTTATTCATTTGATGGCGACCTATTGACTCTGGTGGATAAGAAAAAAAAGGATTTTCTTCCAATGAGGCTTTTCCAATTTGGAACTTTTTCATTTCCTGACCATGTAGATTGTGATGATCAATATTTAATCTATAACTGTCTGGCGCTAAGTCACTTCAGTGGGGTAACGGTGGTTTTGAATGATATGTAAATCAATTGAATTGATTATTAATGAAGATAGAATTAATGAATATGCAAAAGTTGTTAATTATATTGAAATTAATAAATTATATTATCTGGTCTCAGGCGATTTCTTTCGTAATTATTTTACTTTGGCTTTTGATAAGTACTCTGATAATATTATTATAAATTTATTCCTTAAAGCAGGTGCTAATTTTAAATCTTCACATAATAACAAATCAGTAATAATAATTTCTCCAAGTGTATATAGTAAATACACGATATCGGTAGTGGAAAAATTATTGTTAATGGGGGTCAGTGTCGAGGCAGTAATCTGTCGTCGATATGGAGCGAAGCGAATTTATAACGACGCAAGAAGTTCATTTCATGGGCTTTTTAAAAAAGTCATTAATAAAATATTGTTTAGGAATAAATATTATGCAGATAGGCTACTGACAAAGCATTCTAATCTTAAATCATTGTCATTAACGTTTGGTATCGACTTTTTATTAGTCAACTCGCTAAATTCTTCAGGATTTGTAACTATATCGAAGTCACTGAGATCAGATTTGGTGATTTTTACGGGCGGAGGAGTTATTAAGGATTCGACGTTTAAAGCACTTCCAGAGAAAAAATTTATAAATTGTCACTCGGGATTTTTGCCTTACTATAGAGGAGTTGACTGTAATTACTGGGCTATTTACAACTCCGATTATGATAAAGTAGGAGTCTCCTGCCATTTCATGACTCCACTGGTGGATAGAGGTGATATAATATTAACTAAAAATATAATCATTGAATCTGACGTGAAAACAATAAAGGAACTGGATTTGATCGTTGAGGAGGCCATGGTGGCGTCTATTTGTAAGTCAGTCGATTTTTATTTTAATGGATTGTTGGAATTAACTCCGCAAACCTTTGAGAATGGCGGTAAATATTTCAAGATGCACGAGTCTATAATGGGTATTGTTGAATTGAGGTTGTTTCATGAAAATTAAATTGGTAACTGTTAATTTTAATAACTATCGTGAAACCATAAAATTTTTAAAAAGTGTACATGAATCGTATGAGTTTTTTGATAACATTGAAGTTATAGTTGTAGATAATGCTTCTGAAGAATCTGACCTTTCCTCTTTGAGAGAGTATATATTGGCTTGTCCATCATATGTAAGTTTGGTTGTTTCTGAAAAAAACTTGGGTTATTTTGGTGGGCTAAATATTGGTCTGTCGTTTAGTGATAATTCAAATTTTGATTATGTTCTTATTGGTAATAATGATGTTGTATTTAGAGACGATTTCTTTAAAGTCCTTTCAGAAAGTGTTTTTTCTAATGACGTAATGGTTGTATCACCTGATATTATAAATAATTCAGGTGTGCATGAAAATCCGCAGTTACAAAATAGAGCTGGAATTGTTATGAAGCTGGCTTTTTCAGCGTATTTTAGTTTTTACTTCATGTCTATATTGATATTCAACCTCTCCAGGATTCTTAAAAAAATAAAAATAAGGAGGGTTCTAAGAGAGTCTTTATCTAGTAGGGATATATATCAGGGCAGTGGTGCCTTCTATATTCTAACCAAACGTTTCTTTAAGTACTATAATCTTTTAGACGATAGAGTATTTCTTTGGGGTGAAGAGAGGCTGCTAGCTAATCAAGTTTTGGAAAGATGTTCAAAGACATATTACTTTCAGAATTTGGTTATGTTTCATAATGAAAGTTCGTCTACGTCAAAGCTCCCATCGTTAACAACTTGGAGAATTAACAAAACTTCATACTCTATTTATAAAAAATATATGTAAGTTATTTCTCCAAAACATATTGATTCCCATAAAAATATTAGAATCATATACAGGAATGTTTTCAATGTTCAAAAATAAAACTCTGTTAATTACTGGTGGTACAGGCTCATTTGGAAATGCCGTGCTCAAGCGTTTTTTAAGCACAGATATTGATGAAATTAGAATCTTTAGTCGTGACGAAAAAAAACAAGATGATATGAGGAAGGCCTATAATCACTCGAAATTGAAGTTCTTCTTAGGTGATGTGCGTGACTACAGTAGTGTTTTAAATGCAAGTCGTGGGGTGGATTACGTATTTCATGCAGCAGCTCTAAAGCAAGTTCCCAGTTGTGAGTTCTATCCCATGCAAGCTGTGAAAACTAATATTTTAGGCACTGAGAATGTTCTTGAAGCTGCGATTCAGAGTGAAGTGAAGCGCGTGGTATGTTTAGGTACAGACAAAGCTGTATATCCTATCAATGCGATGGGCATCTCTAAGGCCATGATGGAAAAGGTAATGGTGGCGATGTCTCGTAATGTTGATGAGACAAGAACAGTCATTTGTGGGACGCGTTATGGCAATGTGATGGCTTCACGTGGTTCGGTAATTCCTTTGTTTGTTGAGCAGATTCGTGCTGGTCAAGCGTTAACTATCACCGACCCTAATATGACTCGGTTTATGATGACATTGGCCGATGCCGTTGACTTGGTGCTGTATGCGTTTGAGCATGGGAATAATGGTGATATTTTTGTTCAAAAAGCTCCAGCCGCAACCGTAGAGACTTTAGCGAAAGCGTTGGTTGGTTTAATGAAAAAGCCAGAACACCCTATTAACATTATAGGTACTCGTCATGGAGAAAAGCTTTATGAAGCCCTATTAAGTCGGGAAGAAATTTCTTGTGCTGAAGATATGGGGGATTATTTCCGTGTGCCGCCGGATCTTCGCGATTTGAACTATGCAAAGTTTGTTGAAGAGGGTGACGATAAGATTTCTCGTGCTGAAGACTATAATTCTCATAATACTGAGCGATTAGATGTAGGCGGCATGCAAGAATTATTATTAAAATTGGACTGTATGCAAGCTATTACTCGCGGTGAAAACGTGGCTGCAGAGGAATAGTGTTATGAAGGTTTTAGTCACCGGTTCAAATGGTTTTATTGGTAACAACTTAAGGGTGCATTTATCTGAACGAGACGAAATAGAGGTAGTTACCTTTAGTCGAGATGACGATTTAGGCTCATTGGGTTCAAAGCTTGATGGCGTCGATCTTGTCTTTCATTTGGCAGGAGTGAATAGACCAAAGAATGTTGAAGAGTTTGCTTTAGGCAATGCGGATTTAACTTCGGCATTGTGCCTATCAATCGTTCAAACCAAACGACTAATACCTGTTATTTATACTTCTTCGGTTCAAGCTGGGTTAGGCAACCCTTATGGACAAAGTAAAAAGGCAGCTGAGCAAGCCCTGATCGACTTTTCAACTAACTCAGGATCTCCAGTGTACTTATTCCGATTGCCAAATGTATTTGGTAAATGGTGTAAGCCTAATTACAATTCAGCAGTGGCGACCTTTTGCTACAATATCGCACATAATCTGCCAATTCAGATTAATGATCAAGTTTCCAAGATACGGTTAGCTTATGTTGATGATCTGGTGAAACAGTTTATAAATATTATGGATGGTGCATTGGTCGAGCCGGGTTTTAATAATGTAAATCCAGTTTATGAAGTGACAGTCGGGGACTTAGCCGAAAAAATACGATTGTTTAAAAATTCTCGGCAAAGTTTGCTTACTGAACCCGTTGGAACTGGGTTGGATAGGGCTCTGCATTCAACTTATTTGAGTTACTTGGAACCCGAACAGTTTTCTTATCAGCTGACGAAACATGAAGACCCGCGCGGTGTTTTTGTTGAGATATTAAGAACTAAGAACAGTGGGCAGTTTTCTTATTTCACAGCGCATCCAGGTATTACTCGAGGTGGACATTATCATCATACCAAGACCGAAAAGTTTCTGGTTGTAAAAGGAAGTGCTCTATTTAAATTCCGTAACGTGCTGACTGATGACAGTTATGAAATTAAAACCGCAGATGATGTGCCACAAGTTGTGGAAACTGTTCCGGGTTGGACGCATGATATTACCAATATAGGTGAAGATGAGATGATTGTAATGCTTTGGGCAAATGAAATTTTTGATCGTGACAGTCCAGACACTTATGCAAATCCACTATAAGGACTTAAATGAAGAAATTAAAAGTTGTAACTGTAGTTGGTACACGCCCAGAAATTATCCGCCTAGCCTGTGTTATACCAAAGCTTGACCAGTATTGTGAACATATTCTTGTACATACCGGCCAAAACTATGATTATGAGTTAAATGAAATTTTCTTTAACGATTTAGGTATTCGTAAACCAGACTATTTTTTAGGTGTTGCAGGCGGTTCTGCTGCTGAGACCATTGGCAATGTAATCATTGGTGTGGATAAAGTTTTAGCAGAAGTAAAACCTGAAGCGATGCTAGTTCTAGGTGACACTAATAGTTGTATGGCTGTGCTGTCTGCTAAACGCAGAAAGATTCCAACTTTTCATATGGAGGCCGGCAATCGTTGTTTTGATCAGCGTGTGCCAGAAGAAATAAACCGCCGTTTAGTCGATCATATGGCAGATATTAATCTTACCTATAGTAGTATCGCCAGCGACTATCTTTTACGTGAAGGGTTGCCCGCAGATATGATTATTAAAACCGGCAGTCCAATGCTTGAGGTGCTCAATACATACCGCGAAGGCATTGAGACTTCTGATGTGTTGGAACGACTGGGTCTGCAGAAACATAAATTTTTTGTTGTTAGTGCTCACCGAGAAGAGAATGTGGATTCAGATAAGAACTTTTTAAATTTGGTTGAGTCTTTAAATACCATTGCAGATATTTATCAAATGCCCGTTATTGTCTCTACTCATCCACGTACCCAAAAGCGTGTAGATGCAATGGAGGTTGAATTTAATCCCTTGGTGCAACTGCTAAAACCGTTAGGTTTTAAAGATTACAACAAGCTGCAAGTCTCATCTAAAGCAGTTCTCTCGGACAGTGGTACTATTAACGAAGAATCTTCCATTATGAACTTCCCTGCTTTGAATTTGCGTGAAGCGCACGAAAGGCCTGAGGGTATGGAAGAAACAGCAGTAATTATGGCTGGATTAGGTGTTGAACGAATCATGCAGGGTTTAGCTATATTAGAGTCTCAGCCAAGGGATGAAGAGCGGCTTATACGTCAAGTTTATGATTACTCTATGCCAAATGTGTCTGATAAAGTTGTCCGGATTATTCACAGTTACACCGATTATGTAAATCGTGTGGTTTGGAAGGACTATTAGGTATGTCCATTGCTATAATTAATAGAGATTTTGGTGAGCATGCTGGTGCTATAGGACTAGGATTAAATAGGTTTGCAGAAGAACAAGCGCTGGTTTCATCAGTCAATGTGATTACATCTTCAACCTCACGGGATGTTTTATTATTAGGTAAAAGCTCTAATATCAAGTTATTTCTGGCTAAATCGTTAACCTCATCCAGTTCGGGTATATTTATGCGGCTCTTTGAGGTCGTGTATTTTTCAGTTTTTGTACTGATTAGTTTGATAAAGAGTCGCCCTAGAATCATATATGTGACTTCAAACCCTCCTGTGATAATTCCTTTTTGTGTGTTTATCTTTTGTCGATTTTCAGGATCAAAATACATCTATCATGTTCAAGATATTCACCCTGAGGCGTCAGCTTTGGTGTTAAATATACCGAAAATTATTGTTCACTTTATAAAGTCAATAGACACAATTACGCTAAAAAATTCTGAGTTAGTTATTACTTTATCAACAGATATGAAAGATACTTTACTTAAGCGAGAAAGGGGCCTAAATATACGGTTGCTGCAAAACCCAGCAATCCTAAAGAATAAAACTATTGGTGTGGTTAAAAAAAATGGAGCAATTTTTTGTGGTAATGCGGGAAGATTGCAAAATATTGATATTTTACTTAAGGCTATCGAGATTTGTTTAGAAAAAAACAACAGTGACTTTATCTTCGCTTTTGTAGGACGGGGAGTGTTTTCTAAGAATTTATTTTTGATGTCAGAGCGATATGAAAATTTTATATATTATGGGTATGTTTCAGCCCAAGACGCATTAAATATTACATCTGAATATAAGTGGGCACTTCTTCCGATCCGTAGTGAGGTTTTACACTATGCATATCCAAGTAAAATTCCAACATATATTTCAGCTGGATGTAAGTTGATTTCGATAACTTCAAATAATACAGAGTTAGCTAGAGAGATCCATACTAATAATTTAGGGTTCAATGTTGAGCCTTATGTTAAAAATATTGTAGCCTCATTTGAGTCTTTGTCAGATTTTGAGACTAGTTTTGTTGGAGCCGAAAAGTATTCATTTTTAAAAATAGACGAATTTGGTAGTTTGTTATCGAATATTGTGAATTCTATTAAGGAGTAGAAAGTCATGCTGGAAAGTAAAAATATATCTCAATCGATACGAGGAAAAATTGTTAGAAAGGCATTTGAATGCGGGGAATCGTCACACTTAGGTGGGGCGCTAAGCATGGTAGATATTCTTTGTGTGTTATACCAATCTGTCTTGAAGTATGACGTTAAAGACTTTCAAAGCGAAGATCGTGATATTTTTATATTAAGTAAGGGGCATTGTGTGCTCGGTTGGTATGCAGCATTGAATGAATTTGGTTTGATGACTGATCCTGTTTTTGATACATTCCAAACTAATGGTAGTGATTTAATTGCTCACCCTGTAAAAAATTTATCTCTAGGGATTGAGAGTTCAAACGGAAGCTTAGGCCAGGGGTTATCATTCGGTCTGGGGATCGCCTTGGGAATTAAAAAGAAGGCGCAGAACAGAAATGTCTATGTCTTGATGGGGGATGGAGAGTGTAATGAAGGAGCGGTTTGGGAGGCGACAGCCACTGCTTCTGAAATTGGGCTATCTAATCTAGTTGCCATTGTTGACGTCAATAATTTTAGAAATGATGGTTTGAATTTGACCTATCAAAATAATAAATCCTTGCCTGCGATTTGGTCAGCTTTTGGATGGAATGTGATTGAAGTTGACGGTCATTCTCATGATGCACTAAATGTTGCTTTCCGTGCTGCAAAAAATGAAAATGGAGGGCCTTCAGTCATAATTGCTCATACAGTCAAGGGTTGTGGGGTGAGCTTTATGGAAAGCAATAATGAGTGGCACCACAATCGTATTACTTCAAATGTATATGACAAAATTTTAGCGGAGTGGGGTCGTAATGTTTAATATAGACAAAAAGCTTGCGCGCGGATGGTCTAGGATGGGGCCTAGGGCTGTTTATGGTCAGATTCTATTTGAGTTAGCCAAAACCAACCCAAATTTAATGACACTTTCAGCCGATTTAGGTCGATCCTCTGGTCTTGACCGTTTGTCAAAAGAATTTCCAGACCAGTTTTTAAATGTTGGAATTGCTGAACAGAATTTGATCGGGATATCATCGGGTTTAGCTAGAATGGGGTTTGATGTATTTGCTTCCACATTTGCACCATTTGCATCGTTGAGAGCAGGTGAGCAAGTTAGAATGAACATGGGGTACATGCAGGAACCTGTCAGGCTAGTCGGTTTAGCAAGTGGGTTTGCTCTTGGGTTTCTAGGGAATTCACACTATGGGTTAGAAGACGTCGCAGTTATGCGCTCTATTCCTGGTATCACAGTTATCAGTCCAGCTGATTGTGTTGAACTATACAAGTGCATCGTAGCTTCCTTGAGTTATCCTGGTCCTATTTATATCCGGTTAACTGGCGGTGTTAATATGCCGGTCGTTTATGATGCTGATTATGAATTTGATATTCTTAAAGCCGATGTGTTGTATCCGATATCAGATATCACTGTAGTGTCAGCGGGTGCTACGCTGGGGTTTGCAAAAAGAGCAATTGATGAGCTTAGGGGTGAGGGGGCAGATATCGGTCTAGTTAATGTACATACGATTAAGCCCATCGATAAAGATTTTATATATAACCTCGGCAGTGTATGTAAAACAGTAGTCGTTTTCGAAGAGCACACTATTATTGGTGGACTTGGGGCCGCCATTATCGATGCCTTAGATGCTGCAAACATCAGGTCAACTCAAGTGATCAGGTGTGGTGTTAATGATGAGTATCCAAAAGCAGGTGATTATGATTACGTACTGCACACTTTAGGCTTGGATAGCATGGGTATTAAAAATAAACTTTGTGAATTTTTGTAGAGGATGATTATGAGCAAGCCTATTTGGTATATATATGGTTGTGGAGGCTTAGGGCTTGAGACGATGGATATACTTAACGACAATATCAAAAATAATGTAACTGAGGATCATAGTTCTATTTTTATTGTTGACGAAGTCGTTGAGCCGGTAGTTGACGGTTACAGCGTAATCTGTTTGAAAGATGCTGTTAAGGGTTCAAAAGTCACTATTGCAGTTGGTGAACCAGCTATCAGGAAGGCATTACTAGATAAAATTCATCATAGAAAATTAATACTATCCTCGATGATATCATCACATGCATTTGTATCGGATAGCGCGGTTATTAATGATGGTGTCATCGTCGCACCATATGTATCTATCCAAGCACGCGCGCATGTTGGTGAAAATGTTGCCATAAACACGCAGGCCATAATTGGACATCATGTAAAAGTTTGTGCAGGGGCAGTTATTTCATCTCAGGTAAATTTGGGCGGGGCTTGTGTGGTTAATGAACAAACATATATAGGGATGGGGGCTTTGGTTTTAGAAAAGGTATCTATCGGGCGTGAAACGATCATAGGCATGGGATCTGTAGTATATAAAGATATCCCAGATGGTGTAATTGCTCTTGGCAACCCTGCACGCGTTGCTAGAAAAAATGAAGACAAAAAAGTTTTTTAATAAGGAGTTAAAATGTCAAACAAAGCTAAGTATGATTCGATTTTTATCGAAATTTTTGAAATAAACCAGTCAGATTTGACTGATCAGTTGGCATATCAAAGCATCCCAACCTGGGACAGTGTTGGTCATATGTCGCTTATGGCTGAGCTGGAGGATGAGTTTGATGTTATGCTCGAAATGGACGATATTGTTGATTTTGGTACTTATAAAACCGGTTTCGAAACTCTAGCGAAATATGGTGTTGAATTTTAATGTTTTGGGAAAGTCGAGATAGCGAATCAGATGCTAGACCTTTTTTAGTTTCCGATGATGAGATCTATAGTTTTTCTGATATTTTTGAAATAGGGGATGATTTTTTCAAAGATCAGGGTGATAGCGTTTGTTTGATCGCGTGCGATAGGAGTGTGCACACGGTCGCCGCATATTTAGGGTGTCTGAGGCAAGGCGTGGTACCTCTTCTAGTAGATGCTTGCTTGAGTGAGATGTTAATACGCGATATTGCTGATAAATATCAAGTTGAAACTATACTTGTTCCAGGAGATCTTAAATTAGAATACTATGTTAATGAAGGGAGCTTTGGGCCCTTCAGCATATATCGCTCTAATAAGACATCCTCTTTTTTGATAAATGGTGACTTGAAGTTAATATTACCAACTTCAGGATCTACCGGTGACCCTAAGTGCGTTAGGCTTTCTTCAGAAAATATAGATTCATGCACAAAGGCAATTGTTAGATATTTGAATTTGGATAAAAGTAGGTCGTCCATTAGCTCTTTGCCATTTCACTATACATATGGTTTAAGTGTGCTGCATTGCGTTCTCGAAACGAGATCTAAGATGATACTCACTGATTTATCCCTCATAGATCGAGAGTTTTGGTTGCTAGTAGAAAAAAATCAGGTCACTGACTTTTCTGGCGTACCTTTTATGTTTGAAGTGCTGAGAAGGATGAAATTAAATCCAATAATTCTAACAAACTTAAAATGCGTCACACAGGCAGGTGGAAGGTTAGATCCGAAACGCACGGATTATTTTATTAATTTTTTTGCTGAAAATGACATATCTTATTTTACAATGTATGGACAGACTGAGGCATCGCCGCGTATATCTTATGTTCCTTCGGGCAGCGCTCTTTCTAAATTAGGCACTGTTGGATTACCTATTGATATTGGAAGGTTCTATACGGACTCAGTTGATCTTGTAAGTGAAGGCGAACTGATTTATGAGGGTCCAAATGTCTGCATGGGCTATGCATATGGTAGGGAGGATCTAAACAAGTCTGATACCAACAAAGGGATTTTAAAAACTGGCGATATTGCAACTATAGACGATGAAGGATATGCAAGAATAGTTGGAAGAAAGAAAAGGTTTGTTAAAGTCTTTGGATCTTCAGTTAATCTAGACGATTTAGAGGCGAAACTAAAGGCTAAGTCTTTTGAAGTTTTAGTTGTTGGAAAGGACGAAAATATTATTGTACTTACGGTAGGTGATGATAGTGCTGATATAAAAAATTATTTGTATTCTTTTGTCAATTTTCCTACACGAGCAATGAAAATAATTAAAATTGATGAAATAAAATATTCTGGCATCGGTAAGCCTGATTATATTTCTATGGCGAATGAGTATTTGTAAGTGGATTTATTAAAAAACCTTGTTTTATTAACTGAATTGCATTCTAAAAAATGCAATATATACCGTAACTATATTGGTACTATTTTTCCTCGGGGGACGACTATTACAGGTCTTGCTGACTTGCCGTGGATTCCTGTCAGAGCGTTTAAAGAGTTTGATTTAAAAAGTATAGCTGACGGGGATGTTTATAAAATCATGCAGTCGTCTGGGACTGGTGGGGTTCAGTCAAAGATCTTCCTAGACCAAGAAACGTCTAAGTTACAACAGGCAAAATTAATTCAGGTTTTTGCTAAAGTATTTGGTGGTTCACGTTACCCGATGCTTGTGATTGATAGCTCAGCGACCGTTAAAGATAGGTATAAGTTTTCAGCTAGAACTGCGGCGATCAATGGCTTCACATTATTTTCCCGGCAGAGGGCTTTTGCACTCAATGATGATATGTCTGTTAATTTTGATCTTATTGATGAGTTTTTAAAGAAAAATTCAGGTAAAAAAATATTTATCTTTGGATTTACGTTTGTTGTTTGGAAACATTTTATAAAGCAACTTGTAAAAGCAAATAAAAAGTATGACATGTCTAATGCTTTTCTTCTCCATGGCGGTGGCTGGAAAAAACTTGAAAGCGAAAAGGTTGATAATGACGAATTTAAGGATAGAATTTACAAAACTATCGGTTGTGAGAATGTCCATAACTACTACGGGATGATTGAGCAAACTGGCTCTATTTATATCGAATGTGATTACGGGAATCTTCATGCACCAAGTGGTGCTGATGTAATCATTAGAAATTTTCAAGATTTTACTGAAAATAACTATGGTGAAGTTGGAATTATTCAAATTTTATCCGATATTCAGAAAAGTTACCCGGGACATTCACTATTGACTGAAGATATTGGTTACAGCCTCTCTGCGACATGTTGTAAATGCGGTAATGTTGGAACAGTCCTTAAGGTCTTGGGGAGGCTCTCAAGAGCTGAAGTAAGGGGGTGTAGTGATGCAGTTGGTGCATAATAGATTTGGTTTTGATGTCATTAATGAAGTGCATGTAATGAGGTATGAGCCTTGTTCAGATCTAATAGTAAATTTTCTCTCAGCGTTATCAAAAAGTATATTATCGAATCGTGAATCAAAGCTATACCCAGACCTTGTGACTTTTGCTTTCTTTTGTCGTAGATCTTCGTTAATGAAAATAAAAAAGTCCTTTGCTGATTCACATGTTCGTGTAGGTTGGGGTAGAGCCTTGCATATTGCACCTGCTAATGTGCCTATTAATGCAGCGTTTACTTTTGTATTTGGGTTACTGTCAGGGAACTGCAATATTATTCGGTTGCCGTCAAAAACATGGCCGCAAATCGATTTGTTTTTAGAAATTTATAAAGAAGTGGCGTGTCAAAATATCTTTTTGGAGATAGGAAAAAGCAATACCTTTATTAGAACGACGCACGATAGCGCAGAACTTCTTGAACTTGTTGCATCAGTAGATGCTTTAGTTGTTTGGGGGGGGGATGTAACGGTTGGCCATTTTCGTGCAATGGAAAAAAAGCCACGGTGTGTCGAGTTATACTTCCCCAATCGTGTTTCTAGTCTCGTTGTTGATGCAAAGCATCTTTGCGGGTTAAATGAAACTGGCATGAAAGACGTAGTCAATAAGTTTTACAATGATACTTATTTGGTAGATCAAAATGCGTGTTCGTCACCTCTCAAAATTGGCTGGGTAGGTAATGAGTTGAATATATCGATGGCGAAGGAGCATTTTTTTTGCGAACTTAAGGTGCTGTTGTCTAATAAATCATATTCATTAGATCCAGTTGCACGAATTGATCGGTATATCGATGTCATGCATGATGTCGATAGCTCATTTGCATCTATAAACTTAGAACAGATAGATACAGATATTTGGTTGCAAGAAAGTGAAATTTCAACTAATGGGCGATTTGGCAGATATCATTCCTATAATGTGTCTTCATTTATTGACTTTATCCCCCACTTGCGTGACGACCAGACTCTATCACATTGTGGGTTTTCATCAGGAGAGTTAAGAAGTGAGCTAATTGGTACGGATTCATGCGTTGATAGAATAGTCCCAATAGGCCATGCGCTTGATATTGGTGTTATTTGGGATGGAGTGTGTCTGCTAGGCCGATTGTCTAGAATAATTTCGGTAGATTGATATGTATAAAAAATTCTTTAAACGAATATTTGATATTTTTGCTAGTTCCTTTGCAATTATACTTTTAGCACCTGTATTTGTTGTTATATCTATATTTATTTTTTTTAAAATGGGAAGTCCCATCTTTTTCAAACACACCCGCACTGGGCTTAAAATGGAACGCTTTGGTGTGTATAAATTTAGAACGATGATTGATGCCCCTCTCCTAAGTGATGAACAACGAATAACTAAATTCGGTCTTTTTTTAAGGCGATATAGCTTAGACGAGCTGCCGCAGTTTTTTAATGTGGTACTGGGAAGCATGAGTTTAATAGGCCCAAGGCCACTACTTCCAGAATACGATGATCACTATTCATCAGAGCAAAAAAAACGATTTGATGTGCGCCCGGGTATTAGTGGGCTAGCGCAGGTTGAGGGGAGAAATAGTTTAGAGTGGGCTGAAAAATTTAATTATGATATTCAGTACTCAAAAAATCTAAGTTTCACTTTAGATATGATTATTTGTTTTAAAACGGTATTGGTGGTTTTGAAATCATCAGATTTCAATCCTGCCGGTGAAAATAAGAAATTTTCTGACTTATAGGTATCAATTATGGGCATCGTACTTAACGCCGAAGAATTAAAAAGGTTTCAACCCAATAGGTATCCATTCTTAATGATTGACTATGTTACTGATGTAGAGCCTGGTGTGCATGCAAAAGGTTACAAAAACTTATCTAACAACGAATGGTATTTTCCAGTTCATTTCCCAGGTGGGCCTAATATGCCTGGTGCATTGCAGCTAGAGGCCATGGCTCAAATGCTAACTGTTGCGTTAACGACCAAAGAAGGTCTGGAAGGGAAAGTAACGCATGCGCTAGAACATAAGGTGAGATTTAGGAAAGAAGTTTTGCCTGGAGAGCAGCTGGTCATTGAGGCTAATATTATTAGCTGGCGACGCGGGATTTGTAAGGGAAAAGCTATCGGTTATACAAACGGTGAAGTTGCCTGTGAGGCTGAAATGCTAATTACTATTCCTGATATATTAGATCAATATATACCAAAAAAATGAAAATTGATTTTGATTATATAGTTGTTGGCAGCGGGGCAGCGGGGGCTGCTGCTGCGTGGAGGTTTTCGGAAAAAAATGCTAGTGTTCTTATTTTAGAGTTAGGAGATTACGTTAAGAATGATGATTACCCGACTACAAAAGAGAACTGGGAGCAGGTAAAAAATTCCAAGTTCAATCCTATTGCGTCTAGTCGCAAAGGTGTATACGACTATCCTGTCGACGATACTGAATCACCTATTGCATTATGTAATTATAATGCTGTAGGTGGATCAACAATTTTATTTTCCGCTCATTTTCCTCGATTTCTTCGGAAGGATTTTTCTATAAAATCAGATCAAAATATTGGCGTAGATTGGCCTATTTCTTATGACTCCATACTACCTTACTTTGATATAAACGAAAAAGAGATGGCTCTTTCTGGTTTGATTGGGGATCCTTATTATCCAGAAATTGAAGATGCGCTACCCCCAGTACCGCTAGGAAAGGTTGGTGAGACTCTTGCAAAAGGTTTTAATCAATTGGGTTGGCACTGGTGGCCTAGTTTTGCGGCCATTTCTACAAGAGAGAAAAATGGGCGTAGTAAATGTATAAACTTGGGTCCTTGTAATGCAGGATGTCCGCAGCAAGCAAAAAGCAGTGTTGATCAAACATATTTAAAAAAGGCTAAAATCAATGGCGTAAGGCTTATATCAAAATTTTCGGTTTCTAAAATTTTGGTTGAAAATAACATTGCTGTTGGCGTTGAAGGATTTGATGAAAGTGGCAAGTGCAAAATATTTTATGGTAAAAAAATTGTACTTGCAGCAAGTGCTGTAGGTACTCCAAGAATCTTATTAAATTCAAAAAGTAAAAACTCCCCAAATGGGCTTGCTAATTCATCTGGTTTAGTTGGTAAAAATCTGATGATTCATCCATTGGGATATGTTGAAGGAGTTTTTAACGATTACCTTGAATCGGATAGTGGACCACAAGGTTGTTTGCTTTATAGTCTAGAACATCATAGAACTGCAGATAGTGACCATAAGCTTGGCTATATGATGCATGCACTGCGTGGGGGAGGCCCCGTCGAAGTTGCTAAATCAGCGTTAGCTAAAAAGAAACTGAGGTTCGGTGGTTCTGTGTATAATGATTTTGGAAATTTTTATGGTAAACAAGCGGTAATTGCAATTATTTGTGAGGATATCCCAGAGGTAAAGAATCAAATTATGCTAGATTATGAATGTCTTGATCGGTTTGGCCAGCCTGGTGTTAAAGTGTTATATCAATTACATAATAATACTAAAAAAATGCTCAGTCATGGTATGAATAATGCTAGAAGGTTGATGAAAGAGGCGGGAGCGAAAAAAAGTTATGCGCATGGCCCCGTGAAAAATACTGGGTGGCATATAATGGGAACTTGTAAAATGGGTTTAAATCCTCAACAGTCTGTTGTGGATGTGAATGGTCAAGCACATGATGTCAAAAATATGTTTATTGTAGATTCCAGTGTATTTCCTACAAGTTCTTGCGTAAATCCAGCCAACACTATTCAAGCTGTCGCACTTTATTTAGCAGATAAAATTTATGACTTATAGCACTCCAGAAATTTCAATTTTATTTCTACACGCCATGTTTCCTGGTGACCAGTCTAAAAATATACCAGCTATTGACCTATTAAACGACTTCAGGGTAAAGGTTAAATCGTTTAAACAAATTAATACTTTGAATAACATTCTTACAGATATGAAGTTCGAAGAATCGGATCAAATTAATGAATTTATTAAAAAAGCTAAAATGAAATATGGCAGTGTAGAAATAAATCAATTTATTAATGATTGTATCGAATACTATTTTGGACATAAGGATGTAATAGCTCCGTTAACAAACAAGCCTAGCCCCCTATTTCCTAATGAAACGGTATTGGATGATATCGATTTTAATCTTCTTGAACCTGTATATTTGAGGGATTTATGAGTGCTGATAAAAAGGTGGCTGTTGTAACTGGTGGAAGTAAGGGGATTGGACTTTCGATTGCGAGGTTTTTCTTTGCCAATAACTATAGAGTATTTGTTTGCAGCAGAACTCAGCCTGACATTACTGACATATCGACTGACTTTATTCACTGTGAATTGGATTTAAATGATGAGGTTTCGATTAAAAGTTGTGTAAAGTCTATCTTTAAAGAAGAAAAAAGAATTGATGTGTTAATCAACTGCGCAGGTAAAGCTACTGGTGGGTCTTTTTTGATGACCTCAGTGAAGGATATGCGCGATATATTCACTATTAATTACTTTAATACTTTACTGTTCACACAATATATTGTTAAGAAAATGATTAGGCATAAGGCTGGTGCGATTGTAAATATTTCATCTACAGCAGGGATTTTGGCAGATCGAGGTACGGTAAGTTATGGCGGCAGTAAAGCTGCTCTAATTCACGCCACGAAAGTGCTTTCCTCGGAACTTGGAGCCTATGGGATAAGGGTTAATGCCATTGCACCAGCCGTAGTTGAAACCGATATGGCTAAACAAATGGATCAAAAGTCCTTAGCTTTATTGTATGAACGGCGTTCTTTGCCTGGGGAAAAAATATATGCTGAGGATGTGTCTGAGTTGGCTTTTTTTCTTGGATCTGAGTCGTCATTAAAGATCACTGGACAAGTAATTAGAATTGATTGCGGCATGCCATTTTAACAAATGTAAGTTGTTTTTTGGAGGTATATGTATGTTGGGTGGCCCGTTTTCTCCTTGGCCTTCTTTCGACGAAGATGAGGTCACAGCCGTTAGCAATGTCTTAAGATCCAATAAGGTTAATTACTGGACTGGTACTGAGTGTCGGGAGTTCGAAAAAGAATTTGCTGCCTGGTCTGGGTGTAAGTATGGAGTCGCGTTAGGTAATGGTACATTAGCATTGGATGTCGCTTTAAAAGCTCTGAATGTAGGTGTTGGTGATGAGGTAATAACGACACCACGTACTTTCTTGGCTTCAGCCTCAAGTGTGGTAACTGCCGGTGCAAAACCTGTTTTTGCTGATGTTGGTCTAAATAGCCAAAATATAACTGCACAAAGTATTGAGGAGGTGCTGACGACACAGACTAAGGCCGTTATTGTTGTTCATTTAGCGGGTATGCCAGCTGAAATGGATGAGATTATGGCTTTAAGCATAAAACATAATTTTTATGTTATTGAAGATTGCGCGCAAGCTCATGGTGCAAGATACAAGGGCAAGAGTGTCGGTTCTATCGGTCATATTGGAGCGTGGTCTTTCTGCCAGGATAAAATCATGAGTACAGGTGGTGAAGGTGGCATGGTCACCACCAACGATGAAGTATTATGGAAAACCATGTGGAGTTATAAAGACCATGGTAAATCGTGGGATGCCATTTATAGGCGTGAACATCCACCAGGTTTTAGATGGCTACATGAGAGCTTTGGTACTAATTGGCGTATGACAGAAATGCAAGCGGCTATTGGCCGTATTCAACTTACCCGGATGAGCACTTGGACAGAAATTCGCCAAAGCTATGCTAAGCAACTTGATGAAGCTGCTGAAGAATTCGAACTGATGCGTCTAGTTGAAGTGCCGCAACATAGCGTACATGCACAATATAAACATTATATGTTTATTAAACCTGAGTTTTTATCAGAAGGTTGGAGCCGCGATAGAATAGTTAATCAAATGGTTGCTCAAGGTATCCCTTGTTTTCAAGGTAGTTGCGCTGAAGTCTATTTAGAAAAAGCATTCGATCATACTGGCTATAGGCCTGAAAAACGTTTGATTAATGCTATAGAGCTTGGCGAGATCAGTTTAATGTTCTTAGTACACCCAACATTAACTCAGAATGAAATTGATAAAACAGTGATCGTGATTAAGCAGGTAATTACGTTAGCAAGTAAGAATCAATAACGTTAAAAGAGATGGTGATGTTTTTAACGATAGTGTACGCCTAAATTATTTAAGCGATTTTCTGAGTTTGCAATTATTTGGTGCTATACGGGTCTGGCTCGAAATCGTCTTAATTAGTACTTGTTATTTGGATAGGCATTTACTGTTATTCTGGCAGTGTCATTTACCCCATCTATTTATCTGCAGTCACTATGGATTAGCACTCCAGTTGTCGGTAATGTTCCAACGAGTGGGCGATTTAAATTCTAGATTTTATAAAGGAAAAATTAAATGAAAATTTTGGTAACGGGAGGAGCAGGCTTTATAGGAAGCGCTCTTATACGTCATATTTTAACTAGTACATCCCACTCGGTTGTAAATTTAGATAAACTAACTTATGCAGGAAATCTTGATTCATTAGATAATGTAGAAACGACGGAGCGTTACTATTTTGAAAAAATTGATATCTGCGACGCATATAAAGTGGCAAAAGTATTTGATGATCATGCGCCAGATGTCGTGATGCACTTGGCTGCTGAGAGCCATGTGGATCGATCAATAGAAGGGCCCGATGAGTTTATTAAAACAAATATTATAGGCACGTTTAATTTGTTGGAGCAGTCGCGAAAATACTACAGCGGTCTTAGCTCAGCCCGGAAAAAATTATTTAGGTTTCATCATATATCTACGGATGAAGTGTATGGTGATTTAGCAGGAAAAGATGATTTCTTTGTCGAAGAAACATCCTATTCACCTTCTTCCCCCTACTCTGCTAGCAAGGCTAGTTCAGATCATTTGGTAAGGGCTTGGGGCCGCACTTATGGCTTGCCTTCAGTCATTACTAATTGCTCAAATAATTATGGACCCTATCATTTCCCCGAAAAGTTAATCCCACATGTGATACTCAATGCTCTTCGTGGAAACCAGTTGCCGGTTTATGGGAATGGGCTGCAGATTCGTGACTGGTTGTTTGTAGATGACCATGTAAAGGCCTTATTGACAGTTGTCACTAAAGGTTCTGTTGGTGAGACATACAATATAGGGGGGCACAATGAGAAAACTAATATTGAAGTTGTTGAGATGATTTGTGATCTTCTTGAGGAGCTTGCGCCTGTTAAGCCAGCGGGTATAGACAGCTATAAAGAATTGATTGAGTTTGTTAAAGACCGGCCAGGGCATGACGCTCGTTATGCAATAGATGCCTCTAAAATTCAACGTGAACTAGCTTGGGTGCCCGAGGAGACATTTGAGACTGGTTTACGAAAGACGGTTCAATGGTATTTAAAGAATTCAATATGGTGTGAGCGGGTACTTTCTGGTGCTTATAGGTTGGAACGAATTGGGGTTGAAAAATGAGTTCAAGTTACAAAGGAATTGTGTTGGCCGGAGGTTCTGGTACTAGATTACACCCGATTACAAGGGGGGTGTCTAAGCAGTTACTACCTATTTATGATAAACCAATGATTTTTTATCCCATTTCAGTGCTTATGCTTGCTGGTATTCAAGAGATATTGGTCATTTCAACGCCTGATGATATAGATGGTTATAAGCGTTTGTTGGGAGATGGTTCAGATTTTGGTCTTTCTATTAGTTATGCAATTCAACCAAGCCCAGATGGGCTTGCTCAAGCTTTTATAATAGGGGAGGATTTTATTGGGGACGGTAATGTTGCACTAGTGCTTGGTGATAATATTTTTTATGGACAATCCTTTTCAGATAATTTGAATAACGCTACCTCTAAACTACAAGGTGCAACTGTATTTGGTTATCATGTCAAAGACCCTGAGCGATTTGGCGTAGTTGAATTTGATAGTGAGGGTAATGTCCTGTCTATAGAAGAGAAGCCCGTTATCCCTAAGTCGAGCTACGCAGTTACAGGTCTTTATTTCTATGATAATGATGTTGTTGAAATTTCCAAGTCAATTAAACCCTCCGCACGTGGTGAACTTGAAATTACTGATATAAATAATGCCTACAGAGCTAGGGGCGACCTTAAGGTTGAGTTACTAGGGCGCGGTTTTGCTTGGTTAGATACAGGTACTCATGATTCTTTAATGGAAGCCGGTCAGTTTGTACAAACTATTGAACATCGGCAGGGCTTAAAGGTTGCGTGTTTGGAAGAAATTGCCTTTCATAAAGGTTGGCTTTCTAAAGAATTTCTTTTGAAACAGGCTGAGGCACTAAAAAAGACTAGTTATGGAGAATATTTAACCAAAGTCGCAGGTGGTTATAAGTGAAAGTTGTAAAGACAAGTCTGCAGGGCTGTGTGATCATTGAACCTAAGGTGTTTGGAGATGAGCGAGGTTTTTTCTTAGAGGCATTTCATTCTTCAAGATACGCAGACTTGGCAGGGGTTTCTTTGCCTTTTGTTCAGGATAATCATTCTCGTTCATCAAGCGGAGTGTTACGTGGACTGCATTTTCAAAAAACAAAGCCTCAGGGTAAATTAGTTAGAGTCGTCAGAGGTGAAGTTTTTGATGTTGCCGTTGATATTCGAAGAGGCTCAAGCACGTTCGGAGAGTGGGAAGGCGTTATTCTGTCCGAAGAAAATAAAAAACAATTTTGGGTCCCACCAGGATTTGCCCATGGCTTTGTGGTGCTTTCTGATGTTGCTGATTTTGAGTATAAATGCACTGATTATTACGATCCATCGGATGAGGGCAGTATTTTGTGGAATGATCCCGATTTAGGCATTAAATGGCCAGTAAGTAGCCCTGTACTGTCTGATAAAGATAAAAATGCCGATAAATTAGTGGATATACGAAGATGAAAGTACTTGTTTTAGGTAGCAAAGGGCAGCTTGGCCGATGCTTGTATGACCAGTTGACTAAAACTGATTACGAAGTTGTTTATACATCACGGGCTGAATTTGATATAGGTGACTTGGTGTCTTTAAGCGAAAAAATGTCATTAATTAAGCCTGATATGGTGATTAATGCCAGTGCTTACACAGCCGTTGATAAAGCAGAGAGTGATCAGCAAGCGGCCGATTTAATTAATAACCGCGCAGTTGCCAAGTTGGCCAATATTTGTAAAGCGCTTAATGCGTGGTTTATTCATGTTTCCACTGACTATGTATTTGATGGAACAGCCACTAAACCTTATTGCGAAGATGATGAGACTAATCCGCAGGGTGTTTACGGTGAGTCAAAGTTAAATGGCGAGTTAGCTATTATGCGGTCTGGTTGTAACCACATAATTATTCGAACGGCATGGGTCTTCAGTGAGTATGGGAATAATTTTTTAAAAACAATGTTACGTTTGGGTGCTGACCGTGAACAATTAAGCGTTGTTGGAGATCAAATAGGCTGTCCCACCTTCGCCCAGGATATAGCGAAAGCTATTGTTAGTATGCTATCTAGCTTAGATTTTAAAAAATCAACTTCGGGGATATTCCATTATTGTGGCGATCAACCTTGTTCTTGGTATGAGTTTGCCGAAGCTATTTTTTTAGAAGCAAATTCTTTGGGATTAAAGACCCCTAATTACATTAATGTCATTGAGACGTCAGCATACCCGACACCCGCAGTTCGCCCAGCGTACTCCGTACTGGATTGTTCTAAGCTTGGAAGTTCTTTTGGTATAGTTAGCTCAAACTGGCGAGATGGGATCAAGGAAGTCTTGTATAAATTACAGATCCAAAGCTAATGCATTCAATTGCTTAAATATACCATCTCTATCGAATCAGTTTGTCAATTTACCCTGCTGTCGTGTAATTTCCCCGTAGATTAAGATCAGTTTTAACTAGGGTGTTCTCGTACACTAAGCGTAGGGGTTCTACATGAAAAACGTCGGAGGTTTACACCATTCATTTTATAAGTCTTATTTTGTATTTTTAATTTTCGAAAATTTAAACTAATTTGATCAAATATCTCTTAAATGATATTTTTCAGAACTTATCTGTTTGACTTAACATCTGAGTGGGCTAATCTTATGCACATTTTTTTTGAACGTATACTTGCGATATCCCGCCCAGCAAAGCGCAGCATTCTCATTGCTGCGGACTCTGTATTACTCATAGGCGCCCTTTGGCTATCGTTTTCACTACGCTTAGATAATTGGTATTGGCCCCGTGGGGGCGTGAATAACCCAATAGTGTTGTTGGTGTTCTTTGCCCCTGTGGTTGCCGTGCCTGTGTTTGCTCACTTTGGGCTGTATAGAGCTATTATTCGGTACTTAGGCATGAAGGCTGTATGGTCTATTGTGAAGGCCGTTATGGTGTATGCAGCACTGTGGGGGCTGGTTGCCTTTTTAAGTGGTGTGCATGGAGTGCCGCGGTCTGTTGTGCCCATTAATGCCATGGTGGCTGTACTGGCTGTTGGTGGTTCTCGTATGTTTGCGCGTTGGTTGCTGCGTAAGATTGAAGATTCGGTTCGTATAAAGCATGTGAAGGGTAGCGCTGGTGCTGACGCAGTCGTGTATCACCAAACGCGGGTAGTGATTTTTGGCGCAGGTGCTGCAGGCCGACAATTGGCTGTTGGTTTGGGGCAAAGCCGTGAATGTGTCTTGCTGGCTTTTGTGGACGATGGCATTCATCTACACGGACGAGACTTGATGGGTGTGCCCATTATATCTCAAGAAAAATTACAGGATTTTGTGGTTCGCCATCAGGTGGATGACATATTACTTGCAATGCCATCCATTACTCGTAAGCAACGTAGTGTGATTATTGAACACCTGCGGCCCTTGAACGTACGTATTCGTACTTTGCCAGGGTTGATTGCGATGGCCCAAGGAAATGCCGATTATGCAGATCTGTATGATTTGGATATCAACGATTTGTTGGCACGAGAGCCTGCAGAACCAGACGATGTAATGCTACAACAGCAAGTGACTAATAAAACCGTTATGGTGACTGGTGCAGGCGGGAGTATTGGTAGCGAGCTATGTAGACAAATATTGCAGCGTAAGCCAAAGGTGTTGTTATTATTTGAGTTAAGTGAGTTTTCTCTCTATACCTTGCACAACGAATTGCTTGATACTCTTCATTACCTTATCAATGAACAGCGTAATAACGGTGCTGTTGGGCTAGTGCCCACTATAATACCGTTACTTGGTTCAGTGGCAGATGAAAACCGCGTAAGTGACGTTGTCCTTACTTGGAAACCCAGCATTATTTACCATGCCGCTGCGGTAAAACATGTGCCTATTGTAGAGCACAATATAGCCGAATGTGTAAAAAACAATGTGTTAGGCACGCTGGTGATGGCTAAGGTTGCTATAGAGCGGCAGGTAGAGTGCTTTATACTGGTTAGCACTGATAAAGCGGTTAACCCTACTAATGCCATGGGTGCTAGTAAGCGTTGCTGTGAGCTGGTTTTACAAGCCTTGGCTGCGGAGAATAAGCCTTCATTTGAGCCTATGTGGGATGGAAAACCTTCTACACAAGTTACTCGTACTACCAAATTGGCAATGGTTCGTTTTGGCAATGTATTAGGTTCTTCAGGTTCTGTGGTGCCTTATTTCAGGCAACAAATTGCCCAGGGTGGCCCAATTACCTTAACTCACCAAGATATTATCCGTTATTTTATGACCATTCCCGAAGCTGCTCAGTTAGTGATGCAAACTGGTGCGATGACAGGCGGCCCTAGCAAAGATATTTACGGGATTAGCAGTGAAGCCGAAGTGTATGTGTTAGATATGGGTGAGCCGGTTAAAATAATTGACTTGGCGCGTAGAATGGTTGAACTTTCTGGTTTTAGAGTGAAAGATGAAAATTCCCCAGAAGGGGACATTGCTATTGAAATAGTTGGCTTACGTCCAGGTGAAAAGCTCTATGAAGAGCTGCTGATAGGCAATAACCCACAAGCCACTCAACACCCGCGAATTATGAAGGCGAATGAAAAGTTTTTACCATGGAGTGAATTACAACCCATGATCATCACGTTGCGAATTGCAGCGGTGAATGGTGATGTAATGATGATACGCAGTATGCTGCAACTGCTAGTGCCTGAATATCAACCTGATGAAAAAGTGGTCGATTGGGTATATAGGGAGCAGATTTCTCAGGCTGGGAAACTGGAGCGTTGAAAGTAGTCGTACATTCTTATTTTGACATGTTCACTTATAAAGCTATGGGTGGTGCAGTGTTTGTATTAAGTTATGCAGTATTTCTGACTATGCTTCCAGCCTTTGACTTGGGTAAGGCTCATGGTAAAACCCCTAAAAATAATAGAGAGGGATTTAACAGATCCAGCTCCTTAAATATTTCATCGCGGTTGAGTCGCTCTGCCAACCACCCCTTAACATGATTTTCTCAAGTGGCTCGCCTTGCTCTAATAGGTCAAGTGCAGCACCGACCCTAAATGAATGGCCGCTGAGCAGCGGGGTATTTTTATCGGAATGGATGGTAGCCTGAAGAGTTTTCAGTATCACGCTGACTGAAGAGGGCGAGAGGTGTTGCCCTATATTGCCATGCCGCTTAATGGATCTTAATACGTATCCGTTGTCGCCGATAATATCTTGCCATTGATGAAGAAGTGTTAATAGTACGTCGCTAATGGGTATTATTTTGCCACTACCAAATTGATCTGTTTTGGAAAAATTGAGTCTGATCACTGGCGTGCCATTGGGCGCTTGAGAGATGTCTGTAAATCTAAAGGCGCATAATTCTGATCGCCTACGCATGGTTTCATAGCCGAGTCGTAGCAATACCTGATTTCTAATGCCCATGACGCTGTCATCACAATTGTCTAATAGCTGATTAAGTAAGGTTTTGATTAGTGGCGTGGCTTGTTCTTGCGCTCTGCCTATTTTTCGGTGCATGCGTTTGAGGGCTAAAACGACTTCGGGTTCTTTGGTGGGGTCGTGATTTTTGGATAACTGTAATATGGTGCCTAGGCTATTAATTCGACGGCGTATAGTTGCACTCTTTGCTGATTGACTAAGATAGTCAACGTAACTGGCCAAGGTTTCGGCATTAGCTGGGATAGGGTGTAATTGGTTTTCTGTGCACCACTTCTCGTATTAAAGAAAGTCGGAGCGGTAAGCCCGGATAGTATTTTCAGCAAATGCACCATCAAATTTGGCTAAGATATCGTCGATCATGTTAGACTCATATTTTGGGCTATAAAGCCCGTAAATTGGTATTATTAATACCATAATAGGTTCTATTAATG
>Ga0209815_1000519_pt1 | contig 28411 bp, 29 predicted proteins | sample CoawatmetaG00DNA_FD_187507 | JGI IMG/M metagenome (GOLD analysis project Ga0209815, IMG submission 187507) | Marine microbial communities from the West Antarctic Peninsula - Coastal water metaG002-DNA (SPAdes) (version 2) | ecosystem: Environmental > Aquatic > Marine > Coastal ...
ATAAAATGCTTGATATGGGCTTTGTTCCAGATATTAGAAAAATTTTCAACGCAACAAATAAAGATCAACAAATGCTTATGTTTTCAGCTACCCTTGACCCTGATGTATCTAAAATTGCTGAAGAATTTTTAAAATCTCCTACGAAAATATCTATTGAGCCCCAAGGGCTTGGTCATATTAATATTGAACAAACTATGTATTATGTTGATAGTCAATCTCATAAAATAAACCTACTCGATCATTTTTTATCGCAGGATAAAGTTAATCAAGCAATTATTTTTACTGCAACTAAAAGATTAGCTGATAAATTATCAGATGACCTATATCATAAGGATATTAAGGCTTCCGCTCTTCATGGTGACATGACACAAAATAGTCGTACAAGAACCATTAATCGATTCAAAAAAAATGGAATAAAAGTTTTAGTTGCAACCGATCTTGCATCTCGAGGAATAGACGTGAAGAACATCACCCATGTTTTTAATTATGACTTACCTCGTTTTGCTGAAGATTATGTTCATCGAATTGGAAGAACAGGCCGTGCAGATAAGAAAGGTTTTGCTATTAGTTTTGTCAACGAAACAGATAAGGAGCATTTAAGAAAAATTGAGCGGTTCACAAAATTAAAGATAGACGTTAAAACTATCGAAGGAATGGAACCCACTAAGACAACAGCAAATGTTCATAACAAGAAAAAGCGACGCAGCGGCAAAAAAAGACCATTTATTAAGTCAACAAAAAATTTTAAGAACAGCTCAAATGCTGAAAAAAGAATACGAAGTAAGAGTAGAAAAGAAGGTCAATCGACTACCGCTAAGTCTGCCAAAGAATAAACACCCGTCGGTCTTTTTTTATCAGATTCCCAATATTTATCTTTTACAACACAGCAACGATCTCGATTCATATCTGCGACACCAAATTTTAGTTTAGCATTTGGAATAATCCTATAAATGTATCTTTCAATTCCATCAATCGATTCTGGGGCATCATCATGACCACAAAATATCAAAACATTTTTTTGCTTAGACTCCGTTTGCCTCACACATTTAATATCTTCTCGGCCAATTTCCATCATTAATTTTTTAATTTTATCTGTCTCTTGGTTTGTTAAGGGCTCAAGCCTTAGTAAGCTAATTCTTTTCATAACAGATATTGCATTTGCATTGATTTTTTGTTTATTTAGGATTTGTGGAATAAATCTAACAATCCACATTTCTTTTTCATTTGATGACTTAAAATTACTTATTATCTTATCAACTGGATATTTAGAGAGGATTGGTGGCCGCATAATTTATTCTATATCAAACATAAAACTTTATTTTAACCTACTTTATTTATCTTAAGCCTAATAAAGACACTTTGATTTGAAAATTAGATTAAAATTGAGCTATGTCTTATATTATTTTCAAATATATCATTACAGCCGCCTTAATTGTTCTTATTTCAGAGCTTGCTAAGGTTTCAGACAAAATAGGCGCCCTAACAAGTGCGCTTCCTTTAATAACAATTACTGTTTTATTTTGGTTATTTTTTGAAAATCAATCTACTGAAAAAATAGCCAATCATTCATACTATACATTTTGGTATGTACTCCCAACGCTTCCCATGTTTCTCCTTTTTCCATGGATTATCAAGCATTGGTCATTTTGGCCAGCCATATTGTTATCGATAGGATTTACTGTTATTTTATTTGTGGTTTATGCAGCTATTTTAAAAAAGTTTGGGATTGATTTATTGTAAATTTGAATTAAATGCTTTTTTATAGGTCAGGTAAGTTATGTTTTATCTATTAAAGATTATTATTGCTCTTGTTGTTATCATTGGTGCTACGGAGCTGAGTAAAAAAAATACAACTTTGGCGGCTATTCTTTTGGCAATGCCTATTATATTTTTTGTTTCTTTTACATTGATTTGGGAGGAATCAAAAGATCGGTCATTAATCAGTGGGCTTATTCAAGAGACCTCCATGTATATCTTGCCTGTTATTCCGTTCTTATTTTTGTTTAGTTTCTTAGTAAAATCAGGTTGTAATTACTATTTATCATTAACTGTTGCAATCGTCGGGATTACTGTTGGGACTCTATTAATGAAGAAGTTTTATTAAAAAAGAGGCCTATTAAGCCTCTTTTTTATTTAATAAAAATAAAAATTCTTACTTACGTGATTTCCAGATTGAAAATAGTACCCATAAAGCTACTAAGCCAACAAGCCCTTCACTTCCTAGTTGAGCTAATATTCCTGAAACATTTCCAATTACATCGGTTTGGCCAAGAAAAGGTACGTTTGAGGTACCCATAAGAATTTGAAGAACAATTGCAAGAGCCATAAGACTAACTACTGTTTCAGCAAGTCCACCTGCCCACTTTCTAATAGTTGTTAAAATATCCATTTCAATTTCTCCTGTAATTTAAAAATAAGTTTAAACTTTCATCCCTTTAAACGTGAATAGAGTTTACCCTTTTATATCAAGAAGAATACAATATATAGTATTTTTTTTTATAAATTGACTATATGATGACTTTTTGATATAGAATAAAAGGTTCCCACAAAGTAAATAAAATTACTAGATTAAGTTATTTACGTTTACTTTTGTGAAACACTGTGACGGACCCTGACAGCAAATAATTAATTACAAATAAAAAACTAATTAGAAATGTTGCTACCTTCCAATTATTTTTTTTATGATCCCAAAATTCTTTTTTAGCTTTATTTCTAACCTCAATATAAATATTTTTATATTTTTTTCCTAATCTTTCTACTTCTTGCTGATCTAATTTTTCATTTGCTTCTAATATTTTATCTGCTATGTTTTCTTTCGTCTCTTTTTCATTTCCTGTAGCATAATTATCGAATATTTCCCATCCTTCCATGTTTGATATCTTAAAATAATTAAATGCATAGAATCCCGTAAGGGATAGAAGGCCAATGAAATAAAGATTCATAAATCGCTGTAGGTATATTTTCATTTTATTTTTCTTTCTAAATTATTGAGAATAGTTCTCATTTAACATTTTTTATGAGTTTCTATTTATTATAAAGCTTTATAAACTTAGAAGGTTGAATATGGATTGTGGATGTGGAAGAAGCCCAAATGGGAAATGTATTGGTTGGCATGATCTATCTAAAGAAGAGTATCTAAAAAAGCTTAAGGAATTTGAAGAAAATAAAGAAAAAAGTGACTAAATCTTACTCCACTGTGACTGATTTCGCTAGATTTCTTGGTTTATCAACATCTGTTCCTTTTCTTAAAGCAACATGATAAGCAAGTAATTGTACTGGAATAGAGTGAACAATAGGAGATAGAATTCCTGAATGTCTTGGGGCTCTAATAACTTTGATTCCTTGTGTTTCTACAAAATGACTATCCGTATCCGCAAATACAAATAATATACCGCCTCTGGCTTTTACCTCCTGCATATTAGATTTTACTTTTTCTAACAAAGCATCATTAGGGGCGATAAAAACAACAGGCATATTGTTGTCTACTAATGCTAATGGGCCATGTTTTAATTCACCTGCAGGATAAGCTTCTGCATGAATATATGATATTTCTTTTAATTTCAAGGACCCTTCTAAAGCGATCGGATAATGGATTCCACGACCTAAAAATAAGGCATGCTCTTTATTTGAGAAATGTTTTGCCCATTGTTTAATCTGTGGCTCTAATTTTAATGCCGTTTGAATTCCCCCAACAAGACCTCTTAAATCATTTAAATATTTTTTTTCTAATTTTTTAGTAATGAGTTTTTTATTTTTTGCTAAGGTAATCGTTAAAATAAACAAAGAAACTAATTGGGTTGTAAACGCTTTGGTTGAGGCAACGCCAATTTCAATTCCCGCACGAGTATAAAAAGTTAGCTTTGATGCTCTGGCTATTGCACTTTCTTGAACATTACATATTGCTAATGTTTTTTTATGCCCCATTGTTTTAGCATGTTTTAACGCTTCAATTGTGTCTAGGGTTTCTCCTGATTGTGAAATGCTAATAACTAATTGATTTTTATGCGGGACTGAGTTTCTATAACGATACTCACTTGAAATTTCCACAGATGTTTGAATTTTTGCAACGTCCTCTAACCAATATTTGGCAGTAAGACCAGCATAATAGCTTGTTCCTGCAGCTAGGATAAGAATACTATCTATATCCTTTAAGATGCTTTGTGCATTTTTACCAAATAATGCACTTTCAAATTTATTGTTATCTATAACTGCTTCGATTGTATCTCCAATTGCCCTAGGTTGTTCGTATATTTCTTTTTGCATAAAGTGGTCATGAGGTCCTAAATCCATAGACGATGTTTTAACTTTGCTCACATTAACTTTTCTTTTCACCTTTTTTAAATTAGAGCCAAAAATGTCTAAATTATTTTTTGTTAGTTTTGCAAAGTCTCCATCTTCAAGATAAATTACTTTTCGCGTAATGGAAATTAATGCGCTAATATCAGAAGCAGCAAAATATTCAGATTTTCCCTGGCCAATTATTAAGGGACAACCTAAACGTGCACATATTATCTCATCTTTATTTTCAATTGAAATTACTGCAATAGCGTATGCTCCTGTTAGGTCTTTTGTAGCAAGTTGAGTTGATTTAAGTAAACTATTTTTTTTATGATAATGATCGATCAAGTGTGCGATTACTTCTGTATCAGTTTCAGACTCAAATTTGTATCCTAATTTTTTTAATCGAACATATTGTTCTTCATGATTTTCAATAATCCCATTATGAACCAAGGCAATTTTATTATTTGAAATATGAGGATGTGCATTCTCTTCAGTAACCCCTCCATGTGTCGCCCATCTTGTATGGCCTATTCCAATTAAACCCTCTAATTTTGAATTTTTAACTTTAGTTTTAATTGAAGTTACTCTTCCTGTAGATCGAACTCTCTTAATTGTTCCATTTAAGACTGCAATTCCAGCTGAATCATAGCCTCGATATTCTAGATGCTCTAATCCTTCAATGAGCTTTGGTAGGACATTTTTATTTGAGATTCCTGCGATAATTCCACACATATTTATTTCTTCTTAGGCCTTTCCCAGCTTGGAATACTTGTCTGTTTTGATCTTGCTAGAGATAACTGGTTTGCTGGAGTATCTTTAGTAATTGTTGATCCCGCTCCTATTGTTGATCCCGCACTTATAGTTAAAGGCGCCACAAGTTGTGAGTTTGAACCAATAAACACATCATCTTCAATGATAGTTTTATGCTTATTAACACCATCATAATTACAAGTAATACAACCCGCACCAATATTAACATTCTCACCTACCTGACTGTCTCCAACGTAACTAAGGTGATTAATTTTGGTACCTATGCCAATTGTTGAATTTTTTATTTCTACAAAATTCCCAATATTTACATTGTTCTTTGTTTTAGAACCAGGCCTTAATCTTGCATAAGGACCTATATTATTATTCATGCCAACTTCAGATTTATCTATATGTGAGTAAGGTTTTATATTTGAATTGTCTAAAATAGTGCTATCTTTTAGGTGAGTGTAAGCACCTACTTTCACATTATCTCCAATTTTTATATCCCCTTCAAATATACAGCCCACATCAATTTCAACATCTGATCCGCAAACTAATGATCCCCTTATTTCAGTGCGTGAGGGATCAATTATAGTTATACCTTGGTTAATCAGCTCCGAAATTTTTTTTTGCTTCATTATTTTTTCCATACTTACTAATTCAGCTTTACAATTGATACCTGAAATTGTGCTCTCATTTTTTGCTTCATGCGTTACTATTTTAACATTATCTTTTTTTGCTAAAGCCACTATATCAGTTAAATAATATTCTTTTTGAGAATTGTTGTTAGTTATTTCATATAACCAATTATGTAACTTAGTGGTATCGATACACATAATACCCGTATTTATTTCTGTTATTTTTTTCTCTATTTTTGAGCAATCTTTCTCTTCTACGATTGCTTCAACTTCGTTTCTAGATCTTTTTATTCTTCCATATCCTTTAGGATTTTTTTTATCAAATGTAAGAATGCCTAAACCATTTTCAGAAGCTTTTATTAGTTTTTTCAAATCATTAATATCAATTAATGGGACATCTCCATAAAGAACTATAGTCTGTGATCCTTCCATGAATGGAGCGGTATATTTGACTGCATCTCCTGTGCCAAGTTGTACTTTTTGAACAACCCAATTGATATCTTCTTTTGAAAATTCTTGCTCAATTAATTCAGATTTATGACCTATAACAACATTGATATTGACTGGTTTTAAATTTTTAGCTGCATTAATTACATATTGCAATAGAGGTTGATTTGATAATTTATGCAATACTTTTGGTTTTTCGGAAAACATTCTAGTACCTTTTCCAGCAGCTAAAATAACTACACTTAGTGTCATTTATTTTCCTTTTTTTAAGAGTATAAACAAAAAAAACAGCCTTTAGCTGCTTATTTGATTTTACAATTTATCTATTATTTTTTTCTAAGTTTAGCAATAGCTTGAATTTGGGCAACTGCTTCGGCTAGCTCTGCCTCAGCTAATGCAAAATCAATATCGCTACTTTTTTTACTTAGTGATTCTTCTGCAGCCTTCTTTGCCGCCTTGGCTTTGGTCTCATCTAAATCTTTTCCTCGTATAGCTGTATCCGATAAGATAGTAATCTTACCTGGTTGTACCTCTAGAATTCCACCTGATATATAGATCAAATCTTCATCTGATTTATTAATTTTTTTAATTCGGACCGAACCTGCTTTTAATAATGTAATCATTGAAGCATGATTAGGATATATTCCTACCTCGCCCATTTTTGCAGGAGCAACTACAAATTCAGCCTCTTCAGAAAGTATAGATTCTTCCGCACTTACAACATCAATTTGAATTGTATTCACCATTTTGTCCTTTAACTATGAAACTGTTTTTGCTTTTTCAACAGCTTCCTCAATACTTCCAACCATATAAAATGCTTGCTCAGGAAGGCCATCGTATTCTCCATCGACAATTGCCTTAAATCCTTTAATGGTATCTTTTAGCGAAACGTATTTACCAGGAGAACCGGTAAACACCTCTGCTACATGGAAAGGTTGTGATAAGAATCTTTGAATTTTTCTTGCACGACCTACTGCTAATTTATCTTCAGGAGCTAGTTCATCCATACCTAAAATAGCAATAATATCTCTTAGCTCTTTATACTTCTGCAATGTTGATTGAACTGCTCTAGCCACTGCATAATGTTCTTCGCCAACAACTTGTGGGTCTAATTGTCTTGATGTTGAATCAAGTGGATCTACCGCCGGGTAAATACCCAATGATGCAATATCTCTTGATAGAACAACAGTTGAATCTAAATGTTGGAATGTTGTAGCAGGCGATGGATCTGTTAAGTCATCTGCGGGAACATAAACTGCTTGAATCGATGTGATCGAACCTGTTTTTGTTGATGTAATTCTCTCTTGAAGTTTACCCATCTCATCAGCAAGGGTTGGTTGATAACCAACAGCCGAAGGCATACGGCCTAATAATGCAGAAACTTCTGTTCCTGCCAATGTATAACGGTAAATATTATCAACAAAAAATAAAACATCCCTTCCTTCATCGCGGAATTTTTCAGCCATTGTAAGCCCAGAAAGTGCGACCCTTAGTCGATTGCCTGGAGGCTCGTTCATCTGACCAAATACCATGGCAACTTTTGATTCTTTCATATTCTCTAACTGAATCACTCCAGCCTCTGCCATCTCATGATAAAAATCATTTCCCTCACGAGTTCTTTCACCAACACCTGCAAAAACTGATAAGCCAGAATGTTGTTTAGCAATGTTATTAATTAACTCAAGCATGTTCACTGTTTTGCCAACACCCGCACCCCCGAACAGACCGACTTTTCCGCCTTTTGCGAAAGGACACATTAAGTCAATTACCTTAATGCCTGTTTCTAATAACTCAATTGATGGGGAAAGATCATTAAATTCAGGTGCTTTTTGATGGATAGATCTAAATTCTTTTGAATCAATTTTACCAACTTCATCGATTGGACGACCTAAAACATCCATAATTCTTCCTAACGTACCTTCTCCAACCGGAACTTGAATCGGTGCTCCTGTAGACACGAACTCAGTACCTCTCGATAAACCATCAGAAGATCCCATCGCAATAGTTCTAACAACACCGTCGCCTAATTGCTGCTGAACTTCCAAAGTTAGGCCTTTTTCTGCTGTGGAGTCCTTATCATCAATGATTAATGCATCATAAACTTTAGGAAGTTGGTCACGTGGAAATTCCACATCAACAACAGCCCCGATACATTGAACTACTTTTCCGATTTGTTTGCTACTCATTTAATTTATCCTTACTTTATTTTATTTAAAGTTAATTAAAAATTTAAGATACAGCCGCTGCACCGCCAACTATCTCTGATATTTCCTTAGTAATTGCTGCCTGTCTTGCCTTGTTATAAACCAATGTCAGTTCATCAATTACATTTCCCGCGTTATCTGATGCTGCCTTCATTGCAACCATTCTAGATGATTGTTCTGAAGCCATATTCTCTGCAACTCCATGATAGATTAGCGTCTCAATATATCTGGAGAGCAAGGCATCTATAACCAATGTTGCATCAGGCTCGTAAATATAATCCCAGGCTGTTTCGGGTGTTTCTGATTTATCACCAGACAAAGGCAATAATTGCTCCATATTTGGCTCTTGCTTCATAGTATTTATAAACTTTGTGTAACAAATATGAAGCTGGTCAATTTCACCTTCAGTAAAGCTATCTAGCATTACTTTAACAGCGCCTAACAAATCTTCCATATGCGGCGTGTCGCCCATACCTGAAACTTGAGATTTAATATTTGCCCCAACACGGCCCATAAAACTTATAGCTTTATTACCAATTAAGCAAACCTGAACTTTTTTACCTTCTTTTTCCCAATTTTTAATTTGAGAGATTGAGGACCTTAATACATTTGTATTAAGCCCACCACATAGCCCCTTATCAGAAGTTACAATAATTATGCCTATATTTTTAACATTTTCTCTTTCAATTAAAAATGGATGCTTATACTCAGATTCAGCATGAGACAAATGAGCCGCTACAGATCTTATTTTTTCTGCATATGGTCTTGCTGATGTCATCCGCTCTTGTGCTTTACGCATTTTGGATGCAGCTACCATTTCCATAGCCTTAGTAATCTTTCGTGTATTTTCAACACTCTTGATTTTTGTCCTTATTTCTTTACTTCCTGCCATCTTAAATTAACCTTGTATATTAATAAGTGTTAGTAGCTTTAAAGTCTTCAATTGCTTTAACTACTTCCTTTTCACTATCTTCAGTTAGCACTAATGTTTTTTCTATGCCATCCATTACAGTTTTATACTTGGATGACATAAATCCATGTAGACCACTTTCAAATTTTAAAACCTTATCTGTTGGAACATTATCAAAGTGTCCACTATTAGCTGCTAAAAGAGTTACTGCCATATTAGAAACTGATAAAGGCGCGTATTGCGCTTGCTTCATTAATTCGGTAAACATACGGCCACGATCAAGTTGTTTTCTTGTTGCCTCATCTAAGTCTGAAGCAAATTGTGCAAATGCAGCAAGCTCTCTATATTGAGCCAATGCTAATCGAACTCCACCTCCAAGCTTTTTAATTACTTTTGTTTGGGCAGCTCCCCCCACTCGGGAAACAGATATACCTGCATTAATTGCGGGTCTAATACCTGCATTAAATAAGTCACTTTCCAAAAATATCTGACCATCTGTAATCGAAATAACATTTGTTGGAACGAACGCAGACACATCACCTGCAGCTGTCTCAATAACAGGTAATGCAGTCAATGATCCTGTTTTACCTTTGACTTTTCCTTTAGTAAACTTCTCAACATACTTAGCATTTACTCGAGCCGCTCTTTCTAAAAGTCTAGAATGAATGTAAAAAACATCCCCCGGATATGCTTCACGACCTGGAGGTCTTCTTAATAAAAGTGAAATTTGTCTGTAGGCGATAGCTTGTTTAGTTAAATCATCATATACAATTAAGGCATCCTCACCACGATCTCGATAATATTCACCCATTGTACAACCTGCATATGGAGCTAGAAATTGTAAAGCTGCTGAATCTGATGCAGATGCACTGACAACTGTTGTATATTCCATGGCTCCGTATTCTTCAAGCTTTTTAACAACATTCATAATTGTGGAAGCTTTCTGACCGATAGCAACATAAACACATTTCATGTTTTGGCCTTTTTGATTAATAATTGCATCAACAGCTACTGCAGTTTTACCAGTTTGGCGATCACCAATAATTAATTCCCTTTGGCCTCTGCCAATTGGAACCATTGCGTCCACTGATTTTAAACCTGTTTGCACAGGTTCAGACACCGACTGTCTATCAATCACCCCTGGTGCTACTTTTTCAATCTTATCTGTTAATTTTGTTTTTACAGGACCTTTACCATCAATTGGCACACCAAGTGCGTCAACAACTCTACCTAAAAGCTCTGGTCCAACAGGTACCTCTAAAATCTTTCCAGTACATTTACAAATATCACCTTCAGTGATGTGTTCATAGTCACCTAAAACAACAGCACCAACAGAATCTCTTTCCAAATTTAATGCAAGCCCGAATGTATTGCCTGGAAATTCAATCATCTCTCCTGACATTACGTTTGAAAGACCATGAACACGAACAATGCCATCTGTAACTGAAACGACCGTTCCTTGAGTTCTCGCTTCAGAGGTAGCAGAAAAATTCTTAATTCTGCTTTTTATTAATTCACTGATTTCTGATGTTGATAGCTGCATTAAATATCTCCTGATTTTATGCTTTTAATGTAAAAGCTAAATTATCCAATTGTGCGCGAACTGATGCATCTATAACGGAGTCACCAACAATAATTTTGGTGCCACCAATAATATTTGTATCAATCACCACTTTTGCTTCAATTTTTTTATTAAATTTTTTCTCTAAACTTTTTACTAAGTCATCTACGGTCTTTTTACTTGGCTGTTCAGCCATAATTAATTCTGCTTCTATAGACCCCTCTGCTTGGGCTTTTAATTTTTCAAAAAATACTCTTATTTCTGGAAGAATTAAAAGTCGTTTATTTTCAACGAGAATTTTAACAAAATTTATCCCATTTTCATTTAACTTATCTTTGCAAACATTTAATATTAAATTTTCTCTATCTGAATCTAAGACTTTTGAATCCTCAATAATTGATTTAATATCCTCATTTTTTACAACCTCACTTAGCAAATGCAAAGCATCAGACCAAGTAGAAAGGCTTTTGCTTTCGTTTGCAAAACTAAATACTGCAACAGCATAAGGTCTAGCAATTGTTGAAATTTCAGCCATAAGATTTTTATAAATCCTTCGCTAACTTAGCTAACATATCAATATGCGTTTTCTTATCAATCTCTTTATCAAGAATTTTTTCTGCGCCTGCCAGAGCAAGCGTTGAAACTTGTGACCTCAGTTCTTCTTTCGCTCTATTTAATTCTTGATCAATCTCTGCTCTTGCACCAGAAATTATTCTATCACCCTCTTCTTGAGCATTTTTCTTAGCTGCTTCTAATATTTCTGTAGCTCTTGTTTCAGCTTGATTAAGAATTTCTGCACCTTTTTGCTTTGTTTCGTCCAAGGTCTCAGCATTTCTTTTTTCAGCTTTTTCAAGAGAAATTTTACCCTCGTGAGCCGCAGCAAGTCCATCAGCGATTTCCTTTTGTCTTTTCTCTATTGCTCGAAGCAAAGGAGGCCAAATAAATCTCACCGTAAACCATATCAGAATAGCAAAAGCGATCGCTTGAGCAATTAAAGTAAAATTAATATTCATTTAATCTCCAAATTTACTAAAAGTTAAATGCTATTAAATTAAACAATCACGCTTAATAGTGGATTTGCAAATGCAAACATCATAACGATACCAACACTAATAATGAATGAAGCATCAATCAAACCTAAAAGTAAAAATACCTTTGTTTGTAATTGAGGAATTAATTCAGGTTGACGTGCTGCGCCGTCTAAGAAACTTGCACTCATAATTCCGATACCGATACAGGCACCAAGAGCGCCTAAGCCAACCATTAAGCCTAAGCCAATAGCCGTAAAAGATTGAATCATTGCTAAATGTTCCATGTTAAATTTCCTTTAGTTTTAAAATTAAAAAAATATTACCTAGTGTCCTTCGTGTGCCATAGAGAGGTATACAACTGTAAGCATCATAAACACAAATGCTTGTAGTACAACAATCAATATATGAAAAATTGCCCAGCCTGCGCCTAATAATGAACTGAAGAAAACACCATAAACACCTGATGCTGCCAACATACCAATCAATAAGAAAATAACTTCTCCTGCATACATATTCCCAAACAGCCTTAATGAGTGTGAAAGCGGTTTTGATACATATTCAATAATATTAAATATAAAATTTGCTGGCCAAACAAGTGGGTTTGACCCAAATGGTGCACAGAATAAATCCTTCAACCATCCTTTAAGGCCGTGCACTTTAATGCCAAAATATATCATTAGGATCCATACGGTCAACGCTAAAGCAAAGGTAGTATTTATGTCAGAAGTGGGTACGTTCTTCCAGCTATAGAGGCCAAAGAATGAATAAATTTTTGCCATTATATCTATGGGTAAAAAGTCCATTGAGTTCATAACGAGTACGTATACAAAAACCGTTAATGCTGCAGGGGCTATAAATGCATTTCTATCACCATTAAATGAAGATTTAACTTGATCATCTATAAATCCAAAAAGTAATTCAACAAAAGCTTGCATTCTTGTTGGGACACCTGCGGTTGCTTTTCTAGCTACTAGCCAAATAAGGCCCATAGTAACAAAGCCTAAGATTACTGACATGACAACTGTATCTAGATGAACGACCATTAGGTTATGTTCGGACAATGCAATTATATTATTAGACAAATGATGTCCTATATAATCTGATGGAGTATTGTATGCGCTATCTGCCAATTTTCTATTTAAATCCCTATTTAATGTCTACTTTTGATATTGCTATTCCTGAAAAAATTGCTGCTATTGCTAAACCTAAAATTATGAACATCGGTACTATAGCTGTTATAAAAATAAATACTCCCGCTAAAGTAGCAATAATCGTTAAAATCTTAACAAGCTCTCCCTTTAAAGCATCTGTGACTACTTTTGATGCCGTCACCTTACCTTTTGCCTTATAAGCTACAGGAGCTGAAAGTACTATGCCTAATGTCACGCACAATGCACCCAATACTACTGATATTGCTGCTGTAAATCCTGATATAAAGAAAACTATTAAAGCGACTACTATTACAATGACATGAAGCTTTTTCATCATATCAATGACCTCTGGTGGAATACTTTTAAAAAAAGCCATAAATGTTTATTTAGAGAACTGTTTCATTTAAATTCCAACTGATACCAAACCTGTAGGGTTGTGATTATTAAATGCCAAGGCTCGCAATTTTCGCTTTATTTTACGTATTCGTCAAGCTTTCCAGATGAATTATTTCCAATTAGCAATAATTTTTTCTAACTCATCCAAGTTTGAATACTTCAAATTTATAGAACCCCTTCCTGATTGTTTATGATTTATTGAAACAATAATCCCCAATTTCTCCGAAAGTTCATTTTCTAAACTTTTAATATCATTATCTTTTGTCTTTTTTGAAAGAATTTTCTTTGTTGCACCTTCTGAAACTGCTTTTTCAACTTCTCTGACTGTTAATTGCTGGTTAATAATTTTTTGACACATCTTAGTTTGATCAATAAGGCTTAAAGACAGAATTGCCCTTGCATGTCCCATCTCTATTTTCCTATTTTCTAATGCATTTTGTGCATGCTCACATAAGTTTAATAATCTTAGAATGTTTGACACTGTAGTTCTTGATTTTCCTACTGCTTCAGCAGCTTCTTCATGTGTAATATTTAATTCATCAATCAAGCGCTTTATACCTCTTGCCTCTTCAATTACATTCAAATCTTCACGCTGAATATTTTCAATTAAAGCCATAGCTAAGGCAGTTGAATCAGAAATATCTTTGACAACGACTGGTACTTCTTTGAGGTTTACAATTTTTGCGGCTTGCCATCTTCTTTCACCTGCTATGATTTCATATTGATCATTTGTCATCATTCTCACAAGAATTGGTTGAATAATTCCTTGAGCCTTTATTGAATCAGCAAGCTCTTTGAGTGTGTCCTGATTGAAGTTTTTCCTAGGCTGAAACTTTCCAGGTATCAGTTTTTCAACAGCCATTAAGTTTGTTGCATCTTTAGTACTAGATTGATTGTCCTCGTCATTGCTTAAGAGTGCATCCAAGCCTCTACCCAACCCTCTATTTTTCATTATTTATTTCCTTTTAATATTTCTTCAGCTAAAGCTAAATAAGCTTTAGCTCCCTTAGAAGACTGATCATAGAACAAAGCAGCTTTGCCATGACTAGGAGCTTCTGCTAATCTAACATTTCTAGGAATGATAGTTTTATAAACCTTTGATCCAAAGTGTGAGGACAGTTCATCGGATACTTGCAGAGCGAGTGTATTTCTTTTATCAAATAATGTCCTTAGCAAGCCTTCAATTTCTATATCTGGATTCAATTGTTTTTTTACTCTCTTAATTGTATTAACTAGATCAGAAAGTCCCTCTAGCGCGAAATACTCACATTGCATTGGAATAAGAACAGCCGTTGCTGCAACTAACGCATTAACTGTTAATAAATTTAATGTTGGCGGGCAGTCAATTAAAATGAAATCATATTTTTGCTTTATTGCGGTAATAGCATTTTTGAGTACGTATTCTCTGTCTTTAATGCCTACTAAATCAATTTCCGCGCCTGCTAGATTTTGGTTAGCTGGTGATATATCAAAAAAACTTTCCTTCGAGTGTAAAATTGTTTTACTTAATGGAACCTCTCCTATTAAAACATCGTATATTGAGTATTGAATCTGACTTTTATTAATGCCGCTACCTGAAGTTGCATTGCCCTGTGGATCAAGATCGATTAACAACACTTTTTTCTTCATACTAAAAAGAGATGCAGCTAAGTTTACTGTTGTTGTAGTTTTACCTACACCACCTTTTTGGTTTGAAATTGCAATTATTTTCATGAATTAGATACCTTAACTAAATATCTTTCAGCCTCTAGAAAAGGCACATCCAGCTTTTCTAAAATCCACGGTTTGTTAATATTTTTCATCTCATCATTCAAAATCTTTTTACTTTTCATCCCATACCAAACCCCTTGGTTGTACATAAGATGTTTTGTAGATTGAATAAAATCATCCATATTAGAAAAAGCCCTGGATATAATGCCATCGTATTTTTCTTCAGAAGTTAGTAATTCAACTCTTTCATGATATGTCTCAATATTTTTAATCTCTAATTCAACTACAACCCGTTTTATAAAAGCAATTTTTTTTCCAACTTTATCAATCAAACTTACTTTAATATCAGGATTTACAATAGCAATAACAATGCCAGGTAACCCAGCACCCGTTCCAACATCAAGCAGTGAAGAGGACTTTATGAAGGGAATAATCGCTAAACAGTCTAAAAAATGATGAGTCACTATTTCTGTATTTTTAATTGAAGTTAAATTAAAATATTTATTCCATTTTATTAATAATTCTTTATAAATCAATAATTTACTAATAATTTGTGGGATATTCTCAAAACCTAAACTTTGCATTCCGCTTTCTAATTGAGCTTTATCATTAAGCAATTTTTGCTTTCCTCTTAATTGTCAATTTATCTCTATTCTTTTTAATGAAAACCAATAGGATCGATATTGTTGAAGGTGTGATGCCAGATATTCTTGATGCTTGGTCAACTGATTCTGGTCGGTGTAAATTGAGGAGTTGTCTTGCTTCAGTACTGATGCCATGTATGTCATCAAATTTAATATCTTCTGGAATTAAAACGCCTAGTTGCCCTTTAATTCTATTAATTTCCTCTTTTTGTCTCACAATATATCCAGAATATTTAGCTAAAATGTCAATTTGATCTGCAGCATCACGCCTTATATCACTATCTTCATTGAGTAATTGCATGAGGTCATCGTAAGCCAGATTAGGCCTTTTTAATAGATCAAAAGCTTTATAGTCCTTTTCAAGTTGATGCCCGAGTATTTTTAATTGATCCTCTTTTTTTAAATCATTTGGCTTTACAACTAAATTCTTTAGTCTCTTTTCTTCATTATTGATTATAGCTTGCTTTTCAGAAAAATTTTGCCAATGGGTATCACATACCAAACCAACTTCTCTTGCTTTTAGTGTCAACCTTTCATCCGCATTATCTTCTCTCAATAAAAGGCGATATTCAGCCCTGCTTGTGAACATTCTATATGGCTCTGTAACCCCTCTTGTAATAAGGTCATCTATCATGACCCCAATGTAAGATTCTTCTCTTGATGGCGTCCAATATTCTTTGCCTTGAGCCCTTAAAGCAGCATTCATACCTGCTATAAGCCCTTGAGCTGCAGCCTCTTCGTAACCTGTAGTCCCATTGATTTGACCAGCAAAAAATAAGCCTTTAATATCTTTTGTTTCTAAGCTCATTTTTAATGCACGTGGGTCGTAGTAGTCATATTCAATGGCATAACCAGGTCTTAAAATATGAGCATTTTCTAACCCTTTAATAGACCTAACTAAATCCAGCTGAATATCAAAAGGTAGGCTTGTAGATATACCATTAGGGTATATTTCATTTGTTGTTAAACCCTCTGGCTCTATAAATATTTGATGCGAATCTTTTTCGGCAAATCGATGAATTTTATCTTCTATTGATGGACAATATCTTGGTCCTATCCCCTTAATAACTCCTGTATACATTGGAGATCTGTCAATGCCACTCTTAATAATATCGTGTGTTTTTTGATTTGTGTGTGTAATCCAACAAGAAATTTGTTCAGGATGTTCAATCTTTGGAGTTATGAAAGAGAAGTGAGGTGTGGGACTATCACCAGGCTGCTCTATCATTTTTGATTTATCTATAGACTTACCATCAATTCTCGGTGGAGTGCCAGTTTTTAACCTTCCTACCGGGAGCTTTAGTTCTTTAAGTTTCGCCGCTAACCTTGTTGAAGACGGATCGCCTGCCCTTCCAGCATTATAATTTTCTAATCCAATATGAATTAAGCCTCCCAAAAAAGTTCCGGCAGTCAAAACTACATTTTTTGCGTAAAACTTCAGGCCCATTTGGGTTTCGACGCCTTTTATTTCTTGGTTTTTTAAAATGACATCATCAACTGATTGCTGAAAAATCCATAAATTATCTTGATTCTCTAAACTCTCTCTTACATAAGATTTATATAACAATCGATCTGATTGAGCTCTTGTTGCTCTTACTGCAGGCCCTTTACTTGAGTTAAGCGTCCTAAACTGAATCCCAGCAAAATCTGCTGCTCGACCCATGATTCCTCCCATTGCATCAATTTCTTTAACTAAATGTCCTTTGCCAATACCACCAATTGATGGGTTACATGACATCTGACCAAGCGTTTCAATATTGTGAGTTAACAGGAGGGTTTTTTTACCTAGACGAGCCGAAGCAAGTGAAGCTTCTGTACCAGCATGTCCACCTCCAATCACAATAACGTCAAATTCTTTGGGAAAATCCATAATTTTTTACTTAATTTACTCTATTATCAATTTTACTAGATTTAATTAGATATTGATATGTCATTGTTTCACGTGAAACAATTATCTTAATCTTTTTAAATTGTTTCACGTGAAACCTATTTACCTATACAGAATTGTCCAAAAATTTGGCCCAACAGATCGTCAGATGAAAATTCTCCCGTGATTTTGCTGAGGGCTTTTTGGGCAATCATTAACTCTTCTGCAACCAATTCTGGTGCTTGTAGATTCAAAACAGCTTTTTTTAAAGCTTTCTTAACTTTTTCAAGAGCTTCTATATGCCTTGTTCTTGCCATAAATAAGTCTTCTTTGTTGCTTGAGGGCTCTTCTCTTCCAACAATTTTAAGAATCTCTTTTTCAACTAATTTAATACCCTCACCTCTTTTGGCTGAAATAAATATCTGAGGTACATCATCCTGATAATCGATCGATGCCTTTTGTTTTAATAAGTCTATTTTATTTTTTATAATGATTATTTTGTGACCTTTAGGTATCTTTTTTTTAATTTTCTCCTCGTAGCTTCCATCAGTATCAGTAACATCAACAAGTATTAGAGTAATATCGGCTTCTTTTATTGATTCCCAAGTTTTCTTAATCCCCAACCTTTCAACGACATCTTCAGTCTCCCTTAAGCCGGCAGTATCAATCAAATGAATTGGGATACCTTCAATGCTGATGTCACTCTTGATTGGATCTCTTGTAGTGCCAGGAACTTCTGTCACAATTGCCTTACTCTCTCGTGCTAATTCATTCATTAGGCTTGATTTACCTACATTAGGTTGTCCTATTAAAGCTACCTTTAGTCCATCTCTTAATAATTGGCCATGACTTGCAGAATCTAGAATTTTACTTACACCCTCATTTAAACTTCTTAGCTTTTTATCTACCTTGCCTTGGTCAATAAAGTTAATGTCTTCTTCAGGGAAATCTAGACATGCTTCAACAAATATCCTCAAATCAGTGAGGTTTTTTAGTAAAGCATTGATTTTATTAGAAAAAATTCCAGACAAAGAATTTATTGCACTTTTAGCTGCTGCTTCAGTTGATGCATTAATAAGGTCAGCAACAGATTCTGCTTGAGAGAGATCAAGTTTGTTGTTTAAGAAAGCCCTTTTTGTAAATTCACCGGGTTCTGCCAAACTGGCTCCATACGACAAACAAGCATCTAAGACTAAATTAAGGACCACAATACCCCCATGACCTTGAATTTCAACAACATCCTCACCTGTAAAAGAGGCAGGTGCAGGAAAATATATAACGATACCTTGGTCTAGGGTGACATTTTTTTTATCTTTAAAAGAGGTAAATTGAACTTGACGAGGGGTTAGATCAGCATTGCATATATTTTTCGCAATTTTGAGGGCATCCTTTCCAGATACACGAACGACACCAATACCTCCTACACCCTTTGCTGTTGATATTGCCGCAATTGTTGGGCTATCGTTAAGCATGGCCTTTCTTTTTCAAGACTGCCGCATGTATTTTTCTATTGATATGCCATTGCTGCGCCATAGATAGTAAATTATTAACAAGCCAGTATAAAACTAATCCTGCTGGAAAAAAGAAGAAAAATACACTAAAAATTATTGGCATCATCATCATTAATCTAGCTTGCATTGGGTCTGTAGGCTTAGGATTTAACTTTGTTTGGACAAACATAGAGGCGGCCATTAAAATTGGTAATATGTAATATGGGTCTTTTGAAGATAAATCTTGAATATATAAAAACGGGGCATTTCTTAATTCTACTGAGCCCAACAGAACCCAATATAAAGCAATAAATACTGGTATTTGAACTAAAATAGGCAAACACCCACCTAAAGGGTTAATTTTTTCAGTTTTATATAATTCCATCATTGCCTTTTGCATTTTTTGTTTATCATCACCAAATTTTTCTTTCATACTCTGAAGACGAGGAGCAAGTTCACGCATCTGAGCCATTGATTTATAACTGGCAGCAGATAAAGGGTAAAACAAAATTTTGATTAACACCGTGAGCAATATGATTGAAACTCCCCAATTAACAACAACCTTCTGAATCCCTGATAAAACAGAAAATAATGGGGCTGCTAATATAGTCAACCAACCATAATCAACAGTTAACTCCATACCAGGGGCCGCTTTTTCTAACAATTGCTTAGCCTGTGGTCCGCTATATAATTTAGCTTTAAATGATAAAGTTTCACCAGGTAAGATTTCTGAAAGTCCTGTTTTTAAACCAGAAGCATAAGTGTTAGAAGTTATCTCTTTAGAAAAAAAATCTCTACTTTGTTTAGAGTTCAAAATCCATGAAGAAGCAAAATATCTTTGAATAATTCCAATCCATCCATTATTGGATTCCAATGTAAAAGCTGATTCTTCTACATCACCAAAACTAATTTTTTGGAAATTCTCCGTATCATTATAATAAGCAGTGCCTGTAAAGGTTGGCATAAATGTGGAGCCTTGGTTTGATTCACCATCATGAATAAATTGATAGTAAGCCGTAGGCGTTATGTTATTTTGAGATTTATTTAAAATTTGAAATGTGATGCCGATTTCATAAGAACCTTGCGTAAATATATATAGTTTTTTGACAAGAAATTGTTCATTCTCGAAAATCAGTGGGACCTGAAGTTTTTTCCCATCCATTTTATACGAAGTAGTTGGTGATTTATAAACAGACCTATGTGTAGGAAGTGATTTACCCAGCAATCCTGATTGCGCTATGTACAAAAGAGGGTCGGCGGCATCACTCATTAGTTGATAGGAATTATTAGAATTTTCGTCTTTGTATTTTTTTAAATATAAATTCCGAATATCACCACCTTCTAAACTTATAAAAGCCTCATACATATCCGTTTCTACTTTTAAATAGTTAGATTTATCTAGGTTAAGTGCCGTTGAAATGTTTTTATTTTTTAAATCACTTGGCAGAGACTTGTCTTCTACTATACTAGTATTAGTATTAGTATTAACATTAGCTTCAGGATTGTCAGGTTGAGGGCCAAAAAAAGCCAGAATTAAAAATGATAAAACAACAAATATAATTAAATTCTTAGTTTCCATAATTTCCTCAAATATTATTTCGGTGCGGGATCATACCCACATTTGCAAAAGGGATTGCACTTTAAAATTCTTTTTAAAGCAAGCCATGACCCTTTTAGAGTTCCATGAGTTTTTAAAACTTCAATTGTATATTCTGAGCATGTCGGAGTAAACCTACATCTAGGCAAAGTGAATGTGCTTATGCACAATTGATAAATCTTAATACTTAAAATTATAATCTTTTTCATTTTTTTATTGGGGTAGCTTTAAGAAAAGATTATCAACTTGAGCTTTCAGATCATGAAAATCTTCTTTGTAAAAAGTTTTTTTTATGCTCACTACAAAATCAAAAGAGGGGTTATTATTTATATGGAAAATATTCTTGAAAATCTCTCTTAAAGATCTTCGCATGTAGTTTCTTTTAACAGCGAGCTTTTCAATTCTTTTAGGAACAACAAATCCTAATCTGTTCTTACCTATGTCATTTGGGCAATAATAAAGAAACAAGTTTGAAGAAGATAATCTTTTCTTATGATTAAATACCTTTGTAAATTCATCTGAATTTACTAATTTCATGATTGAAATTATAAACCTAAACGAGCCCTTCCTTTAGCTCGACGTGATGCTATTACAGAACGACCGCCTCGAGTCTTCATTCGCACCAAAAATCCATGTGTTCTTGCACGCTTTATTTTTGATGGTTGATAAGTGCGCTTCATTGTTAACTCCTAGTTTTCTTACAATATTTTCGAACCAGAACATTACGTCATGTAATAAATTTTGTCAACGAAATGTAATATATCCACAATAAAAAAGGTTGTGGATAACTTTAAGAATTTAAGATAATATCAATTGAAATATTTAGAATAGATTTATTGGTTTAAAACAAAGCATTTAGGATGGCTTAAAAATGGACGAAACAAAATTTTGGGAATTATGCCTTGATAAGTTTTCAAAAAAACTTACGAACCAACAGGTTAGTACATGGATTAAGCCCCTTTCAATAAAAACCCATGAAGGCCAATGTTTTATTCATGCTCCCAACCAATTTGTTCTCGAATGGGTAAAAGATAGATTTGATAAAGAAATATCCCTTCTGGCCAAAGAGCACCTAAAGATAGAAAATATAGAATATTTAGTTTTAAAGAAAAATAGCAAAAAAGAACCTCTAAATCTTGTAACAACTCCAAGCAAAATTTTCAAAAAAACAACTGCTAGTGCGTCAGTAAATGGACTTAGTCAGAGTTTTGATTTTGATAACTTTGTGACAGGAAAGGCAAACCAACTTGCAACTGCAGCTGGTAGACAAGTTGCTGAGAATCCTGGAGAAACCTATAACCCTCTTTTTATTTATGGTGGTGTTGGGTTAGGTAAAACTCATTTAATGCACGCAATTGGTAATCATCTAAAGCTATTAAAGCCAGATTCAAAAATAAAATATTTACATGCTGAAAGATATGTACATGCAGTTGTAAAAGCCTATGAAAATAAAGCATTTGATAGTTTTAAAAAGACTTTCCACAACTTAGATTTATTATTAATTGACGACATACAATTTATTGCAAAAAAAAATCGGACTCAAGAAGAATTTTTTTACGCCTTTAATCATTTAATTGAGAATAAAAAACAAATAATAATTACTTGTGATTCTTACCCCAAAGAAATAGTTGGTGTTGATGACAGACTGCGAACAAGATTTAGTTGGGGCTTAACAGTTTCTATTGATCCTCCAGAGCTTGAAATGCGAGTGGCTATTCTTTTAAAGAAAGCTGATCAAAATAAAATTAATTTACCTGAAGATGTAGCCTTCTTTGTGGCCAAACAAATTCGATCAAACGTAAGAGAGTTAGAGGGGGCGTTGAATCGAATAGTCGCTATGTCTAATTTTATGAATGTACCAATTAGTACAAACCTAGCCAAAGAATCTTTGAAGGATCTTATAGCTGTTAGAGGTAGGCAAGTAAGTGTTGAAAATATACAGAAAACTGTAGCAGAATTTTATAAAATAAAAGTAAGTGATGTTTTAAGTAAAAAAAGGTCTCGAAACTTTTCAAGACCTCGTCAAATAGCCATGACTCTTACAAGAGAACTCACCAATATGAGTTTTCCTGATATAGGAGCCGCTTTTGGTGGAAGACATCACACAACAATTATGCATGCGTGTGATGAAATAGAGGGATTAAGATTAAAAGACCAAAACATTGGACAAGATTTGGGGTTTTTAACGCAAGTATTGCGAGGTTAAAAATGATAAACTGTGGATTGATTGTGAACAATATTCGAGTTAGTACAATTTCTGTATAAGTTTAATTTTAATGCACATTTTGTTCACATTTAAAACTAATGAAATTCATAGGTTTAGAAAGAGGTTAAGTTTTTGTTTTTTATAAATTTTATTGAATTTATTTATAAAACCTGCCCTATTATTATTATTATTAAATATATAAAGAAGATATTATGAATATAGAAATCGATAGAGATACTCTTTTAGACCCATTAAGTAATGTAGCTGGTATTGTTGAAAGAAAGTTAAGCCTTCCTATTCTCTCAAATATTTTACTTGAAGGATCCAAAGATAATTTAAGATTTACAGCTACAGACCTTGAGATGCAAATCTCACTATCAATACAAACAAAATTAGAAGAGACATTTGAAACTACTATTTCAGCAAGAAAAATCCTTGATATCACAAGAGCGTTACCTGAAAAAAGTAAATTAAATGTTCAAATAAATGATTCAACCGTCCTAGTTAAAGCTCTTAAAAGTAAATTTAATCTTCAAACATTACCAGCTAAAGATTACCCTGTTATGAAAAAGGATGAAGAGGAAAATACCTTTGTGAACCTTAAACAAAAAGACTTTAAAGATATATTAAAACAAGTTGATTTTTCAATGGCTCAACAGGATATTAGATATTATTTAAATGGCTTATTATTTGAAGTAGATAACCAAAAACTAAATATTGTTGGAACTGATGGCCATCGTCTAAGTTTTACATCAATTAAACTACAAAAAGATTTTGGTAAAATTCAAACTATAATTCCAAGAAAAACAATTCTTGAGTTAGTTAAGCTCTTAGGTGATGGGGATAATGATATAGAAATTAACATAAGCAAAACCCAAGCCCATTTTCATTTTAATAATATAGACTTAATAACTAAAGTTATTGATGGAAAGTTCCCTGACTATTCACGAGTTATTCCTGTTGGCCATCCAAATGTTTTTGAAATAGATCGACAAACCCTTTTGACTGCGATGCAAAGAGCCTCAATACTATCAAATGAGAAGTATAGAGGAATTAGGGTTGTTATTACAACAAACAATCTAAAAATGATTAGCACCAACAGTGAGCAAGAACAGGCAGAGGAAGAAATGGAAATAAAATATCAAGGCGAAGATATAGATGTTGGGTTCAATGTAACTTATTTAATAGATGTATTGAATAATATTCAATATGATAAATTAAATTTTGCCTTTAAAGATTCATCAAGTAGTTGTTTAGTAACTATTCCAAATAATGAAGATTATAAGTATGTAGTAATGCCAATGAGAATATAGGTAAATCAAAAGGATCCCAATGACTAAGCAAGACGATATAAATAATGAAAAATATAACTCTGACAGTATTAAGGTTTTAAAGGGACTTGATGCTGTAAGAAAAAGACCAGGTATGTATATTGGTGACACATCAGATGGAAGCGGTTTACATCATATGGTTTTTGAGGTTTTAGATAATGCTATAGATGAATCTTTGGCAGGTCATTGTGACGAAATTAAGGTTATTATTCATCCAGATAACTCAATTACAGTTACAGATAACGGCCGAGGTATTCCAACAGACATAAAAGAAGATGATGAATTTAAAAGGTCAGCTGCGGAAATTGTAATGACAGAGCTTCATGCGGGAGGAAAGTTTGATCAAAATTCCTATAAAGTTTCAGGGGGTCTTCATGGGGTAGGTGTTTCGGTTGTAAATGCCCTTTCCGATTGGTTAAAGCTAAAGGTATATAGAAATAAAAAAATACATGAGGCTCATTTTAAGAGGGGAGATATTGTTGAGCCTTTAAAGATATTGGGCGACACTGAAAAAACCGGTACGGAAGTAACTTTTATGCCCTCATCAGATACCTTTGTTAATATTGATTTCCATTTTGATTTATTAGCAAAAAGAATACGAGAGTTATCTTTCTTAAACAATGGCGTTAATATAGGTTTGATTGATCATAGATCTGGAAAAACAGAAAATTTTGCGTCTTCCGGTGGCATAAAAGGTTTTGTACAGTACATGAATCGATCTAAGTCTAGCTTGCATGATAATATTTTTTATGCGGAGAGCGCTGAAAAAGACGGTATTACAATGGAAGTTAGTATGCAATGGAATGATAGTTACGGAGAAAATGTACAATGTTTCACAAATAATATTCCTCAACGAGACGGAGGAACGCACTTAACAGGGCTTAGAGCTGCCTTAACAAGAACAATTAATACTTATATTGAGTCAAACGAACTTGCAAAGAAAGCAAAGGTTGAAACAGGTGGGGATGATATGCGAGAGGGTCTTGTATGTGTTTTATCTGTTAAGGTTCCGGACCCTAAGTTTTCTTCTCAAACTAAAGACAAATTAGTATCAAGTGAGGTTCAGCCAATTGTTTCTGATGTTGTTGGGAAAAAATTAACAGAATTTTTATTAGAGCACCCAAAAGATGCAAAAATTATTTGTAATAAAATAGTAGATGCTGCACGAGCAAGAGAAGCAGCAAGGAAAGCAAGAGATATGACAAGAAGAAAGGGTGTTATGGATTCAATGGGGCTTCCAGGTAAGCTTGCAGATTGCCAGGAAAAAAATCCTGAGAACTGTGAAATTTATTTGGTTGAGGGAGACTCAGCTGGAGGATCTGCCAAGCAAGGCAGGGATAGGAAAAACCAAGCCATTCTTCCATTGAAGGGCAAAATTCTAAATGTAGAAAAAGCACGAATTGATAAAATTTTATCCTCACAAGAAATAACAACACTAATAACAGCGCTTGGGACAAACATAGGAGCGGAATTTGATGTTGATAAATTAAGATATCATCGCATTATAATTATGACGGATGCTGATGTAGATGGCGCTCATATTCGCACGCTTTTATTAACATTTTTCTTCAGACAAATGCATGCGTTGGTTGAAAAGGGCCACATTTACATAGCACAACCTCCTTTATTTAAAGTTAAACAAGGCAAAGATGAAAGATATTTAAAGGATGAGGAAGAATTAGAACAGTATTTAATTGAGTCTGCTTTAAATGATGCATCGTTAGTGACAAAAGAAAAAGGTGATGTGTTGGATGACGAAAGCCTCAGGAATATTTCTAAAGAAATGTTAATTACTGAGTCTATTATTAGGCGATTATCAAGCCGTTACGACGAATCATTATTAAGAGCTATTCATCATATTGGAGATATAAATTTAGATAGTGCAGATTCTACGAAAAATTATTTAGAACAATTAAAAATATTTATGACTCAAGATAATATCAATTTTGAATTGAAACATGATGCTGAAAATAACAAATACTCAATTGAAACAAATCAATTTGTTCACGGTAATTTAAATATAAGTAATGTTGATTCAGAATTTTTATTAAGCGGTGAATATAAACAAATTATAAAAACATCTCTTTTAATTAAAGGCTTAATAGGGCCTGGTGCAGTTATTAGCAGGGGTGAGAAGTCTAAACAAATAGCTTCATTTAAGGAAGCAATTGACTGGATCATTCAAGAAGCAAGAAATACACTAAACATTCAAAGGTATAAAGGACTAGGTGAAATGAATCCTGAGCAGCTATGGGAAACTACGATGGATCCTACTGTGCGAAGATTACTAAAGGTAACAATAGAGGACACACAAGCAGTAGAAGAAACCTTTACGGAGCTTATGGGTGATAACGTTGAACCAAGACGTAGATTTATTGAAAGCAATGCACTTGCAGTGAATAATCTAGATATATAAATGGGTAGATGACTTTAAGTGAGTTAAGGTTTGTTGTCTCAGTCGCTCATGAAAAAAATTTCAGGAGAGCTGCCACCAAAAGTTTTGTCAGCCAGCCAGCATTGAGTTTAGCAATAAAAAAAATAGAAAATGAATTAGGTATTTTAATTTTTGAGAGGAATCGTATGGGGATTTCACTCACACTGGTTGGTGAGCAAATTGTTAATCAAGCACAAAAAGTTCTTGAGGAAGTAGACAAAATTAAAGTAATTTCAAAAGCCGAAAAAAATGCTCAACAAATTAATATCAAAATAGGCCTAATCTACTCAATAGCCCCTTATTTATTACCATCAATAATTTCATTATTAAATAAAGAATCTCCAGATATTATTCTAGATGCCGAAGAAGATATTACAAAAAACCTTATAAACAAATTAAAAGATGGATCTATTGATGCAGCTATAATTGCTTTACCCTTCGATATTCCAGGGATTGAAACACAAGCGTTATATGATGAACCTTTCAAAGTATTGATACCAAATAAACATCAATGGAATACCAAAAAAAAGATTAACGCTAAAGACTTAAAACATGAAAAGATATTGCTCTTAGACAATACTCACTGTTTTAGTATGCAAGTAAGAGACGCATGTCCAGGTATCGCAGATATGGCAGAGGTGCAGGCTGGGACATCTCTAGAGACAATAAGGAACATGGTTGCATCAAATTTAGGTATTTCTATATTGCCTCAAAGTGCAACCCTAAAAAACTATTCAAGTGATACAATAAATATATTATCTTTTGAAAATCCTGTTCCTTTTAGGCAAGTTGCTATGGCATATAGACAGGGTTCGTCAAAGAAGGAATCTCTTGATATGATGGTTAAATCAATTACAAGTATTAAACAAAAAATAATAGGAAGTTAAATATCAATTATGCTCATTTGCTATTAATAAAAGAGTATAGGATATTTTTGCTTTTAATTTTAGTGAGGAGTAAAAATGAAGATAGGTGTTTTAAGAGAAACAGTTAGAAGCGAATCGAGAGTAGCAGCCACTCCAGAAACAGTTAAAAAAATGATTGCCCTGAGCCATTCTGTTTCAATTGAAGCCGGCGCTGGTATTCAAGCTTCTTTTTCAGATGCAGATTATAAAAATAATGGCGCTGAAATTGTTTCAAGAAATTTTGCCCTTCAATCAGACTTATTGTTAATGGTCAGACCTTTAGACGAAAAGGAGATAATTACATTAAAACCAAAGCAGTTTATGGTTGGTATGTTAGAACCCTTTAATAATGATTTGCAAGCATTATTAAAAAAACAAGGGGTATCAGCTTTTGCATTAGAAGCCTTACCAAGGAATACAAGAGCACAATCCATGGATGTTCTATCGTCTCAAGCTAACATTGCAGGATATAAAGCGGTAATACTTGCCGCTGATTACTATAAAAAATTTATGCCTATGTTGATGACTGCGGCCGGGACTGTTAAGGCAGCTAAAGTAATAGTACTAGGAGCAGGTGTTGCTGGTCTTCAGGCAGTTGCAACAGCAAAAAGGCTAGGTGCTGTCGTTGAAGCATCTGACGTCAGACCAGCAGTCCAGGAACAAATTGAATCCTTAGGGGGCAAGTTTATTGAAGTCCCTTTTGAAACAGAAGAGGAAAAGGAATGTGCAATTGGTAAAGGGGGTTACGCAAAACCAATGCCGAAATCTTGGTTAACAAGACAATCTAAAATAGTTGCTGAGAAAGCCATATCAGCAGATATTATTATTACTTCTGCCTTAATTCCTGGCAAAGCACCG
>Ga0209815_1000524_pt1 | contig 28279 bp, 24 predicted proteins | sample CoawatmetaG00DNA_FD_187507 | JGI IMG/M metagenome (GOLD analysis project Ga0209815, IMG submission 187507) | Marine microbial communities from the West Antarctic Peninsula - Coastal water metaG002-DNA (SPAdes) (version 2) | ecosystem: Environmental > Aquatic > Marine > Coastal ...
GCGCTTGATACCGTGAACGTCATAGCCCTTTTCTAATAAAAATTCAGCTAGATATGAGCCATCTTGGCCAGTAACACCGGTAATTAGGGCAGTTTTCATGTCAATCCATAATTGAAAGCAGTTTGACCAATATTATAATTGATTTTATCTAACTCTGCCGAGCAGTTTGGCTGTTCTAGTTTTTACTGGAGCACCGTACTACATAATAAAACCAACAATAGCCTTTATAAAATACGATAAAGGCATTTATCGCACCTTTAAATAATCAATATAATCAACAATCTACATATTTCATTTCGTAAAAACAGTTATTATTAGATAAATAACGCGTTATCGGTAAATATGAATAATATATAAATGCAATCTAATGGCAGAGATTATCCTAGGCACTGAAATATTACTTGGTCGTAGAAATTGGCATGTTATACTGTATGCATACACAGCCTGACTGGATAAACAGCCCCATGCCTAAGAAACTCACCAAAAGCAACGCCAAGGCCCCTAAGAATGCCCTCACCCACGGGCTAACCAGCCAAAGCATTACCTCCTCAACAGACCAAAAAATCTACCGACAGATGTATGACGAACTCACCAGCGAATACGGTCCACAGACAATAACAGAACGCATGCTAATCGAACGAGTGGCCGTCCAGTATGTCCGCTGGCAGCGTGCAATCAGGGAAGAGAGCACCGAAATAGAGATAGCCGGCCTAACCGAACTCGACGGCTTAGCATTACACACCACATTTAACCTTACCCAGGAACAAGCAGAGCATTACGCCTCAGCCAGCTTTAGAGGCGAGCTCCATGACGATGAAAAATTAAAAGAAAATCTCATACTTCTTCAACGATTAAGCCAGGAATCGTTTCGCCTTTTGGCGCGCGGCGAACATAGCGCCATCCCGGACGATTTAGAAGATTATCCGATGTTGTTCGTCCTTTTTGACCAACTCACCTTCAAAAATAGATGCAGCAAAGCTGAACTACTCGACGGTCGGTACGCGTTAAACAGCCTTGTTAGTGCCTTCATAAGGCAGTGCAATCGAACCCTTGAATCACAAGATTTATATCAGAGCAGTACCATAGGTAGCAAGCTGTCCCATAGTGATTTCTTAAACACGCTCAGCGAAGAGGCACTAAAGCAGCTCGTCACGATAGACCTACACCCCAAAGCAGAAAAGTTATTTAAGCTGGCCGAACAAGTGAGCATTTCACAATCCACCAACATAGAAAAAATAACCCGCTACATGACCACAATAGACCGGCAATTTTCAAAAGCTCTGGGCGAACTACGCGTGGTAATAGAGGACCGAAGACGAAGAGAAGCGCTTATACCAAAGGATTAAGGTGCAGCACCACACCTGGGCTAACTAAAGGATCACCAGTAAATTCAATACCAGACCCCTCAAACGTTGTTCTGATTATCATTAAGGTTTTAGTATTAGCAACCGGAATACCCCGCTGAACTTCGTAGCGTTTAATAGTTGCGCTGCCAATACCACATCGGGCCGCCAGTTCAATAGCGCTCCAACCAAGCATGGCACGAGCTGCTTTTATTTGTATTGATGATACCATTGACTATTCTTTATGATACTATTAGAATCATTATGTAATTGACTTAAACGGAAGAATACCATGATTGATAGTATCTTAGCCAAATTTGATGGTGCGTTTGCTGAAAACACAATTCGAGCCTACCGATCAGATTTCATTCAATACGAGAAATGGTGCACCGAAAAACAATTACACCCTATCCCCGCTATAGCCGAAACCTTGGCCAACTATGTTGACTACCTTAGTTTATCGGCAAAGAGTGCAACTATACGCCGTCGGATTAATAGCCTAGGCACCATATTACAGTTATCCAAAAATCACGACCCCACCAAAGAGCCTGAAGTGGTTTTAGCCCTCAAACGCATGCACCGAAAAATAGGCAGAGCGCAAGAACAAGCCACGCCACTAATAAAAACCTTGCTTAATCAGCTATTAGACAATTGTGATAACAGCGTCATGGGTATTAGAAATCAGGTATTGCTACGACTCGGTTATGAAACCATGCGTAGACGATCAGAATTATGTGCATTTAAGTTTACAGACATCTCTCAAGCACCTAATGGCAAGCCAGTCATCAAACTTAATTTTTCCAAAACAGATCAATTTGGTACTGGTAAAATAATACCCATTAGCGAAGTGCTATTAACACTTTTGCACCAATGGAAAAATATTGTCGGTGGCAACGGATACGTATTAAGATCCATCAGACGGCATGGCAATATAGGGCAACACCTTTCTCCCTCTTCTGTCAGCGTGATACTGAAAACACTTCAAGCAACCATCCATTCCGATAAAAACACCCCACTGCTTAGTGGCCATTCATTTAGGGTGGGTGCTGCACTTGACTTATTAGAGCAAGGTGAGCCACTAGAGAAAATTATGTTAAGGGGCGGCTGGCAGAGCGATGCGACCGCAATGAAATATTTAAGGAGCTGGACCTACTGAGTAACAGGCTGTATGGGACAAAATAAACTTGACCGCTACCTCCTTAAATCGAACGCTCACCCAAGAAAAATACTGAAAATACGATACTCCTTATGATGTGTTAAATATGGTGCTGCAGTAACCAGCTAATACTGTATCCGTTATTTTCAGGGATTTATAAGTGAACATGTCAAAATAATAATGCACTACTACTTTCAATCCTCCAACTTCCCAGCTTGAGCTATCTGCTCCTTATATACCCAATCAACCACTTTTTCATCAGGTTGATATTCTGGCACCAGCAGTTGCAACATACCGCGTACCATCATCACATCGCCATTCACCGCTGCAGTTCGCAACGTAGTAATCATGGGTTGCAACTCACTCCATGGTAAAAACTTTTCATTAGCTTTCATAATTCGCGGGTGTTGAGTGGTTTGTGGGTTATTGCCTATCAGCAGCTCTTCATAAAGCTTTTCACCTGGGCGTAAGCCAACCACTTCAATAGCAATGTCCCCTTCTGGTGAATTTTCATCCTTCACTCTAAAACCAGAAAGTTCAACCATCCTACGCGCCAAGTCAATTATTTTAACCGGCTCACCCATATCTAGCACATACACTTCGGCTTCACTACTAATCTTACTATCACCAATATGAGCACCTATACCTTTGCTAGTGCTGCCTGCCATAGAAGAGTTGCCTGCCATCGCGCCGGTTTGCATCACCAACTGAGCGGCTTCGGGAATAGTCATAAAATAACGGATAATATCTTGGTGTGTTAAAGTAATTGGGCCGCCCTGGGCAATTTGTTGCCTGAAGTAAGGCACCACAGAACCAGAGGAACCTAATACATTACCAAAACGAACCATTGCCAATTGAGTAGTACGGGCAACTTGTGCAGAAGGCTTACCATCCCACATAGGTTCGAAGGAAGGAGTTTGTTCCGCAGCCAAGGCTTGCAAAATGAGTTCACAGCAACGTTTACTAGCACCCATGGCATTAGTAGGATTAACTGCTTTATCAGTGCTAACCAGTATAAAGCGTTCCACTTGCCGTTCTATAGCCACCTTGGCCATCACCAACGTACCTAACACATTGTTTTTTACACATTCGGCTATATTGTGCTCAACAATAGGCACATGCTTTACCGCAGCGGCATGGTAAATGATGTTGGGTTTCCAGGTAAGGATAACGTCACTTACGCGGTTTTCATCCGCCACTGAACCCAGTAGCGGAATGATAGTGGGCACTAGCCCAACCGCACCGTTATTACGCTGTTCATTGGTAAGGTAATGAAGCGTATCTAGCAATTCATTGTGCAAGGTATAAAGCGAAAACTCGCTTAACTCAAATAATAACAACACCTTTGGTTTACGCTGTAATATTTGTCGACAAAGCTCGCTACCAATACTGCCACCTGCACCAGTCACCATAACGGTTTTACCAGTGACTTGTTCTTGTAGCATTACTTCGTCAGGTTCTGCAGGTTCCCGTGCCAACAAATCGTTGATATCTAAATCATGTAGATCTGCATAGTCAGCTTTCCCTTGGGCCATAGCAATCAACCCTGGCAAAGTACGAATACGTACATTCAAGGGCCGCAGATGTTCTAGAATCACACTACGTTGTTTGCGCGTAATGGATGGCATTGCCAATAATATGTCATCCACCTGATGGCGAACCACAAAATCTTGTAATTTTTCTTGAGATATAATGGGCACACCCATCAAGTCCCGTCCGTGCAGCTCAATGCCATCGTCCACAAAAGCCAGCAAAATACATTCGCGGCTTTGCCCCAAACCAACGGCCAATTGCCGACCTGCAGCACCTGCGCCAAAAATCACCACCCGTGATTGGTGAGATACAACTGCGCCAGCACCAGCGTCACCGTTCGCGTGCTTTATACGCACTGAATCTTCAATTTTACGCAGCAACCAACGCGCAAACATACGAGAACCGCCAACAGCCAGCACAGCCACCATGGCATTGATGGGCACAACAGACCGCGGCACCCCCTGCACACCGCTTAAAAAGGCAACCAACCCCCATAGTGCTGCATATATCATAACGGCCTTCACAATGGACCATGCAGCTGTCATGCCTAAGTACCGAATAATAGCTCTATAAAGTCCAAAGTGAGCAAACACAGGTACGGCAAACACTGGAGCAAACAACACCAACAATACTATTGGGTTATTCACGCCTCCGCGAGGCCAGTACCAATTATCCAAGCGTAGTGAAAAGGATAGCCAAAGTGCGCCTATCAGCAATACAGAATCTGCAGCGATTAGAATGCTGCATTTTGCTCGACCGGGTATTGTAAGGATAGCTCTAAAAATACTGCCCATAAAGTTGGCCACTGTCATATAATTCAAACTGTTATTTCCTGCACAAACGTTTAGGAGTGTTCGATAACCTGATATTAATTTTAAAGGGATGGATCACTGGGCTTCTGCACACTCCTTTAACTTCCCATCATCAATAAGTGTTACCGTCGATGCAAGCAGGGCCATGTTAGAAAATAATGAAACGGCCTAAGTGGACCAAATTTTTATCGGCGTCTTACGCCAAAAAGCGGGTCAGTTTTAAGTCGGCCTTGACACCAGGTTTGTTAGTGGCTCACGCCATCGCGCCTCACAACCTTAAATAAAGTCATTCCCAATATTTTCATATCAAACCGAAAGGATTGCTCTTTTAAATACTCCACATCTAATGCCACCTTATCGGGGATTGACAATTCATCTCGGCCATTAACTTGCGCCCAACCTGTAATACCAGGTAATAGCTTATCAACACCTTTCTCGGCACGTAAAGCAATCAAGCCATCCTGGTTAAAGAGTGCAGGTCGTGGTCCCACAAAGCTCATATCACCCATTAATACTGAAAATAATTGTGGAAGCTCATCCAAACTAGAACGCCGTAAAAATCCACCAATTGGTGACAAATAAGAATTTGGATTATATAGCAAATGTGTCGCCACATCGGGTGTATCTATCAGCATTGACCTAAACTTAGGCATTCGGAAAAACTTACCATTCACCCCAACCCTATCAGACCAGTACAAAGCTGGGCCTTTAGATGTTACTTTTACTAAAATTGCTGTAATTAACAGCAATGGAGAAATGACTATAATAATTAATATCGATATTGTTAAATTAAATGATTTGGTCATATTAACTCTCAATTTCTTAACAGTTTAATATATAGAAACGAAATAAGATATTTAGGCATTATCCTTGTGAACACCCTAATTATTATATTAATAACATACTGCGTGAAAGTTATATATTTTATCAAAAGCATATTACGAATAACTTTTAATTCATTATTCAAAACACTCATTCCTCTACGCCTATCATATGCATAATTTCCGATACGAACATCAACTAAAACTTCCTGTACATTATGAAATTTAAAACCTTTACTTAACATCCTTACGATCAAATCATAATCTTCTGCATATCTAAAATCAGAGTATCCACCAACATGCAGATATGCATCCTTTCGGAACATTAAAGTCACGTGATTAACTGGCATTTTCCACTTACCACGGGAAAAAATTTGAGCATGCTTTTCTGGAACCTTCCTGACTTGACTAATGTCCTCGGGTATATTTTGAAACTCATTGATCAACCCCCCAACCACGTCGATATTTAATTCTTTCATCCATTGCAATTCTTTTTCAAACCTCATATTTCTGCATATATCATCTGAATCCATAATTGCAATAATATTATTTTTCGCACTAACAACCCCTTCATGCCTAGCCAATCCAGGTCCTACATTAACACTCAATTTAATAACATTAAAAATGGGACTTTTTGAAAACTTAGAAATCACACAATTTAAACTCTGACTGATCGGACCATCAATAACCAAAATCATCTCGTCTGGAGGTATTGATTGACTCACCACACTTTGGATAGCCTCCGCTAGATACCTCGGATCATCCAACCTATAGATAGACATAACAACACTAAATTTCATATCAAGCATTTTTTCTACCGGATACGATAAACTTTCTAACAGTCACATACATTCTGTCGCCAAATAAAAACTTTATTAAAATTTTACTCACATCCTCCAGTGTCCATATGAATCTTGTATACAACTTTAAATTCAATATACGATCTATATCTTCAAAGGTCATGGATCCATTAATCGAATTCCTTGGATAAATGTCAGAATCCTCAACAATAACCCCATGTCTGGATGAAAAACAATATTTATAACCTACAGATTTGGCCAGACCAATGAGGTTAGTATTGTATTTTCCATATGGAAAGGAAAAACCATAAACATCATCAAACAAGATATTTTCTAAACATTTCTTAGACTCAAGCAGATTAAATTTGGCTTTAGTTTTATCTGACATTGTCATATTTGTGTGACTATAGCCATGCGATCCGATCGACATTTTAGAGCCTTTCATCTCTTTTAGCATATCCCAATTTGTAAAACCAGACTTTCCTACGTTTTCTATGTTAACAAAAAATGTTGCCTTAATATTAAGCTTTTTAAGTCTTGGAAAGACAATTTCATAATCAGATAAACAACCATCATCGAAACTAATTAAATAATATTTTTCTTTACTTTTTATTTTAAGGTCATCAATATCATCCGTAACAATATATTGTCCAGTTTTCTTCCCAAGCACCCTATCTAAAGACGCAATCGTAACGTCTTCAAATTCATCACAGGCAGATTCAACAACCCTATGCAAAACAATAGGAACAATCACGGCTTATGACTCCTATATACTGACAGCTTATGGCGGATAATAAACAAAATATCTTTAGCTGTGGTTGCAACATTAAACAAACGCCGCACTACAGGTTTCATCCATATATACCTTTTGTAATAGACGTCTCGACCACCAAAACTTCTCTTAAATTTATCAATAGCAGGAATGCCGAGCCCACCAAAATTGTATTGCTTTATGTTATTGGTAGAAGCAAACTTTATCACCTCCCAGTGCAACAAGTTATTTGCGCCATATTTATTTCCTTCGTAAGTAGATGCGCCACTTGTAAAATTAATTTCACTACTATTGAACATGAATACTCCCATGGCAATTACTTTTGATTCTTTTTCAATAGACAAAAATAATAAATTATTAGATGCAATTAGACGATCCACTAAAAATGCATAAAACTCCTTAGGATGAGGTGGCTTATTTCCCGACTTTTGGAAAGTAAATTCCAACATGTTATAAAATACACCAATGTTGCGTGAGTCTGCATCCAAAACCTTAACTACAAGACCATTCTTTTCTGCCTTTCGAATAAGGTTTCTGGCTCTACCCTGCATACCATCCCAAAGTACATTTTCATTAGTATTAGTCTTTAAGACACTAGTATAAGGATCTTCAACTAAATAATCAGATTCGTTCAAACCACCCAATATCTGATGGTCAGAGAACGTGAATTCAATCCAGTCTGCACCATTCGCCAATAAAAATGAGAATATTTTTTCCACGTACAATTGTTGAGATGTAATATCAACACCCTTTGAAAGAACTATAGGATCAATATGCGGCGTATGCGTCCCCCGCAAAGGAGCGCCAGCTCTTACAAATGGACCCAATTTGTGGAAAAATATCGGCAATAATAATTGATTAACACCCTTGTCACTGACCACTACAACTTTACACTCTTTGCTAAACCCTTTTGTTATAACATCCCACCAAAAAGGTTCTTGAAAGGGGAATAGGCATAACTCAGCAACCAGCTCTTTCGCACGATCACTACTAACAAATGTAGCTTCTATCATTTTTCTCTCTTCTCAATATTGTTAAACAGCTCTAGACAGCTAATTATATAACTGATATCCCTGTCATTTAAGCTTTGGTGGATGGGTATCAATACCAATTTTTTATCAAATGAGATGGCATTTGGATACCGTTCTAAATCCTCAATTACTTCTTCTGGCATTTCCTCTCCAGGCCATTGCCACGCACCAATCCCTCTTGATCGTAAGTACTCAACCAATCCACCTCTTTCATCATAAATAACACATGCCTGAGGAGACAGGGCTCCTTCAACAGATTCAACTAGCAAATCAAATCCTAGCTTCTGTAGCGATCCGCTCAACTGGTTAAAGTTCCCAAGAACCTTAGATTGAATATCCGAAAGAAATTTTTCGTTACCTAAATATTTTCCTAATAGCCATGACGGCTGGCAACTTTTAGTATTGAGATGCAGTTCTCTTGAACGTTCTTTGCTGCGATATTTTCTTTTAATTTTATTAATGTATTGTCCATAAATATTTACGCCTACCATTGTTACAACTTTTTCAACTAGACGCAGTACTAAATACCTACACTCGCTTTCCATGGAAACACATCGATTACACTCTTCATGAACCAAATTGTGTCCACCCTTATTGATTTTCAACATGCCACCATCGACAACTGGAAAGCTTTTGCGCATGCTGAAAATTTCAACATCGGCCTTAATATAATCAAAACCTCGGAAATATTGTGACAAAAAGCTATGCGAAGCATCCTCTACAACTTTCACATCATACTCCTGACATACGGTAACAACCTTTTCAATATCTTTCGTAAAACCAAAGTAATGCACTACTAGCAATGCCTTGATTGAGCTATCATTGATAATAATTTTCTTGATTATATCGACGGGAAACTCTAATTGTCTATCTATGTCAACGAATATCAGGCCGAATCCATACGCCTGCAGTGGGCGAATCGTGGATTCACATATATATGCTGGAACAATTACATTACTCCCTTTTTGAATTCCTAGAGCAATAAGACCTGATAACAAAGCATCTCTACCCAATGGGTAAAAACTGATTGAATCTATACCAATATATTTTTCTTTTGAAAAAAATTTATTAATATTAGGATAAGGTTTAGCAGGAATTATCATAAATACCTAATTGAAATTTAATTGGAAAAATTTAATGTTTGTTTTTTTATTAAAATTAAAAAACTCCACAAAAAAAATAAAAATAAACAAATGAAGTATTCCAGAGGTAAGCATAAATAATAACTCTTCAATTCCCATGTAAACAAATGACCAAGTGAAAAAATACATAAAAAAAGATAAATAGTAAACTTTTCTTGAAGAAGACATCGCGCACAACCGATAGTAAATATTAAACAAAATCGTAATAAAAATTATTGAAACCAGAAGGCCAAAAACTACACCAAAATATGGCACAAAGGCTCCAAATATATAATATATTTCACTATGGTAATTTTCCAAAGCCTCCGGTAGAGTGCTTTCAAGATATATTACTGGATAAAGTCTAGATGCAGACAACGAGTTTTCAAAATACGTCCCAGGAAGAAGAATGTTCACAGTTCCGCCGAACAAATGAGAATACATATCGGGAGCTAACCCATAGTCAACTATAACGACAAAAGAATCAAAAGCGTTAATTCTAGCAAAAATAGATTTTAATATTTTTTCTGGGTTGAATATATCAGCTCCACGGTTCTGAAAAACACCTAATGCATGATCTATAATATCTGTAACTGTAACTACTTCGCTTGAAAATTCAGATACATTCTGTAAAGATCTAAAGACCATTCCAACGCCATACGTCAACGGTAATAATAAAATCACTATTAGCCCAACGGATAAAATAACTGTATTTTTTATGTTGAAATCTCCTCTTATAAATAATAGCAAGCCCATGCTATACATAAGAGTCCAGAAAAGCCCCGCTTTTGAACCGAAAAATAAAGCCTGTGATATGTAAGAAATAACCAGAACTAAAAATATTATTTTTTCATATCTCCCTAACAATCCCCAAGACGTAATAACTAATCCAACAGTTAATATAAAGTAAACATCTTTATCCATAAAAACAAAATATATGAATCTAAATAATTCAGTATTTTGAACCCAACCAGCATACCTACCAACACCTAAATAAACAAAAGAAAAGTGATGCATAATGAGAGCAAATATAGATAAAAATATAGCATTTCTGACGGTTATAATAGGGTTTTTTAATAGAAATCCCATCCTCTTGTTGCTAAACCTATTTTTATTACTAAAAGAAGAAATAGAAAAAACACACAAGGTAATGACAAAAAACAATATTATATATGAAGTTGATACAGCCTCTTCCAGATTATCAATCAGTGTTGCACTTCCTCTATGGAAATTATCCTCAAAAAAAATTAGATTAACATATGAAAAACCATAGTAAATTAAAAAAAGTATAAAAAAATATATGTTAATCCCATTATTAGATCTATTACAAAAAAAAATCAAAAGAGACAGCATTACCATGGTTAAAAAAATAAATGCTAAAGATATTAAAGGTAATGCGCCAGCTGAAAATAACAGTTGCAATAATAAAATAACCATAAAAATAAAAGAGGTGCTAGTAGCGACAAGAGTTGAAACTCTAAAACCACCTTTAGCTGATTTTTCATTATATATGTAAGTCATCGCCATTAGTTATTTTCCAATCATTTCATGTCTGGGATTAATAAAAGTTATTTTTTGTTGGAAGTTTTATTGGTGATGAAGATATATCAATACACCAATTTTATTTACAGCTAAAGCTAAATATTTCATACCTGGCACATAAAAATCTGACTAAGTAAAATATTTACTTAAAAATGGATTTTATGTACATTAAGTAACCTGATTACCACTAAGCTCAGCCAGCTTTAAAAGCCGATATGGCATGGGCAGTATCAACATAGCCATTTTCCCAAGTTCTGGTAGTATTTTTTGCAAGTCAAACCGATGATCAAAACAAAAAAATCGTCCAAGTACCGAGGCAAATGTCTTCTTGACACATTGGGCATTGAAAACCATTGGGCCAACGCCATTAAAAAGGGCTTCTTTACATTGGTTTTCAGTGCCATAATCTTACACTCATTCAAACAAACCATAGCCTTTTTGATGTTGAGTTTTGTTTTTAGCCATGACAAATGCCTCTATTCATACTGGACGGATAACCAGCATGTCGCAACTGAAAGTGATCGGCAATAAGGTTAGGTAAATAACCATAAAAATAAATTTTATTAAAATATGGAAAATCTTGCAGATGCAACTAGATCTACAACATCAAATTCTTAACCCTCCGCTTCTGCAAATAGTGAAGCAACGTGTTGGAAAATGGCATAAAACAAAGACATACAAGCGCGTAGTCATGCCAATTTGTAAAGTTAGTTTTAGAGATTAGCCTCAATGCATCAACTCTTTCATTCTTTGACAACGAATTTATCGCCATAAGTAGAAAGTTTTTACTATGCAATATTGAAACCTCTTTCTTATATTCAGTTAAAAAACAAGGGTTTTTCCTTGCTTGCTTCTCAATCCAAACCTCCCTTTCTTCTGAAAAAGACACTGAAGATTTCCATGAGTCACTTTCTTCGTGGACCCTCCATTTAGCCAAAATTTCTTTGGATATTCCTAATTTTGAAATAAACAGCACCCTAAGGATTAAATCGAAATCCGCAATAAAACTAAAATCAGAGTCAAAACCATATTCCAATCTATCAAGAACTGACTTTCGCAGCATTACCGTTTCAAGCGAAATAGAATAATTGACTAGCATCTCACGAAAAACATGCCCTTCTAAGGGAAACTCTCTACCATAAAGTGCACGCTCTTCAACCTCATTAAAAAACAATGTATCACTTATAGCAATTCCGATATCTGGGTCAGAAAATAATTTCAACTGTTTTTCAAGCTTAGTAGGTAGCCACAAATCGTCTACATCAAGGATAGCAATATAATCACCAACAAGGTGCTTATAGGCATTGGCTCGCCCTCCCCCAAGATCAGTATGTTCAGTCGCATAATGATATTTCAATCGATTATCCCGATAACTGTCAAAAATAGCCTTACTTTTATCAGTTGATTGATTGTCCCAAAACACCAATTCCCAATTTTGATATGTTTGATTTATAATACTATCAATTGCTTCCCGGAGATACTTTTCTCCATTGAAGCAATTCATAAGAATGCTAACTAAAGGCTGATTAATCATTATTAGTTTTTTCTTATCCATTTAATAGTTTCTTTTAGACCTTGCTCTAAACTAACATTAGGTTCCCAGTTTAAAAGCACTTTAGCTTTAGATATGTCTCCATACAGGGCCATATTTTCACCACTTCTGTAAGAAATTTTACCAAATTGTGGCTCGCCAGATCCAATCAGACCCCTAATACTATCGATCATATTTTTAATAGAAATAGGTTTATTAGATGCTATATTTATGACCTCTCCATAAGCCTTTTCATTACCTAAAGCAAAAAAAATCGCTTGAACAATATCACTAATAAAGCAAAAATCTCGCAGTTGCTCACCTTTTGAAGCTGGAAATTTATCATTATTTATGCAGCCTTTTATTACTTGAGGAATAAACCTTTCCATACCCTGCCCAGGGCCATATACAAGGAACGGCCTTAAGATAACAGCAGGAAATCCCTCTGTTTTATATAAAGTTTGTAAAAAAAATGTAGATGCAACTTTAGCGCAGGAATATGGTGAGATAGGCGCCTCTCTTTGAGTTTCCATTTGTGGCGCTGAATTATTGCCGTATTCATCACTGCTTCCTACTTGTACGAACCCTTTTAATTTTGATCTATCTATACAATCAACTAGGTTCCTAACTCCGTTAAAATGCACATCGTAAACCTTATCTCCACCATTTGAATAGTTCGAGTGATTAACATAACCACCCACATTAATTATATAATCAAAGGCCTTATTTCCTAGAAGGTTTAACACACTGTCTTGATGACTAATATCAGCATACAGATAATTAACACCGTTCAACTTATCGATAGACTTAGAATTAGTTTTTGATAAAACCGTTGTGTCAAACCCTTCTTCCAGAGATTTTTTAATAACATGTTGGCCAATAAACCCTGAACCACCTATAACCAATAATTTGTCTGGCTTCATATACTGTTTTTACCTTTCATCTAATTATCTCTGAAGTAATCAAAAACATGTAATTCGACAGTTTTACTTTCACTTGGATTATGTTCAATACTTGCTAGATTAAGTAGCATATTTTTCTCAGATAAACCCTTAAATGCAAGCCATAATCCAGGTTGGACTGTTAATCTTTGATAATTATCTTTAGATAATTTAACACTAAAAAAATCTTCACCGTTAAAGACTATAAACTCAACTTCGCCTGTGACAACAACCAGATTTAATATCATTTTGGCATGCTTTTTCCAACCTTTAATATCGCCTTCATTAATAGTTGAAAAGTAAGCTTCTCCAAAACCATAAAACCCATTATCACTCATTTTCATTGCATGAAATATATCACCCTTAGGATGTGCAATCTTATTTAGTGGAGTTAAAGTTACGCCGTCCATTTTAATGACTTATATTTGGCAATATCTTCATATTCGTCAATTTGTTCAATTGTTAATTGCATCATATCAATACTATTCCTATAATAATTGTAATACCATTCCGAGGTGAACTTTATGGTATCTTGATATTCTAATACTGCCTGCCAATTTAACAAGGCAAGCGCCTTGTCACAGTTTAGTTTTAGAAGACCAGCTTCATTAAATGGTATATTATCAGTTATTGTAAATGCATCGCCTATTTTTTTGAAATCCCAATACCTGCTTAAATCTTCAAGTAATTTTTTTACAGTATGATTTTGCTCAGCTCTTGGCCCAAAATTAAACCCCTCACCATTCAGACTACGATCCTCATGCAGAACTTGTCCTAAGTTCAAATATCCACTAAGTGGCTCCAATACATGTTGCCAGGGCCTTGTGGCATTAGGACTTCGTATTTCAACTCCCGTTCCCCTACTCCATGCCTCTACACAATCTACTACAATCCTATCCTTCGCCCAATCACCACCACCAATAACATTGCCAGCCCTTCCAATTGTAATCTTTACGTTACAGCTGTCTTTCTTAAAAAAGGAGTGGTAATAAGACTTAATTATTAATTCTGCAGCGCCCTTACTCCCACTATAAATATCCCTACCACCCATATTGTCATTTTCTTTATAGCCCCACACCTGTTCCACATTGTCATACGCTTTATCACTTGTAATAAATATTGCAGTGCAATGTTGATTCAGAAACATTAAAGACTCCAGCACATTAGCTGTTCCTATTACGTTTGATGTTATCGTTTCCAGTGGATCTACATAAGATAAAGAAACAATAGGTTGTGCGGCCAAGTGAAATAAAAAATCAGGTTTTTCATTTTCAATAATTTCTCTTATTTTATCAAAATCCCTAACATCTTCTTTATAGTGCTTAACTTGTCCTTCTAACTTCAATTCTTCAAACATTGACTTAACAGTTGGAATATCTTTTGAAACTCCGACTACATTAGCACCTAATTTTAATAGCCATACTGTTAGCCAAGAGCCTTTGAATCCAGTATGACCAGTAATTAATACCTTCTTGTCTTTATAAATATTATTAAACATTAATCACTCCACACTTTCCATGGGGCTTTATTTTTGCTGTACATATCATCTAACTTCATTTTGTCTCTAAGAGTATCCATTGGCATCCAAAATTTATCATGCTTAAAGGTGAAAACCTCTCCATCTTTCGCTAAATTTTTAAGCGGCTCCTGCTCAAAAACTGTGCCATCTCCTTCAGTGATGTAATTAAATACTTTAGGTTCGCAAACAAAATAACCAGCATTTATCCAGCTACCGTCACCTTTGGGTTTCTCTTTAAACGCATTAACTTGGTCATTTTTTCCAATATCCAATGCGCCAAATCGACCATCAGGTTGAGCAGAAGTCATGGTCACGGCTTTTCCATGGCCTTTGTGGAATTCAACTAACTCTTTGATATTTATATCAGCAACACCATCACCATAAGTTAGCAAAAATGGCTCATTACCTACCCAGTCCTCAGCCCTTTTAATTCTTCCACCTGTCATGCTATTAATTCCCGTATCTAGTAAAGTTACTTTCCAATTTTCACTAGAATTATTATGTATTTCCATTTTTCCATTTTTTGTATTAATTGTTACATCGCTTTGATGTAGGAAATAATTTGAAAAATATTCCTTGATAAGATACCCCTTGTATCCAAGCAAAATAACAAATTCATTAAAGCCATACTCTGAATAAGTTTTCATAATATGCCATAAAATAGGCTTCCCTCCTATTTCAACCATAGGCTTTGGCCTTATATCTGTCTCTTCACTTAATCGAGTGCCGTAACCACCGGCCAATAGTAATACTTTCATTATTATCTCTCTTTATTTATAGCATTAAAATTTTTCTAAATTATAAATATCATTTTCCCAAATAAAATCTTCATTCGGAACACGCCAATCATTTCCGTAACATAATCTTAAATATTCTTCACTATCTCTTGGTACTACCAGTTCATTACCTTTAAAATTAATTTTTTTAAAAGTTAACAACTCAATAGGATAAGTGCTACCAATATATATATATTTAGTTCTTGCGTATGTGTAAAGATTGTTTTTTGTTTTCTTGGTTAATACGTGACTAAATAAGGAAATTACTCGCTTAGTAGTTCTTTTAAAAAAAGAGTTTCCATAATCATAAAATAAATTATTATTACTATATTCAAATATTGTATTAATAATAAATATCTTTATTTTTTCAAAATTTACATTAGGCTTAGTTGCCCACTTAATTGATACTTTAGATTTTTCTTTAGAATAAAAACCAATATCTACTTGAATATTATCAACGACTAAGTGCAGACAATCCATATCTGGTAGAGTTTTGATATGCTTAAATCCACTTTTAGTGAAAATATCAAGTAAATTAAGCATAGAGACTTCTGATTTATAAACAGCAATATCAATATCTGAATCCCATGGCAAAATCCTATCTTCTCTAATGATACCCAATAGTGTACCGTCAGTCACCCAATAACCTATCTTATGACTGTTCAATATACTAACGGCTCTAAATAAGGCCGACTCCATTCTGTCTTCTCCCATTGATTCTTATAGAATTTTTAATAAATAGAATTTTATCAATTTTACTTTAATAATCTTCCGCTCAAGTAAATTGAATTTATAATTTTTTTCAGATCCTTTCTTTCAATATTAATTAACTTATAGGATAAAAAATAGACTAATGTAAGAGAAATTGAAATATAAAAAATAAACGCCGTCAATATTTTAAAAAACACATTACCATCTATAAAAATAACTGAATTAATTATAAAATAAACAAAGTATCCAAGCATTAGGAATAGACACATATTGAAAATTTGAAACGAAAATTTATGTGGAAGATTATTATGTTTTGCCAGCCACCACATAGATAAGTTAACACCAAAAATTTGTAAAAGGACCATTTTCATTGCTAGTCCATCAGATGAAAATCCGAACCCAGGCACATTAGCATTGCTCGGAGCTAGTATAAAATAAGCTGAAATTATACTTATAAAAAGTATAACACTATTGATAACAACGTAAATCTTGGTCTTTTCTAAAGCCATATACATTACAGCAACAATTTGTCCCAAAGACTGATGAATCGGATAAAGAAGCATTATTGACATTGTCACAACTCCATCGATATAAACCTGACCAAACGACAATGTTAATATTTCACTCGCCCATGGTATTAAAAATCCAGATATAATTGCACCAAAAGCATAAAGCATATGAGTTGCTTTATCATACACTTGTGAAATCGTTTTCTCATCGCCATTTTCATTTGCTTCAGCAACCTCTTTCCATAGTATTTTTAATATAGCAGTGGTCGCCATTAAACTGACTAATGAGAATTGCACAGCTATAGAGTAGTAAGACTGTTCTACAGAACCTCCATAGTTCCGCAGAAGCCATGCGTCAGTAAACTCAGCTAACGCACCAAGCCAGATGTACGGAATAAGAGGCTTACAGTACGCCCAATACTCTTTTAAATATTCGTTCGGGGTTTTTATTATTGATGAAAAATTCACTTTTAAAATAATATATGAAATCCCAATCGAAAAAATAAATTCAACAATAATAAAATAATAGATAGTTCTTAATTGCATTAAATCTAACGAATGCGCAGTATAAATTAGAAGTAAATGTATCACTGAAATAGAAACATTTAAGCTTTGAACTCTATAAGTCTTTCTTAATGACTCTCCAATTTGAGATATAACCAACCAAACATGGACTTGAAAAAAAACTGCAATAAAAGACAAAACAGCTAGCTCTCTACTATTATCTTTCCACACAATGCTAATCAAATGATCTGGAATAACAATATATATAGAAATAATTACAACTAATAGCTGAGTGAGTATCCATGTGAAATAATAAATAAAGAAAAGTTTAGATTGTGCCTTCTTTGAAATAAAAGTGTAAAAAGCCTTGGATGTTCCCATGTCCATAAATGAACAAATTGAAACAGCCACTACCAACAAAAAAGCATATGTCCCATATATTTCTGGCTGAAGGCCTCTAGCAATAAGAGCGCTTGTAGTAAATAAAGCTACACCTTTACAAATATTTGACAAAAAAGAAAAAGCAAACCGTTTTTGTATGCTCATATAGATGTAACTAACAAAATACTATAGTTTTTTAATAAAACTCTCCCATTGGGAGCTCCAATCATGTGACATTCTGACGAATTTATAGCAAAAATCTGTTCGAGTTTTTTGTATATCATCACTCCACCACCAGGACTCAGGATCGCCCCAAACTTTATTAACCATTCTTGCTGCCGATTCAGGTGTATCATGCAATATTCCAACTTCTTTTAATTTATCGTAATCCTCTATAGCACTCTCTCTTAACTCCCAGTGATCAGGATTCCAAAAAAGGATGGTGGGCATATTAACAGCTAGCGCTTCAAGAGGCGCCGTCGTATTCATCGTACCAATAAATAGGCGAGCACTTTTCATACTTTTAAACATTTTTTTGGCATCACACTGATCAAGGTTAGGGTGGCATGTCTTTATTCTACCAACTTCATCCCAACCATAGTTATTATCCAGAGAACGCAGTGTTAACTTATCCCTTATAGATCTATCCAATAAATTAATAAAAATTATCTGTTCATCAATATATCTCAACATTTGAGATGAAATTGTAGCGCTAAACATTCTTATAGAATACCTAGGGACCGCACCCAACACATGCAGCAAACACCCTTGCTTATTGTAAGAAAAGGCGCGATTCAGATTTATCATTTTCTGGGAAGGCAGTGGCTCAACACCATTGCCACTCCAGCCCCAACTAACATATTTATCTGAGATAGATATGTCATGATCCTCTGTCACTTCCCACTTTCCTGTCCCAAAAAGCCCGCCGTGCTGCCCAATAATTAACTTTGTTCCTTTTTCAACTTTTGATGCTACCCATATTTTCAATAAATCATCAAAAATACTATTAGCGGCTGTAAAAACAATTTTAGGTGATTTTGGCCACCATATTTTCTGAACATTGTTTAATGTGTCAATATACGCTTCAACATAGACTGTGGGAATTTGTTCCGATAAAACATTCTCAATAAAATCTTCAAAATCATTTTCCGGAAAAATGTCGAAATTAATTTTATTATTTTTTCTATGTGAATAGGATTTTTTACCAAAATTTGGAGATTTTTGTATAAATATCGGCACCTGACCCAGTTTAATAAGTAGTTTGGTCTGATTTACAACTGAGAAATAACTTCCAATAAAAAATACTTTATTAAGTTTTGATAAAAAATCAAAATTATGTAGAATTTTTTCTATTATATTTTTAGACTTTAATTTTAATCCATAGATAAATTTTGATTGATTTATTTTAGCTTTATATGGATGCGTTATCTTTGATTTATAAATCGTACAATCTAATTTTATAAAATTTATGATCTTCGTAAATATATATTGATTCCAATAATCACTAGAAGCCATATTATGAAAATCTGAAAAGTCATAAGGAAGAGGATTTTCGCCCTCAACTTGACACGTTCCACTTATTTTATAATCATTAACAACATGATCGATGGACATCCATCGATCATAAACTGACTGAGTGAACATCATCAACCATGGTCCAACTATAATCTCCCAGTATCTTAAAGAATGTTCGGAACCGTGATAACTATTTAATTGATCTGCAACACACTTTATAAGTTTTCTATAAAAAATTTTTAAGTACAAATAATCTTTATACATAACATCGCGATCATTCCAATGGTAATCTTGTATCACATAATCAACATCTAATAATTGCTTTTGATCGTCTATAGATAGGCACCAATCACCCAAAAAAACTAACGGAGTGTCATATTTCCATGTTTCTTTAATAGCAGTTGTAATTAAGTATCGCTTCATTTAAAAATAACTCTTTGGTATTTACCAACAATTTCACTATACCACTACATCGCCACACTTTGCTCGCCATTTTTAGAATGAGGCATTTCTCATTCCCTGCACTCGACACAGTTCGAAAATGGTCACGCCATTTTTTGATTGCTTGATGATAGCCAGCATTTGGCTTTCAGAATAAAGCGATTTTTCATGCGGATTGCCTTCGTAAAGTTTACGAGAAAGTTCTATTCTTGACCTCCGTTATTTATCGGGGAAACTACCCCCCGTTGAGGTAAAATTTTCTGTGCTTAACGCTTCATCGCAGAGAATGTGTGGCCTCGATAATGCAATTTATTTAACCTTCGGTATGTCATGAATGCTGGCCGCGCTAAAAATGTAGCGACTGCTCATACTTTAGTTTTACAGTGGATTAGGCCACCTAACAAGAGATGTTATGACCATTTATTGTTAGGTGAACTAATGAAAAAAATGTACAAGACCAACTTTTAGCCCTGAATTAATACTTTAATATAGGAGGTTTAAATCTATCATGATATCTCTAATTGGCGGATTAAAGAGATGTCTAGTAGTTTTGATAGGGTATTTCTGCGAATTTTCAACCATAGCTCTAATACCTTCCACACTACAGAAAATATCATCACGCCAGGACTTAACTACAACGCCGCCACTCCGATAAGTCATGAGAAGACAGGGAACCCTAGCTAATCCAAGAAATCTAGCTGCATTTAATCTGTGGTGCCCATCCATTACAGTGAGCATTGAACTCTCTATGGCGATTGGAGCAGTCCACATACCGTGTTTTTTAATATTCATGGCCAGATTAATAGCATGATCATGATCATATTCTTCCGTTTCTATTAAGGCATCAATGGATATTAACTTAAGCTCACGTTCAACCAACATTCACAGGCTCCTCAAACTCTTCACCAAATAATCGTTGTCACTGCTACTCCGCACTGCTACTCTGATATATTGATCATCAATATTTTCCTTCTCTGAGCAATCTTTGATCAAAAGAGAGTACTTACTACAAAGGTCAGAAGCCAATTGGCGAGAGCTTCTACCTGTCACCTTACAAAAAATGTAATTAGCTTGGGATTCATAAGGCTCAAGGTAGTCAATTGCTAATAATTGTCGAAAAAGGTCCGATCTCGCTACGATAATTTTTTCACAACTTTCCCTATACTCTGATAGGTACTTACCGATTATCTGTAAATAGAACTCTGCTACAGAGTTGATATTCCAAATAGGGACGCTGGTCTTCATTTTACTGATAATATCTAGATTGGAAGATGCAAGAACGCCCAATCGTAATCCACCGACTCCATAACTTTTGCCAATACTTTTTATCACTATCAAATTCGGAAATTCCTGAAGATCCTTTTGATTTAAAACTGACGAATCAAATCCACCCTCAGCAAAATCTAAGAATGATTCGTCTAATACCAAATATTTATCTTCAGATTTTAGGTGTTTTAATATTTCAATTATGTCGCTATATGGGATGAAATTTCCAGATGGATTATCTGGGTTAATTAGAATGACTCCGTCATTCCCCATTGCAAGATTAAGAACATCCTCCTTTCCATACCTAAACCCTTCTCGACTCGGCACTTGCACATCAACATTTTTAAATCTAGCTGTGTACTCTTCAAAGGTCGGTCCATACAACCCAAACTTCCCAGTCAAAAGCGTGGTTACTTGATCAATTAATTCTGCTGCTCCATTACCTACAACAATACATGACTCAGGAACAGAAAACATTTTTGCGCCGAGCAATGCTTGTACTCGTTGGCCTGAAGGGTATGACTGCATCAACTTATTTAAACTAAATTTGATCTCATTATTTAGTGTTTCTGGAGGAAAGAATGGATTCACCAGGTAACAAAAATCTTTTAACTGATCATAGCGCCAATATCCACCATACCTTTTCGATAATAATTCATATTGATCACTAGGTTTAGAAAACAATAAAGTAGCGTTATCTAGATCTTGAGCATCATCTATTTCATACCAAATTTCATCATTAACGGGTAAAGCATGCAGGTGTCGCATGTCCAGATTAACGATGACTTTTAATACTTGCTCATAATATTCATTATCACCCAATGCTTTGGCATAAGCCTCCAGAAAAGGGACATAAAAATCGTTGAGGAATTTTTTTGAAAACTTATAAATGTTAACTGTTTTATAATACTCATCAACATGACTATAATCAAAACTAGATTTAGGTATAAAGTGGCTGATAGAAAAATCATCATTTATTTTTACAACTGTACCATCCATCCAAGCCTTATATTTGTCAACTACAGCTATATTTTCTGCCTTATTTTTAAAAACCATTTCCAAAATATTTGGATCGAAAATTAAATCGCTTTCTATTAATACGGTATCATCTTGTATTAAATAGTCTCTAGCTAGAAATACAGAATAAATGTTGTTACTAGTGGCGTATTCATCGTTTTCTACATAAACAATTTCTACCCCTTTATAATTATCACCCAATAAATCTTTTAGTTTATCTTTCTGGTAACCAACAACCAATATTATTCTACTTATTGGATACATAACGGCAGAATCAAGACACCTTTCAATTAATGTTTTCCCACACACCTCGACCATCGCTTTAGTCTTATCAAACGTTTCAGCACCGAGTCTTTTACCCATTCCAGCTGCGGGTATCAATATTTGCATTTTTACTCCAAATAGTTATCTAACTAAAAATATAATTTCTTTTATGACTCTCTCTATGTTCTGGTCAACTGGTAATCCCCCCATTAATAACCTAGGTTAAAAGTAGAGGTTTAGGAAGCTGGCAATTTCATTATTGGTGTGATGCCGTTTAACGCCATATTTGGACGCTCATTATTGTAGATCCAAAGCCATTTAGTTGCACGATTTTGAACGTCTTCAATGCTATCAAACAAGTAATGATTCAACCAGTTATACCTCACAGTTCTGTTGTAGCGCTCAACGTAGGCGTTTTGTTGAGGGTTCCCTGGTTGAATGTAGTGTAAGGAAATCTGCTCTTATGTAGCCCAATCAAACAGTTCATGGCTAATAAATTCTGGTCCATTGCGTCCGCCTTACTGATTAACCAGAGTATCTTTCTAAAAAATCTAATCCGGACCAAAACCCTTCACCATTATTTTTATGGCCTTGCCAAACCTCTGGAATGAACTGCACTTTTTCATTAACTTTACTCAATAGTTTAAATAGAGCATAAAAATCAACATCACCTTGACCAATCTCAATACCCTCTCCATCACTACCCTTAGCATCTACTATATGCATATGCACATTATAAGGTGCTATTTTCTCTACAAAATTCAACAAGTCCCAGCCATAGTGATTACACGCCATCATGGAGTGTGAAACATCCAAACAAATTTTTATATTTGGATTTTCACTGCAAAAAGTTTTAATTTCATCAGCACACACAAATAAATTATGAAAGCTTTGTCCGCCAAAATGCCATGGGAAGGGTGGCATAGTTTGGATAGCAATAGTCACTCCTGATAAATCAATTTGACTTAATGAATCACTAATAAGTTGATATTTTATTGCCTTATTAGATTCTGGGATAAACCCATTTAGATCCCACCCCCCCGCATTTACTACAATGACTGGCGAAGTTGTTTTAGGAAAATATTTTTTTAGAGAACGTGTGATACCCACAACTTCAGTTAACCACGCTATTGAGCTGGCTCGATAGCGTTCATCATCGGAGGCAAGATCTAATATATGGTCATTTTCAAACAGCTCAGGACTATGGACAGCAAAACCAAGCGCTTCCTCATCACAAAAATACTTTTCTAACTTAATTTTTAAATCGTTATATGACAGATGAAACTCTACAAAATCAAGGTTTGTACCTTTCTTTATTGCATGAAAATCATGATATCTAACAGGCACACCAAAAGGACGAGAAAAAACATAATTCCTCTTAATTATCTGGCCTATAATATCCGTATTATAGAAAAACCCAGACACCTCTATGTCTCTATTTGCTACTTTACCTACCAAATCATCAATTCTATTTGGCTGCAAACCTTGACCAGGACTTTTTATCTCGATCATATCACGAGTAATTAACCAGCCATGTTTAATATTCTTGGTAGCAACTAGGCTCTTAGCCAAGTTCTCACGGTTCAATAACTCACCCTGAGTAATCTCTCTAGCTGTATCATCTCTACCTAAAGATTCTTCTACTTGACGTATTTTCGTTACCATATCTTTTAGCTCCCCCGGGAGTAAGCTAACTCTATGGTCTGTCCCTTCTAAGCTTTTGTCAACCGTGAGATGCTTTTCTATTACACATGCGCCTAGAGCTATAGATGCAATGGGAACACATATCCCACGTTCATGGCCTGAATAACCTACCAATTGTCCTGTAATTTTTTTCAATCGCGTAATATATTTTAAATTTACATCTTTAAAGGGAGTTGGGTAGGTGGAGTTACAATGTAGTAAGACGTAATTTGAACCCAGACTATCCAAAAACTTCACTGTTTGTTTGATTTCTCCTTCAGAAGACATGCCGGTTGAACAAAAAAATGGCTTGCCTGTATTTGCAATTGCTTCTAATAATTCAAAATTTGTAAAATCAGCAGAAGCAACTTTGTAAGCTTCCATTCCGTATGATTCTAATACTATTAATGAGTCCAAATCCCAAGGTGTACATAGCGGCATAATAGCTTTGCTTTTTGCATAATCAAATATTTCAATCAATTCTTGGTTTGTTAGTTGAAAACGTGACAACAGATCAAGTGTATATTGCGCCCCTAAGTCAGCGCTATCATCATTTACATCACCAGAATTTTTGTATAATTTATCCATACTTCTCATTTGAAATTTGACACAATTCACATTGGCGTCAACAGCATGATCAACTAACTCTTTGGCTAATTTAATATCTCCTTGATGGTTGTTTCCTATTTCAGCGATTATGAAGCTTGGTGATTTTTCTGATATTTCTGTATTACCAACAAAAAACCCACCTCTTTCATTAAATGCTAACTGCACTAGATGATCATATTCATCAATCATGGGGACACAATCGATACCGTTCAGAAATGTTTCTTTTATTCCTTGCCTATCAGTGCCAATACGTAAGCTTTTTACTGACTTATTCATAACATTCTTTACTTCTAGAGTAAGGTCTAAATCATCAGTTCCAATCAACCATCTTCTTACATCACCGTCCGAAAGACTTCCTAACAAACGACCTTTGTCACTTACGATGAAAATTATACGAGACTTATTGTTATTAATTTTCTTCAATGCATCTGCTACTGAAGCGCCGCTAAAACAAATGTATTCTTGAATTTTTTTAATTAAAACCATTTTTTTCTCTACTAATTACTTATATTTTTCATTAATTCTTCACATATTATGAAATCAATATCTGTATCAATTTCATAACTTTCATTTTCAGGTGTTACGAACATTCCGATTTTCCCTGTTATCCTATTCTTTGATTTAATCAACGCATCTGTTTTAGTAATATAAAACGAGCCCGTTTCTAAATACTCTTGATCCTCAGGCTTTATATCTTGTCGTCTTGGCCTATTTTTATAATTGTAAGATGCTTTTGGAAAGTTAGAATTTCTCCATGTAAAACGATGATGTTTGCTCACAGTCAACATACTATCCAGATTCTTACTTTTAAAATGAGTAATCGCTAGGTCAAAACTCTCTTTTGATCGAATTGGGGATGTACACTGAACTAACATGAATAATTCTGGTAATTCATCTCTTTTACTCAAGTATTCGCAACAGTGCAGCATTGCACTTTCTGTCGTTGCCGTATCATTTGATAAACTATCAGGCCTCATGTATGGAACTTCGGCACCATAAGCAATGGCAACCTTTGCTATTGTTGGGCAATCCGTAGAAACGATGACCCTATCAATAAACTTCGAATTTAAGGCTTGCTCAATACTCCACGCAATTAAAGGCTTACCAGATAACATTTTAATGTTTTTTTTAGGCACACCTTTAGAACCACCTCTGGCAGGTATAAATGCAATTATTGACATATTCCAACCTTATTTGTACGGTTATAGTCATCTTCAAAACGAACGATGTCATCTTCTCCTAGATAACTACCCGATTGCACTTCTATTATTTGTAATGGTACTCGCCCAGGGTTATGTAACCGATGCTTATGCCCAACTGGTATATAGGTCGATTCATTTTCATACAACAAGGTGGTTTTATCTTCACAGGTAACTTCAGCAGACCCCTTAACCACAATCCAATGTTCGGCACGGTGATGATGCATTTGTAGTGATAACGAAGCACCGGGGTTAACGGTAATGCGTTTCACTTGGAACCGTTCTCCTTTATCAATACTGTCATAGTACCCCCAAGGGCGGTAACAAACGCGATGATTTTCTACTTCTGTACGCTGGTTTATTGTTAATCGATTCACAATATTTTTAATATTCTGGGCTCGATCTTTGTGAGTAACCATTACAGCATCGGCCGTTTCGACGACGATAACATTGTCTAAACCTAACACTGTTACCAAGCGATGCTCACTGTGGATGTAGGAATCCCCTACATCATCGATTATCACATCACCTTGCAATACATTATTTCCACTATCTTTCTTCGAACATTCCCATAACGATGACCATGAACCGACATCATTCCAGCCTGCATCAAGGGGTACGACGACCGCTTTATCAGTTTTTTCCATCACTGCATAGTCAATGGAAATGGTGCCGCATGCTTTAAACGTGTCTTCATCCAATCGAATAAAATCTAAATCTTGTTGGCTTTTTTTCAACGACTCCCGGCAGGAATCAATAATTCCAGGTTGAAACCGTTCTAACTCAGCAATAAGTGTCGATGCCTTGAACATAAACATACCACTATTCCAATAATAATCACCTGAAGCGATATAACTTTCTGCTGTCTCTAAATCGGGTTTTTCAAAAAAAGCTTTAACTTTACTGATGATGTTTTTTTCATCCGCTTGGATATAGCCGTATCCCGTATTAGGTGACGTTGGCACAATACCAAAGGTCACGAGCCTGCCAATTTCGGCTTGTTGCTTAGCTTGATTAACAGCTTCATGAAAGGCAATTACATCTGAAATAACATGATCGGCAGCCAGCACTAACAAAGTCGGATCACTGCCCTCACTCTCTGCCTGTAATGCCGCGATGGCAATTGCTGGTGCCGTATCTCTGCCAACTGGTTCTAATATAATCGTTGGTTTTTCTATTTCAAGCTTATGTAATTGCTCAGCAACCGTAAAACGATGATTGTTATTACAGACAACAATTGGTGGCTCCAGATCTGCTAAGCCGTCTAAACGATCAAGCGTGTCCTGAAACATTGTATTTTCACCAGACAAGGCTAAAAATTGTTTCGGTGTATGTTTTCTAGATAGTGGCCAAAGACGAGTACCACTTCCACCGGACATGATTATTGGGATCATTTAATTATTCCACTGTGCTAATTGATGTAAACTTCTCAGATGATCTAAGACTAAATACTTTTTAAAAAAATATATGTTGCCGGCATGTGCAGCGGCACGATGAGCGCCATTAATGAGATGACGAAGCTCTGAATAACCAGTAAGTACTTATCCCACCTTCAAGGTAGGAAATGGATTTAAAATATAGTTAGCTATTAGCTCTAACTGGCTTGAAGCACTGCTTATTAAAATCTTTCTAACAACCGATAAGGGCTTTTATCGCATCAATTAGGCAACGCATAACTTTATAGCGCCACCTGCCTCAACCAAAACGTTAAACCCTGTTCATTCAATAGTGACTGAGAAAGTTGGTTGTATTATTTAATGACAGAATCCCGCTTAAGCTGCTCTATTTCTTGAGTGATTCTTTCATGTTCCGCAATCTTACGCTTTAGAAAGTTTGCCGTTAAACTGGCTTTTTCTTCTATGCCTTTAGGCGTTAGGAGGTATAAATAATTGAGCTTATCTGGATTACGTTTAAAGTTACCGGCCTTTACAAAACCCTTATCAATTAACGCTCTTAGGCAATAATTTACTTTACCTACACTTACACCTAACTCTTGGGCCAATTCGCGCTGTGAGGCTTCAGGGTTAATTTGTATATGTTTAAGTATTGCTAGGTGTATTTCTGTGGGCATAATCCAAGTGTTCGGTTTGCAGATACGCTACCGCCCTACCCGGTAGCTTATGGTATTTGCGGTGGCGCTTGTCGAGCGTGTTCACCTATTGAACACTGGCGACTTAATTGTACACAATTAGCCGTGGATTAGGTTATCCAAACTAACTATGCGTGCTTTTTTATTTGGGTGTTGGCTAATGAAGTTGGTGTTTGTTGATTTAACAAATTAATCAGCACGATGGACCGTTGCATGCCATCAGTATGACTAAATACCGCTTTTAGGCCTTTAAAAGGGCCCTGTAGAATGTTGATATTATCACCTGGCTGAGGCAAGTCCTTGGCTATAAAGCCCATTGAATCAGCTTGTTCGCGGTATTTTATTTGTTCAATAAGGGTTTCTGGTACTTTTATTGGCTCTGCACCAAAACCA
>Ga0209815_1000527_pt1 | contig 28196 bp, 24 predicted proteins | sample CoawatmetaG00DNA_FD_187507 | JGI IMG/M metagenome (GOLD analysis project Ga0209815, IMG submission 187507) | Marine microbial communities from the West Antarctic Peninsula - Coastal water metaG002-DNA (SPAdes) (version 2) | ecosystem: Environmental > Aquatic > Marine > Coastal ...
AATATTATTTTCGAAGCCTCTGGCATTTTGTTATTAGCTATTGCAGCTTATATTATGAGTGCGAAAGAAAGGTTGAGCTTGGATAAACTTAAAGAGAAGAAAGCAGCGGGTAAGGTATAAGGGTCACGCAAGGAAAAGTTAAGTTCGGTTAGACAAGTTAACAAAAGCCTATAAGACAAACGTATTCTCGAAGCGGATTACAAAGAAGAGTCATCCTTGCTTAGGATCTATTGGGTTTTAGTGAATGGGTCTTGGTCAGTGATAAAGGTTATTATTGGGTGCTAGAAATTTCTTATGGGAGCGAGCGCTTTAGTGAGTTTTTAGGAGTATTTTGGTCAAAAAGAGTGATCATTTCGTAGCTAATGGTAAGAGCCCTTATCACACCTTGTCTCTGAGAGAAGCTAAGCAATTAACGTTGCCATCAGCAAAATATCAAATTTATAGTTTAGGTAAACATTATGATACAAAAAGTAATAAAAGCCGTTATCCCAGTAGCGGGTTTGGGTACTTGAATGCTACCAGCTACAAAGGCAATACCCAAAGAATTACTTCCAGTTTATGACCGACCTATTATTGAGACGTTGTTAAAGAAGCTATTTCAGCAGGTATTACTGAAATTATATTTGTTACTCGAAGTGGAAAAGAAGCAATTGAAAACCACTTTGACGCTCATTATGAGCTTGAGCATAGATTAGAGAAAAAGGGCAAGGAAATAATTCTAGGGACTGTAAAAAATATTATCCCTGAGGGAGTAAAAGTCACATCGATTCGACAAAATGACGCCTTAGGTCTTGGGCATGCGGTTCTCTGCGCTAAACACTTGCTAAATGATGAGCCTTTTGCAGTTCTACTTCCAGATGTTCTAGTGCTTGATCAGATTTCCAGAGGAATGAATAATAGCTTTTCATCGCTACTAAACGCTTGGAATACCACAGGGGTAGGGCAGGTAATGGTCGAGCGTGTGGCTAAAAGTACTGTTGAAAATTACGGAGTGGTTGATATAGGTGGACATACAGCAAAGCCTTTTTCGAGTATGAAAATTAATAAGTTAGTTGAAAAGCCTTCATGCAAGGATGCTCCATCAGATTTAGCTGTTCTTGGACGATATATCCTTCCATCGGCTGTATTAGACTTGCTCGAAAACACAGGACAGGGTGTTGGTGGAGAAATTCAGTTAACAGATGCTCTCGACGCATTGTTGGAAATATGTAATTTGAATGCGTTTTTAACCGATGCTTCAACCTTTGATTGTGGTAGTAAGCAAGGCCTTCTGGGTGCTAACCTGGCTTTAGGTATGAGAGATGCACAAACGAAAAAGTATCTAATGGAATTGAGTCAAAAAAACAATTGGTCTCTATCTTTTTAAATAGTGTATTTTGCTATTTTTAGAATATTCTAGCCCAGGACTGGGTAATTCCATGCCTTCACTGTTTTTTTAATGGCTAATTTTTGAACATTTTAACTGTTTGATAGTAACTTCTAGCAGCTTAAGAATTCATTTACTAAGAGATTTATAAAGTTGTCTAAAAAAACCAAAATAGTAGTAGTCGGATCTGGCTACGTAGGGATGTCTCTTTCAGTACTTCTTGCGCAATACAACGACGTAACTGTGCTCGATATTGACCAAGAAAGAGTGGATAAAATTAACAACAAACAATCCACGGTTGTCGATAAAGAAATTGAACTGTTCTTAGCCACAAAGTCACTCTCGCTGTCAGCTACATTGGACAAGCTTTCAGCTTATAAGGGTGCTAGCTTTGTTGTTGTGGCAACACCCACGAACTACGACGCTAACACTAACCGTTTCGATACCAGCTCCGTTGATGCTGTGGTTGAAGATGCTCTTAAGTTAACTCTTGATGCGTTAGTAGTTATTAAATCGACCATTCCAGTGGGGCATACGAAATCGCTCCAAGAAAAATTCGAAAGTGACCGCGTTATTTTCTCTCCAGAGTTCTTGAGAGAAGGTCAGGCGCTGAAAGATAACCTCGAGCCTTCAAGAATTATTGTTGGTAGTCAGTGCAAAGCAGGATCAGAATTTGCCAATCTGTTGAATCAAGGTGCCGCAAAGGAAAGTACAGAAATACTATTTATAAAGTCTACAGAGGCTGAAGCGGTTAAGTTATTTTCCAATACTTATCTTGCGATGAGAGTGTCATTTTTTAATGAGTTAGATTCATACTCGCTAGCACATGAGTTAGACACTAAAAGTATCATTAATGGTGTCTGTCTTGATGAGAGGATAGGTGATGGGTACAATAATCCGTCCTTTGGTTATGGGGGCTACTGCTTGCCCAAAGACACTAAGCAGTTGCTGGCGAATTATGAGCGAGTGCCACAAACATTAATTGAGGCTATTGTTTCATCCAATACCACTCGCAAAGATTTTATTGCCGATGAAATATTAAAACTTAAGCCGAAGACTGTTGGTTTTTACCGTCTTATCATGAAGGAGGGTAGTGACAACTTTAGGTCATCTGCCATTCAGGGAATTATGAAGCGTATAAAGGCAAAAGGTATTGAGGTCTTAGTATATGAACCGTCTATTGGAGACGAGATTTTTTTTGGTTCAAAAGTCATTAATGATCTTGATTATTTTAAATCACAGTCCCAGGTAATAGTAGCGAACCGAGTCTCGAACAGTCTTCTTGATGTGGAGTCTAAGATCTTTACGCGGGATGTTTTTGGAAATAATTAGATCTATTTAGAATGGTTATTGAAAATTCTCCGATAATCTCTTAATAATAGCAACTATGTTTTTTACAAAAAATGTAAGTAAAAATTGCACAAAATAGATGAAGTTATTGTCTTTGTTGGCATCATATTTCCCTCTACAGTAATAGGATGTAAGGTTTTGGCTTTGACTTTCAAAACAATATTATCTAATGGATGGGAGTTTTTGGCAAACATACTGACCAGTAATGGTATTGAGTGTAGCCCAATTTTAATCGGTGATTTTTTAAAGAATAAGTAGGTTATGAAATACTTTGAATACAGAGTGTCTGGCGGGTTGAGAAGCACAGAGTACTTAGATGGCAACGGTTTATTTGCCGGCAATGACCAAGTAGATATTAAGAGTTATATATTATTCATGCCAATTGTTTTTCTGGCTTCCACCGTTCATAGGAGAATATCTTATTAATCGTCCACTTTTGACAATTATAACGCCGGTGCTTAATGATCTAAATGGATTGATCGTTTGCTCTGACTCAGTGGGACCCTCATCTGGCGATTTTGAACATATCATTGTGGATGGTGATTCCTCTGATGGTTCGTTGGAATATGCGCAGGATTTGGGATCCAGGCCTCACACACGGGTGATAAATCAGAAAACAGCTTTTATTTATGGCGCCTTTAATGATGGTCTTAATGAATCGAGGGGGCAGTTCGTAATATATCTGCACTGCGGCGATCGTATTAATCTTGATATTGTGATGGATTTAGTTCGGTCTTTTCATGATTATGATCTTATAGCAGGAAGCTGCAGCCAAAGGGAGGGCGATCTCATTAATTTGTACTACAGATCAGAGAGAGAAGTGCTTTCAGCATCATCAATGAGTATTTTACAGCCGTCGTTAATTATCCGTTTAGATAAATATAGGGAGGTTGGAGGATTTGATGAGGCATTTAAAATTTCTGCAGATGTTGATTGTGTGCTTAAGATTCTTAAAACAAAGTGTAATGTTAAATATGTTGATGATCTTGTTGTAAATATGGATGAATTTGGTGTGTCCAATAATAACTACGGTAGAAAACTTAGAGAGCATTCTGTTATTAAGTATCGCCATGGTTCTATTCTAAGTGCGTTATTTTATATTCCTAAGCGTCTTATGTTCGATTTCGTGGTTATTCCATTATGGATTAAGATTAAATTTTATGCCAAGTGAATTTATGAGGAGCCGTGTAGCTTGAAGATTGAAAGTATTAAAATAGGAATTGTAGGCTTAGGCTACGTAGGGCTGCCACTTGCTGTTGCTTTTGCAGAAAAATATTCGGTAGTTGGGTTCGATGTAAATATAGATCGAATTAAACAGTTGAAAAGTACTCATGATAGTACAGGCGAGGTAAGCTCCAGCGAACTTAATGGGTTGGATAGTCTGACTTTTTGCTCAGATCCTTGTGATTTAGCGTCATGCAATTTTTTCATTGTTACTGTACCTACACCTGTAGATTCAGATAATAAACCGGATCTGACACCGTTAAAGCTTGCGAGTGAGTCACTAGGAGGTGTTATTCGCGATGGTGATTTTGTTGTTTACGAATCAACAGTATATCCGGGTGTGACAGAGGAAATTTGCATCCCTATTTTGGAGGATTTAAGTGGTTTAGTCTTAAATAAATCACTATTCTGTGGTTATTCACCAGAACGCATAAATCCAGGGGACAAGGAGAATAAGCTACAGAATATCAAGAAAGTAACGTCCGGATCTAATAGCTATGCTGCATTAGTAATAGACGAACTGTACTCCTCTATTATCGCGGCGGGTACTCATTTGGCCCCATCTATCAGAGTCGCGGAAACTGCTAAGGTTGTTGAAAATACTCAACGAGATTTAAACATAGCGTTGATGAACGAACTCGCCGTAATCTGTGATCATGTGGGGATAAATACGAGTGATGTTATCAATGCTGCCTCCACTAAATGGAATTTCCACCAATATCGTCCTGGATTAGTTGGTGGTCATTGTATTGGTGTTGACCCATACTATTTGACCTATAAGGCAGAGTTAGAAGGATATATTCCAGATGTTATTCTTGCGGGACGGAAAATCAATGATGGGATGGCAAAATATGTTGCGGATCGCTTTGTCGGTAGGATGTCGCAGCACTATAGCCAAAAGGTTGATGGTAAGGTTCTAGTTCTAGGATTTACTTTTAAGGAAAACTGTCCTGACATTAGGAATACGAAAGTTTATGATCTCGTTAAAGAGTTAGAGCAGTCGAAACTTAATGTTCATGTCTATGATGCTCAAGTCACTGGAAAAGATTCAGCACTGTTGGATATATCCTTTATAAATGAAATTAACCCACATTCCTATGATGGTATAGTAATTGCTGTTCCGCACCGTGACATTGTGGAGTGGGGCATTGACAAGATAAGAAGCTTTGGTCGTAGAGATTGTTTCGTATTTGATCTGAAAGCAGCATTCGCAAGCCATCTTGTCGACGATCAACTTTGACGCTTCTTAAAGGATAATAGTGCATGTGCGGAATAGTAGGGATTGTATCTCCAAATACCCCGTTTTTACTTCACGAGCTTGGTTTGCTTTGCGATGGTATTAGCCACCGTGGCCCTGATGATGAAGGGTATACTATAAAGGATATTGAGAGTGGGCAGCTAAAGTCTTTTATCGGTGCATCGTCACCTAATAGGCTCAATGCTATTGATATTCGTAATGCTGGAAAGGTTCTATCAACTGCGGGTATAGGTCATAGACGATTCGCCATTATTGATACGTCCGAGTCGGGGCATCAGCCATTTCAGTCCAGTAGTGGGGATTTAACTGTTAGCTTCAACGGAGAAATATATAATTTTTTGGAGATTAGATCGGAATTAATAGGCTTAGGGCGTGGTCCATTTATTACGAATACTGATACGGAAGTTTTAGTTAAAGCATACGAGACATGGGGTACAAAGTGTTTCGAAAAATTCAATGGGTTTTGGGCGTTGGCAATCTTAGATGGTAAGAAATTGATTCTTTCCAGAGATCGCGTCGGTAAAAAACCTCTCTATTACAGCGATGACTCTGGGGCTATTATATTTGCATCTGAAATCACCCCAATATTGGATTATAGGCGTCGTCATGGCCTGCCAATAACCGTAAATGAGGAAGCTGTTTTTGACTACCTAAGGCTTGATAGGCGCAACGCTAAACATGACTCTCTTTATACTGAAATTAAACAGGTAAAACCATCAACCTTTATAGAGGTTAGCTTATCAAACATTAAATCTAGAGTGTCTAAAAAATTTTGGAGTTTGTCTAGTGTTACCCGCGACGAAAATTTTAACTTACGTAGGGGTGTTCAAAAGTTTAATGAGGTTCTTACCAATTCTATTGCATTGAGATTAAGAGCTGATGTCCCGGTTGAAGCCAATCTAAGTGGCGGCCTAGATTCTGCGGCTATTGTCGCATTGGCTTCTAAGCTTCTAGGGCCCCGCGGCGAGCAATTAACCGCGCATAATATAAGTTATACAGGTGATAAAACGCTTGATGAGTCTACACCGGCTGCATTAATAGCTAATCATTGTGGGGCTGATTTTAGACAAATAGTCATGGATAAGGCTGATGCGTTTGATGATATTGATTCTCTAATAATGGCTGCGGAAGAACCCGTGCATTCGATGGCTGCATTAGTTCAAAACAAGGCATGGCAACACATTGCTGACGAAGGTTTCAAAGTCATTTTGCATGGTTCAGCGAATGATGAAATTATGCTGGGCTACGACTATCTGAAAAAAATTGAGTTACTCAATAGAGTCGCATCAGGTCAATATAAGTCTCTGATACGTGACATTATTGGCGAGCCAGTACTTTTTTTAAAACTTATCAAATGGCTGACTGGTAGTCAATACGTCAACCCTGATGCTAATTCTGAGTATTTCTCCCATGACTTTCTGGAATCTAATAAAACTAGGCACTTTGATTATTTATCAAAAATAGAACATGTCAATAAGAAAACTGGCGATAGGATGATGGCTGATCTAAAGTCTCTACGGATACCATATTGGTGTAGCTTAATGGATAAAAACATGATGAATGTCCCAGTTGAAGTAAGGATGCCATTTTTAGATCATAAGTTTCTGGAGTTTATCTTCTCCGTGCCTGAGAAGTTTCTTCTTCGGAATGGGTACACGAAGTACTTGCTCCGTGAGTCATTAAAAGACTCATTACCTCAGAGTATAGTTTGGAATCGCACCAAAGTTGGATTTTCGGTTCCAAAAGAGAGTTGGTTGCAAGCAAATAGTGATGTTTTTTCAGAAGATTTTGACTATCCCGGATTGAATAAGTTTTTTAATGTCAATTTAGTGAAATCAAAATTTCGGACAATGGATGTGAATTTGGCTTGGCGATTTTTGAATTTTGCGAAATGGTACAGGCTTAATAAATTATGAGTATGACGCCTAAAGATATAATTGTATCAAGCGCCAATTTTGGGTGTAAGTATCTTGATGACCATTCAATTATGCCTGCGGGGCATAATGGGCCTTATAAAGACTCAGAGTCCCCTGTTAGAAATAATGCGCACTGGGCAATGATATTTATAAAGGCTTTTGAGCTTACTGAAAACCAAAAATACTTAAATTCAGCGTTAAAATGTATTAATTATTTGAAAGATCAAATTTCAGAGGCCTCACCAGTATTCATATGCCGAGAAACAGCTGGAAAAGACAGAACAAATGGATTGATTGGCCAGGCTTGGGCGATTGAGCCCTTTATCGCTATCCAAAAATTCCAAAAGAATATAGCGCTTCAAGATATTGCAATCCACATAACAAAAATGCATGTTTTTGATGATAGAAAGAAGCTGTGGAAGGTATGTGATGGGGTTGGTAATCCCACGAAATTTGACGATACCTTTAATCACCAGCTTTGGTTCGCGGCAGTATCGTCTTTCAATGGCAAGTATGACAAAAGAATTGATGAAATAATCATTCAGTTTATGAACGGCATTACCAAAAATTTGATTTTGAGACGGAATGGTCGAATTGGTCAGGCTCTCTTTATTAGCCCTCTAGAATCTTATATAAAACCGTTGGTAAAAACAGTTGTAAGAAGAAATGAGACTGAGTATATGAAATTAAAAGAGGTCGGATATCACGCATTTAATATCTATGCGTTTATTATGCTGCGGGAAAATTATCCAGATCATAAGTTTTGGAATTCAAAAGAATTCAAACTAATTCTTCAATACTTAAATAGTAAGGAATATAAATCAGAGATTTATAATTCAAAATATGGGTTTTCATATAACCCACCTTCATATGAAGTGTTTGCTTCAAATTTGCATTTTAGTGATATTTCTACAGTTGACGAGAAATTTATCACAGAACTTTGGAACCATCAAATTAATACGTCGTGGAATTTTGACGAAAAAATAATGTCTGAGGGTTCGTTTGACAGGAACACTCATATGGCGAGAGTGTACGAATGCTTTTTGTGTTGCTAACATGATCAACATTATTAGTATAAAAAACAAACTAATTTACGTTTACATTATCATTATGGCATTTATCCCCAGCCCTTACTTTGTGACAATAGTGGGTGTTCCTATCAATTTAGACCGTCTGATGTTTGTTGTTATAGCTATGGTTGGGATGCTTAGTTTTTTGGGTGCCAAGTCCAGTAGTATCCTGGTAATCCAAGTCTTTTTGTGGGCATATTTGGGATTAGTGATTGCTAATCATTTATTTTTGGGTAACGTCCAGTTAATGTCAATTTATGTAGTTAGTTCATTGATAGCCTTAGCCAGTAAAGACATTAAAGTTGAAACATTTATTCGAGGGGTATATGTTGCATTTTATGGTTACGCTTTTTGGAGTATATATTCGCTAGTGAGTTTTTTTACTGTAGGCACGTTGATAGAGCTTCCTTTTTCTGCATTTTTACCGAATGTTTTCGAGAGTGAGCTAGAGCATGCTGCTCAACTTGCGTCATCCTATAGTCTATTTCCAAGAATATCTTTTCCTTTTGCTACGCCGCCCATGCTGGCAGCCCTGGGTGCCGCCTATTTCTTATTCTTTCGTTTTTTACTTGAGCTTCACAACCAGACAGGACGAGCTTCATATGGAATAAGTAGGAAAACCACGATGGTCGGAATGACCTTGTCATTGATAATTCTTACTTCTACTGTGTCAAAAACAGGTGTGGCGATTTTGGCAGCAGGATTAGTCGTAAATTTTATTCTTAATATTAGTTGGGTTATATCGAAGAAGAACATGGTTAAGTTTCTTATAGGCCTTTTCTTGATACCAGTTTGTATCTCAATGTCGTTAGCTCTCATCGAGAATAATCCTATTGTTGAATTTATTACATCTCGACTTTTTTCCTCAGAATCAGATTTTGACTTGTCAAATCCAAAAGGACACCTTTCTATTAGAGTTCAAGGGCTAAATCACTTTCTCGGGCTTGATCTGTTGAATCAGTTATTTGGTATTGGTTATCTTAATATCGCGGAAATACACTACCATTCCTCGTTTTTAACCTCGCTTATTGAAACGGGCTTACTGGGGGTTTCCTCATTTATCGCTATCGTTCTTTATCCAGCCTTTAAAGCTATTCCGGTGTTTCTAAATACTCGATGGCGTGAACATCGGATTAAGGCAAAATATATAATTGTGTCATCGGCAACAATATTCACTGCCCATGTGGTCTATGAGATGCCATATGTTCATTTTTTGTGGTTTTTTTGGGCTTTGACAGTTTCACTTGCGACTAGGGATATTTAAATGTTTAAAGAACAGTCTATTCCATTGTCGATGATTATCCCTGTATATAACGGCACTGAATTCATCTCGAAGTTTTTTGACAGCATAGATATTTATGGGCCGTCATGGGAGATAATTTTCGTTGATAATGGCTCGACTGATAATTCATTTGAGGAACTAACTAAAAGAGCTGCGTCTCTAAAAAACTGTATTGTCTTGAAATATACTGATAAACAGAGTTCATATGCTGCAAGAAATGAAGGTGTTAGACATGCGTCAGGGCGAGTACTTATGTTTACAGATATAGATTGTCTTGTGACACCGACCTATTTAGCGGAAATCGACCGGCTTAATCTAAGTAACCCATTAACGATGCATACGGGGCCCACAGAGATTTTTTTTAACGTGCTGAACGTTTACGAGTTTTTTGATAAGGCTGCATACCTTAAACAAGAGGAATATGCTCAGGCCAATTATGCTGCGACTGCGAATCTTATTGTTTCAATGGATTTATATACCGCAGCGGGGGGGTTCCCAGAATTTACGTCAGGTGCGGATAATAAGTTTTGTAAAAACTGTTTTAAAGATACGCCTGGCGTAACCTTAGAGTTTAATCGTAAGTTGTCGATTTTACATCCTGCCCGGAGTTCATTGCGAGAGCATATTAGCAAGGCTAAGCGGTTAGGTACTGGTAGTGCAGAATTCTTCTTAGATGAGGAAAGGAATCTAGCTCATACTATGATGTTTATATTAAAAAATATATTAGGTATGGTATTTTCACCAAATAATATGAGAATTTACCTAACAGCGAACAAATATAAAAACCTCCACATGCTTGATAAGTTAAAGCTGCTACTCCTCTGTTGGATGCTGCCTTATTGTCAAAGAAAAAATGTGGTTAAGACAGTATTATTTACAAAGCTCAAGAATTGGATTTAGCTTAAACCTCTATGTTTTTCAGTTAGCCTTTATCTTAAATGTCACCAGACGGCTAAAAGTGTCTTAATATTTTATTTTTTAAATAATTTGTTTAAAAAATCAATACCCCCCCCCAGGATATAAGTTTTTATGCGTATTTGCCATTTAGCTATTACCCATCACGTCCTCTCAGATTCAAGAATAATGGATCGAATGGCTAGTTCTGCGGCAGAGGCTGGTCATTCAGTAAGTGTCATTTCTAGTGGAGTCTGTGCTAGAAAAGTTGGGAAAGTTGAGCTAAAAACAGTGTCTGAGGTAGTGAGAAGCCGGAAGTGGTACCCTATATTGTGGGTACGATGTATAGTCCTTGCACTCAAAGATAGGGCCGATGTTTACCATATACATGAGGTTCCTCTGATGCTATGTGGGGTTGTTCTTAAGTTACTAGGAAAGCGAGTAGTAGTTGATTTTCATGAGGATTTTGAGGCTGAATTATTTGAAAAACCCTATTTAGGAAGGTTTTTTATGTGGTTATTTTATATTATTTATCAGCCATTCAAGTGGCTGATAATTCCACTTTTTGACCATGTTATAATTGCTGAAGATAGCTATCAGCATAACTTTGCACACGTCTGCAACAAACGCTCGACTGTAAGAAATCATCCGAGAGTTGAAAAATTCAGATATGTTGATTCACCTGGTGGGGAGTCGTTCAGATTGCTGTACGTAGGAGCTATTTCAGAAGATCGGGGTTGCAGAAATATAGTGGAAGCGGTGAAGGAAATTTCATTAAACAATGACATAGATATAGATCTTACCTTAATTGGTCGTATTCCAGACGAAGGGTTTCGGCAATATATAGAAAATGAGAAGTTAGCGTCAGGTGGGACAATAATTTGGAATGGTCCTCAACCATATTCTGAAATTCAAAATCTAATGACTGATTACAGTCTTGGTTTTTCTGCTCTCCACGACAACCCTAATTATAGAGCCAGTCTGCCAACCAAAATTTTGGAGTACAATTCTGCAGGATTGATGTGCATTGCTAGTGATTTACCAATAACAGCAAAATATGTTGTTCCTGATTTTACTGGCCTGATAATTCGACCAAATAATACTGCCGATTTGACTGAAGCGATTATTAATCTATTTAAAAATAGCCGATATCCAGATAGGGAAAAAATACGCAATTGGGTGTTAACAAATTATTCTTGGGAAAGAGAATTTTCGATATTACAAAAAGTCTATTCGGGATTAAAGTAGTCGCTTTCAGTGTTTAATAAGGTTACTTTTTGTTTGATTGTCTAGTTATTTAAATAGGTTATTTATGTGTGGTATTTTTGGTTATATTCTTAAGCAAGCCAATGATGATTTGCTTCATAGGGCTAATAAGTTACAAGCTCACCGGGGCCCTAATGGTGCTGGCGTTGAGACTGTAAAAGTTGGTGACTATTATGTTGGCTTAGCCCATCAGAGATTATCTATTATCGACTTATCTGATGCAGCAGCGCAGCCTATGGCCTCAAAGTCTGGCGATGAGGTAATAAGCTTTAACGGTGAAATCTACAACTACCAAGAGCTGGCATCTAAAGCAGGACTGGGTACATCAGCAGGTGATACGAGAGTTTTGGTCGAATTATTATCCTTACACGGTGAGAGTGTATGTAACCAGTTAAACGGTATGTGGGCTTATGCTTTTCTTGATAAATCTAATCAAACTGTAAGCTTATCCCGAGACAGATTTGGCGAAAAACCGCTCTATGTTTATCGCGGTCAGGATGGTGTTTACTTCTCTTCAGAACTTAAGACGCTGATGGAGCTAGTCCCTGGTAAGTTCGATTTAAATTACCAAGTAATAGGCGAGTTTCTGAGCCAAGGCCTTACAAATTTTTCACAAAACTCCATTTTAAAAGATGTTTTCCAGGTTACTCCAGGTACTAATCTTGTTTATGACTTGACCGGTTCGTTAGAGGAGACGGTGAAAAGTTATTGGACACCTTCTAGCACTGCAGATTCTTTATTACGACTTGATGATGCTGTTGAACAGGTAAAGTCTTTATTTTCTGACTCTGTTCGACTTAGATTGAGGAGCGATGTTCCGGTTGCGGTTTTACTCTCAGGAGGCATAGATTCTTCAGCTATTACAGCTTGTATGGTTGACGAACTTGGCGCAGATCGGGTTCACACGTTATCTGCGGTAAGTCGCCACCCAGGAATGGACGAGCGCCACCATATCAACTTGGTTAATTCTAGTTTAGGCGTTAAGGGCAACTTGGTATCTGTCGATCCTACCGCGGATGAGGCTTTGGAATTAATGAAGTCGGCAGTACATCACAATGACATGCCAATTGGAGATTTTTCAAATGTAGCTCATCTATTGTTAATGAAAGAAGCGGCGGCCATGGGAGCAAAAGTTGTGTTATCAGGGCAAGGAGCAGATGAATTATTTTGTGGCTATAGAAAATATGTTGGATTTTATGCCCAACAGCTGTTGAGAGATGGAAATCTGTTCGAATTACCCAGAATGGTGCTTCAGTTTTTGTTGCGTGGAACAGTCCTAAGTCAATTCAAGCTGTCTGAGGCTAAAAGATATTTGACTACTTATAGCAAAAATAATGGGTATTTAGGTGGGCGGATGGGCATATTTAGCCCGGTCCCAGTTGGCTTACAGAAAAGTATGAGTTTGGTGGATAGGCAAATTTACGATTTACAAAAAACAAGTGTTCCAGCACTAACTCATTATGAAGACAGAATGTCTATGGCTAATGGGGTTGAAATTAGACTGCCTTTCTTAGATCACAGGCTGGTTGAGTTGGCACTTCGGTTGCCTGAAGAGTTTAAACTTAACTCCGGCTGGACAAAATTCGCCCTAAGACGAGCGATCGAAGATAAGCTTCCGGCTGATATTACTTGGAGAAAAGATAAGCAGGGCTTCTTAAATCCTCAAACACAGTGGCTTAAAAACGAATGGAAACCAATCGTAAAAGAGTATTTTGCTAAAGATTCGTTGATTTGCGAATCGGGTATAGTCGATCATGACAAACTAAATGATTCCTATGATAAGTTTTGTAAAAACGGAAATGTTTGGTATCGGGAGATTTTTGCGCCTTTTTCTTTGGAAATCTGGTTAAGAGAGAATGTTGAGAAATTGAACCTGTGAAATTCACTTTGGTTGCTATATTAATAAATTGCTCGACTGGTGGTTGGTTTGATTGGGATCCAATCTATAGCGATTCAGTATCAGATGTAACAAACAGGTCAGTCAAGTTATGAGAATTCTAACGACAGAGCTTTTCTCTAAGCAAATTTTTTTTTCTGATAGTGCCAGTAGTGCGCTTTATGTTGTCACATCTTCTCTTGCTGGACTTTTCCTTGCGAGCATAAGTATCAACTATTTGGGGCCTGAACTATATGGCGTCTGGGTCATTCTTCTTAGTGCTATGGTGTTGGGAAATTTAGGAGAACAGGGGATTGGTCTGCCTATAGTAAGGTTGGTTTCAAAAAGCTCTAATGCTATTAATGATGACCTACTTATCGCCAGTATTTTACCTATCGCAATATTTAGCGTATTGATCATATTAATCCTAAGTCTTATTTCTGGGAGCGTGGTAGATTTTTATTTTGACGTTATTGGAGGTCAAAGTAACGTTGAACTGATACTGCCGACATTAGGGTTTATAATTTTTTGTTTTCTTTTGAGTACGGTTTACACTTCTTTTTTAATTGGATTCGGTAGTCTAATAAAAGTCAACTATATTAAGTCAGTCGCCCGTATGGTGCAATTTATAGGGGCTTATATTTTTTTTTCTAATGGCTTTGGGCTTTGGGCGGCAATTGGTTCGCTAGGGCTTTATCATATAATAGTAGTTGTCCTTTCAGCTGTGTTTCTGTCAAGAAACATGTATGTAGTGCCAAAACAATTGCAGTGTAGTGAACCGTTAGTATTTTCTAACGTCTGGAGTGTCGGAGGTCGACTAATTGTTGCCCGGATTGCCGGTATCGGAATAGACCCATTTTTTCGGTTTTCGTTGGGAGCATTTATAGGTCTGCAATATGTCGCTTTTTTCGATCTCGGGTTTAAGGTTGCTTCGCTTGTGGTTCAGATTCCCAGAGTTGCGTTAATTGGGCAGGTTGTTAAGTTCAGGGAATTTCATAATACACAATCCCAATCCAAGGAGAAAATTCACGCGAAATATAGGAGCCTCGATTTAATTCTGGCAAGTTACTTCCTTGCGTGTTCGCTTTGTTTAGTGGTCGGGGTCAACTGGTTTTTGCAACTTTGGCTGTCTAGTCAATTTGACATTAGAATCACTCATACGATTTGGGCAATTTTAGCTTTTTTACTTATTAGTGTGTTTGCGTATGCCCGAGAGCTCTTCATTATTTCGATAGGAAATGCTAACGTCACTATAGTAGCTTACTTAGTGAATTCCGTATCGCTCATCATTTTTGTTCTACTATTCAAAGATATTGTTAGTCCTAATAAATATTATTTTTTTATCTCTTTGTATGGATTAACCAACCTTTTTGGTAGCCTAGTATATTTTAGTTATTTTAGGAAAATCATCAAATAATCAAGATGTAGGGATTCTGCTATGTGGATTTCTTCATGTTAATTTTGACTCTACTTTATTTGGAAGTCGTATTATGCTTACCCTTTTGAGAGTTGACTTTGAAAATATTATATATCTGTTGATACTTATACATCTTAAGTATTTTAGTTCGCAGTTGATTCTATTACTTCGAGGGTTGTTTTCTTGTTGTACAAGAAGCTCTCAAAACGAAGCGATATGAACAGGTGTTACGAAATCCAAATTACCTGCTCAGAAAAGTGTGTTAATTTGGCCAAATTGACTAGCTCTTATGTAATTTTGGGCGTTTTAAGTTTGGTCATAATTTTGGGTGACGCTAGGTAATTTGTTCTTATACTCTAATATTTCCATGGGGGAATTAAAATGTTGAAAAACCTTAATTTGCGGTCTAAATATATAGAAGATGGATACGTAGTAGTATCTGGAGTGATTCCAGAAAGCTTAATTGAAAAGTACCTTAATTCAATTAGTGCGGCTGTCAATAAAGGTGGTTTCAATCATGCCTTTACTCAACATAAGCATACCTATGAGCGATTGCGATACGATAGTAACGGACTTTTGGCAGAGTCAATTCAGAACCCTCATGCGTACCCTTGGAGCAAAGATGTTAGATTTGCAGTTGCTGATATTTTATGCAACGCTGATGTGTTGGACAGTGTGAAAGACGCTACCGGTGTGGTTGGGCCGCAAGGAATTTGGCAGTCCATGTATTTTGACAAATCTACTGGCACTCGCCCTCACCAAGATACTTATTATCTAGATACTGATCCTTACGGTGGTGTTGTTGGTGTTTGGTTCGCACTTGAGGATATCTGCGCGGAGGCTGGTCCATTCTATGTGATACCTCGTAGTCATATCGATGGACCATTATTTGCTGAGGCTGATAGTCAGATTCGTTATTCTGACCATGAGGGTTTCGCTGAAGCCATGAGTGAGTATGAGAGTAAGCACGCTAAAAATGTGACACCACTTTTAGTAAAAAGAGGTGATATTGTCATTTGGAGTTCAACTTTGGTTCATGGTGCGTTAGATCCTGTTAGTGACGTCAAGAGTAGAAAGTCACTGACGGCGCACTATTTTCCTCAAGATGCCGAGTTAAAATTTTTCGATTCAAAGCCAGTATTAGTTTGCCCGCCTGGGCATGATGTTCCAGTAATGGGATTTCCAAATGGAACGCAGATCTTAAAATCTCAAATAAAAATGATTGGAAATGTTTTTGTTCAGTGGCTAAAACAGCGTGGTCCGGAGATGGATATGAGGAGAAGCAGCAATGATAAAAGGTAATCATTCAATTGGTGGTTGAATTTTGTTTGAATGTTTGTTAAATCCATATCGTTAATCTTTAATGAGCGGCTCGGACTTATGTCTTTCGGGCTAGTAATTATAAGGTTTTTGCAGAGTGATTTGGACTCTGCACAGCCTTATTTATTTTTTGTGGGGTTATTTTGAAAATCATATATATCCATCAATACTTTAATACCCCGAGTATGTCAGGTGGCACTCGATCCTATGAGATGGCCCGGCGTCTGGTCGATATGGGCCATGAAGTTCATATGCTTACGAGTTGGCGCGATGGCGGTAGGGGTGGCGATTGGTTCATGTCTAATGAAGATGGGATCACTGTTCATTGGTACCCTGTCCCCTATTCTAATAGCTTAAGTGATATAGGGCGGATTTTTGCCTTTTTTAAATTTTTGATGGCTGCAACTCGAAGAGGTCTCTCTTTGCCTGCGGATCTTGTGTTTGCAACAAGTACACCTCTCACTATAGCTATTCCAGCCTATTTTATTTCTAAAAAACTTTCTGTACCTATGGTGTTTGAAGTTAGAGATCTGTGGCCGACGTTGCCGATAGCGATAGGTTCTCTAAACAATCCCTTTTTACGTTGGGTTGCTCATAGATTAGAAAGTTTTGCATACTTGAATTCATCTCAGATAGTGGCTTTATCAGAGGGTATGAAAACGGGTGTGGTTTCAACGGGCTACCCCGCATGCAAAGTTACGGTAATTCCTAACAGTTGTGATTTGGATTTGTTTGATATCGAAGATAAGGTGCAAGTTTCTAATGATTTTCGGAGGCTTAACAATATACCTATTGATGCAACACTTATAGTCTACGCAGGCACCTTCGGTAGGATTAATGGTGTGTCTTATTTAGTGGATCTTGCGAAAAGTATGGAGAATGTACCGGGTGTTATTTTTTTGGCTATTGGGGAGGGAGCTGAATTCAATAATGTAGCTGAGTTATCTGCAAATTTAGGAGTTCTGGGGAAAAACTTCCATATGCTAGGTGCTGTAAGTAAATTGGAAATGGTTGACGTGTTATGTGCGGCTGATATTGCAACATCGCTATTTATACCATTGAAAGAAATGGAAGCCAATTCAGCGAATAAGTTTTTTGATGCTTTGGCTGCGGGTCTTCCTGTGTTGATAAACTACGGAGGATGGCAAGCTGATTTGTTAATAAGTAATGAAGCTGGTTTGCAACTGGATCGTGATGCAAAAAAAGCATCTGAGCAAATAAAATGGCTTTTATCAGGCCCAAAGAGTTTGGTGAGTTTGGGATTAAATTCTCGGCGGTTAGGAGAATCAAAATTTTCGAGGGATGAGCTTGCTCAGCATTTAGAAAATGTGCTTACTTTATCGGCTAATGAGTCGCATGGGCACTTTTAGGATATAACGCCCCAGTATTTATTATGACCATTCTTTAAGGACATTGTTGGCGTAATAGTTTAATAGTTCAGCTTGTTAATAAAAAGTCACGTCGATTGTTTCAAAACTTTTCTGATAGCACTTAAAATACATAAATGTATTGATATGAAATTAGTATTTATAGGGCGAAAGGAACGTAAACTGAACTTACGGCAGCGTTCCAAAAAATAAAGGATGAGATAATGGAATTTTCCATGACCTGGTTCAGAATGTTATAATTGCCGAATCAATGTAGAGAGTTGACCGTTATCTCTAGTTACCGGTAACATTCTGCTCTTTTATTATGGAACACCCCCTAATAAGTTTTTCCAGTTATATTTTTTAGGTCTGGCAGTATTAAATAATTATCTCAATCGGTAAGCAGGCTTTATTACATATAACCAGTTTGGCTATTTATACCTTTAGATAATGCTAATGCCTTTACTAATGTATTAGAACTAGCCGTTGATAATAAATCGGTTTCATCTATTATGGGCATAGAGTGAAAAAGTTAGAACGAAGAAATTTTATTTATCATGACTTAGGTGATAAAAGGGCTACTTAGGTCACAAGAGAGGCATTAAAAAATGATTAAGCGAATTTTTGATTTTGTTATGAGTTTAAACGCTTTATTGATGTTGCTACCTGTACTACTAGTTGTCGCTATCTTAGTTAGAATTAAACTCGGGTCACCAGTTTTATTTACCCAAACGCGTCCGGGTCTTAATCGTAAATTATTTAACATGAAGAAATTTCGTACTATGTTAGATGCTACCGATAAGCAAGGTAACCAATTGCCAGACGAGCAACGTATGACACCATTTGGTATTTTCCTTCGTTCAGCTAGTATAGATGAACTGCCAGGCTTATTTAATGTCTTAAACGGTGATATGAGTTTAGTTGGTCCAAGGCCATTACTGGTTCAATACTTACCACTTTATAATAGCGAACAAAATCGACGCCATAATGTCAGGCCGGGTATTACAGGTTGGGCGCAAGTGAATGGGCGTAATGCCATTAGCTGGGAGGAGAAGTTTTTATTTGATATATGGTATGTTGATAATCACAAGATTTGGTTAGATATAAAAATACTGTTATTAACTGTTAAGAAAGTGTTTGTTCGTGAAGGGATAAGTGCTGACGGACACGTCACGATAGAACCTTTTAAAGGTACATCACGTGAGTAAAAAATTAGCTGTTATTGGTGCTAGTGGCCACGGAAAGGTAGTTGCAGACATCGCAGAAGAACTTGGTTTTGATATTTCATTTTTTGATGATGCTTACCCAGAAAAAACCACTATTGAACATTGGTTAATTAGAGGGGCATTGCAAGATTTTCTGGCTATGAGCGATTTATATTGTGGCGTCGTAGTTGCTATTGGTAATGCAAAAATCCGTGAATCTATTTGTACTATACTTCATCAATTAAGCATCAGTACACCAATTATTCAACACCCTTCAGCCAAGGTAAGTCAATATGCAAAGATTGGTCACGGCTGTGTAATTATGCCTGGCGCCGTAATTAATGCATTCTCAAGTATAGGTAACAGTTGCATTATTAACTCTAACGCTGTTGTTGAGCATGACTGTAACTTAGGTGATTTTGTGCATATGTGTCCTAATTCCTCGGTTGCGGGGGGTGTAACTATAGGTAAGAGAGCTTGGGTTGGAATAGGGGCGAGTATACGTCAAATGGTCACTATAGGTGCTGACTCATTCATAGGAGCGGGTGGTGCTGTTGTAAATGATATACCAGCAGGCACTATTGCCGTTGGAGTTCCAGCCAAGGTGCTGAGAGATAATATAGGATAACATGTTAAATACCCCCTTCTCCCCATGGCCTAGCTTCACAGAAGAAGAAGCTGATGCTGTAAAAAATGTATTATTATCAAATAAAGTCAATTACTGGACAGGCCTAGAAGGTCGTGAGTTTGAAAAAGAGTTCGCTACTTACTCAGATAGTAAATATGCTGTTGCTTTGGGAAATGGAACTTTAGCGTTAGATGTGGCTTTAAAGGCAATTAATGTTGATGCTGGCGACGAAGTGATAACGACACCGCGCACTTATTTAGCGTCTGCGTCAAGTATCGTAACCTCTGGCGCGAAACCTGTTTTTGCTGACGTTGATTTGAATAGCCAAAATATTACGGCACAAAGCATTCTCGAAGTCCTCACTCCACAAACTAAAGCTGTTATTGTTGTTCATTTAGCAGGCATGTCTGCTGAAATGGATGAAATCATGGCTCTAAGTTTAAAACATGATTTTTATGTAATTGAAGATTGTGCGCAAGCCCATGGTGCAAAGTATAAGGGCCAGAGTGTCGGCTCTATAGGTCATGTAGGTGCGTGGTCTTTCTGCCAAGATAAAATTATGAGCACAGGTGGTGAAGGTGGCATGGTTACTACTAATGATGAAACGTTATGGAAAACTATGTGGAGTTATAAAGACCATGGTAAGTCATGGGATGCCGTCTATAACCGTGAACATCCACCAGGCTTTAGATGGTTACATGAGAGCTTTGGTACTAATTGGCGTATGACAGAGATGCAAGCTGCTATTGGACGAATACAATTAACTCGAATGAATGATTGGACAAAAGCTCGCCAAGGTAATGCCAAACAACTCGATGAAGCTGCTAGCGAGTTTGAATTAATTCGTTTAGTTGAAGTTCCTGAACATAGCGAACATGCAGAATATAAGCATTATATGTTTATCAAACCTCAACTTTTAGGAGAAGGTTGGAGTCGCGACAGAATAGTGAATGAAATTGTTGCTCAAGGTGTTCCTTGTTTTCAGGGTAGTTGCTCTGAAGTTTATTTAGAAAAAGCATTCGACAATAGCAATTTTAGACCTGAGAAACCTTTGCCGAATGCCGTAGAGCTTGGTGAAACCAGTCTAATGTTCCTAGTACACCCAACATTAACGCAGAGTGAAATTGATAAAACTATTATAGTGATCAAGGCGGTGATTGCATTAGCAATTAAGGTTTAGTTACCACCGTCATAAATTAATATCAGTTTGGTCGAATATCCCCGAAACGTTTCTTTTAAGAAAATAGCCGTTTGACTTTATATTTCAGTGAGTCCATTTTATGAACGATATTTTTAAAGACATCCTTGCGATGCCCCGCCCAGCAAAACGCAGCATTCTCATTGCTGCAGATTCTGTATTGCTCATAGGCGCCCTTTGGCTATCGTTTTCATTACGTTTAGATAATTGGTACTGGCCCCGTGGAGGCGTGAATAACCCAGTTGTATTGTTGGTGTTGTTTGCTCCAGTTGTTGCCGTGCCTGTGTTTGCTCACTTTGGGCTTTATAGGGCTATTATCCGGTACTTAGGTATGAGGGCTGTATGGTCGATTGTGAAGGCGGTTATAGTATATGCAGTCCTATGGGGGTTGATTGCTTTTTTAAGCGGTGTGCAGGGGGTGCCGCGGTCTGTTGTGCCCATTAATGCCATGGTGGCCGTGCTGGCTGTTGGTGGTTCTCGTATGTTTGCGCGTTGGTTACTGCGTAAGATTGAAGATTCAGCTCGTACAAAGCAAGTAAGGGGTGCTGCTGGTGCTGACGCAGTCGTGTATCACCAAACGCGGGTAGTGATTTTTGGCGCAGGTGCTGCAGGCCGGCAATTGGCCGTTGGTTTGGGGCAAAGCCGTGAATGTATTTTGTTGGCTTTTGTGGATGATGGCGCTGAACTGCACGGACGAGACTTAATGGGTGTGCCCATTATATCCCAAGACAAATTACAGGGTTTTGTGGTTAGTCATCAGGTGGATGACATATTACTTGCCATGCCATCTATTACTCGCAAGCAACGTAGTGTGATTATAGAACACCTACGGCCCTTGAATATACGTATTCGTACTTTGCCAGGGTTGATTGCTATGGCTCAAGGGAAGGCTGACTATGCAGACCTACACGATTTGGATATCAACGATTTGTTGGCACGGGAACCAGCAGAACCAGACGAAGTAATGCTACAACAGCAAGTCACTGGTAAAACCGTGATGGTGACTGGCGCAGGCGGCAGTATTGGTAGTGAACTTTGTCGGCAAATATTGCAGCGTAAACCAAAGGTGTTGTTGTTATTTGAGTTAAGCGAATTTTCACTCTATACCTTGCACAACGAATTGCTCGATACTCTTCATTACCTTACCAATGAACAGCGTAATAACGGTGTTGTTGGGCTAGTGCCCACGGTCATTCCGTTGTTGGGCTCAGTGGCGGATGAAAACCGCGTAAGTGACGTTATCCTTACTTGGAAACCCAACATTATTTACCATGCCGCTGCGGTAAAGCATGTGCCCATTGTTGAACACAATATCGCCGAATGTGTAAAAAATAATGTGTTAGGTACGTTGGTGATGGCTAAGGTGGCTATAGAGCGGCAGGTAGAGCGCTTTATACTAGTTAGCACTGATAAAGCGGTTAATCCTACTAATGCAATGGGTGCTAGTAAACGTTGCTGTGAGCTGATTTTACAAGCCTTGGCTGCGGAACAAAACCCTTCGTTTGAACCCATGTGGGATGGAAAGTCTTCTGCACAAGTTGCCTGTACTACTCAATTGGCCATGGTTCGTTTTGGAAATGTATTAGGTTCTTCTGGTTCTGTGGTGCCTTACTTCAGGCAACAAATTGCCCAGGGCGGCCCAATCACCTTAACTCACCAAGATATTATCCGTTATTTTATGACCATTCCCGAAGCAGCTCAGTTAGTGATGCAAACCGGTGCGATGGCAGGTGGCTCTATTAAAGGTATAGGTGGTAGGATTAATAGTGAAGCCGAAGTGTATGTGCTAGATATGGGTGATCCAGTTAAAATAATTGACCTGGCACGCAGGATGGTTGAACTTTCTGGCTTTAGAGTGAAAGATGAAACTTCACCAGAAGGCGATATTGCTATTGAAGTGGTTGGCTTACGCCCAGGTGAAAAGCTCTATGAAGAGCTGCTGATAGGCAATAACCCACAAGCCACTCAACATCCGCGAATTATGAAAGCTAATGAAAAGTTTTTATCATGGAGTGAGTTACAACCAATGATCACCACGTTGCGAATTGCAGCGGTGAATGGTGATGTGATGATGATACGCAGCATGTTGCAACTTCTGGTGCCTGAATATCAACCTGATGAAAAGGTAGTGGATTGGGTGTATAAGGAACAGATTGCTCAGGCTGGGAAATTGGAGCCTTGAAAGTAGTCGAACATTATTATTTTTACATGAGCACCTATAAAGCCATGGGAAATGACACGTTCAAGTTCGACTATGCAGTATGACTGATTAAATATCCAAAGTTTTATTTGGTTTGCCCTAGTGGACCATTTTTCGCATCGATGATAAGCAAGTGCTCGTTAGAGCGGCTATAATCGACTATAATTATTACCTAATCGCTTTCAATTACGGATTGACATGAAAACTGCCCTCATTACAGGTGTTACAGGCCAAGATGGGTCATATTTAGCTGAATTTCTATTAGAAAAAGGCTATGAAGTTCACGGTATCAAACGCCGTTCTTCCTCTTTCAATACCGAGCGTATTGACCACATCTTTCAAGACCCTCATATCGATAATACCCGTTTTCATTTACATTACGGCGATTTATCAGACTCTTCTAATTTAACTCGGATACTCAATGAAATTAAGCCAGATGAGGTCTATAACCTTGCGGCGCAGTCCCATGTGGCTGTTTCTTTTGAGGCACCTGAATATACTGCTGATGTTGATGGTTTGGGTACCTTACGATTGTTGGAGGCTATTCGGTTTTTGGGGTTAGAAAAGACAACTCGCTTTTACCAAGCGTCTACCTCTGAGCTTTTTGGCTTAGTGCAAGAAACGCCACAGCGAGAAACAACCCCATTCTACCCACGCTCACCTTATGCTGTGGCTAAAATGTATGCGTATTGGATTACAGTCAATTATCGTGAGTCATACGGTATGTACGCCTGTAATGGCATATTATTTAACCATGAGTCGCCGCGCCGTGGAGAAACCTTTGTTACCCGTAAAATCACCCGTGCTTTGGCAAACATTTCCCAAGGCTTAGAGCAGTGTTTATATTTAGGTAACATGGATGCGCTGCGAGACTGGGGCCATGCTAAAGACTATGTGCGCATGCAATGGATGATGTTACAGCAAGATACACCAGATGATTTTGTAATTGCCACAGGTAAACAGATTTCTGTGCGTGAATTTGTGCGTTTGTCTGCAGCGCAACTGGGCATTGAACTTGAGTTTAAGGGCAATGGTGTTGATGAAGTGGCAATAGTTGCATCTTTGGATCCAACCAAGCCTTGTGCCCTTAAGGTGGGTGATACCGTTGTTAAAGTAGATCAGCGCTATTTTCGTCCATCTGAAGTGGAAACCCTGTTGGGTGACCCTACCAAAGCCAAAGAGTTATTGGGCTGGGTGCCAGAAATCACAGTGGAACAAATGTGTGCTGAAATGGTTGAGCACGATTTAGCCAAAGCCAAGCAACTCGCCCTGTTAAAACAACATGGCCATAATGTGTCCCTTTCGATCGATGCTTAAAATATTATTGACCGGTGCCAACGGCATGGTTGGCCGCAACATTGTTGCACATTCCTCTGCCCAGCAGTTTGATTGGCTTACGCCTGGCCGAGCAGAATTAGACCTTAGTGACCTAAATAAGGTGTTGGCTTATGTAGACACCCATAAGCCAGATTTAGTGATTCATGCTGCTGGCTTAGTGGGTGGCATTCAGGCCAACATGGCCGAGCCAGTACGTTTTTTGGTAGATAACCTACAGTTAGGCGTTAATCTGCTAACGGCCTGCAAAACAGTGGGCGTGCCAAGAGTCATCAACTTAGGCAGTTCTTGCATGTACCCTCGTACAGCAGCAAACCCTCTTAAAGAGTCAAGTGTGCTCACGGGTGAGCTAGAACCTACTAACGAAGGCTATGCCTTGGCTAAAATTGTGGCTGCACGTTTATGTGATTACATTAGCCAAGAAAACACTGCGCTGAGTTATAAGACTGTTATTCCATGTAACCTATATGGCCGTTTTGATCACTTTGAACCTAATCGCTCACACATGATTCCTGCCGTTATTCACAAACTCCATCAAGCTAAATCAACAGGTGCCACAAGTGTTGATATATGGGGTGATGGCTTGTCGCGCCGAGAGTTTATGTATGCACAAGACTTGGCCGATTTTTTGTTTTATGCCATAGGCCACTTTGAGGCTATGCCTCATTTAATCAATGTAGGTTTAGGGCGGGACTGGAGTATTAATGAATACTATCAGGCTGCTAGTGACGTAGTAGGTTATACAGGTGAATTTACCCACGATTTGTCGAAACCAGCAGGTATGCGACAAAAGCTTGTGGATACTGAACGATTAGATACCTTTGGCTGGCAAGCACCCACTAAATTAGAGCAAGGCCTATCAGCCACTTACCAATATTATATGGATTATTTCAATGAGTAACATGTCTTCAAACAACAAAGTTCCTGTTTCATACCCGTTAGCAACCAGCACTTGGGATGGTGCAGAAGAGGCCGCTATTCAAGCTGTTGTAGATTCTGGCATGTATACCATGGGGCCAAAAGTGGCTGCTTATGAACAAGCCTTTGCTGAACACTTTGGCAGTGAATATGCCATTATGGTGAATTCTGGTTCATCTGCCAATTTGTTAATGATAGCCGCACTATTTTATACCAAAGTACCTTATTTAAAACCAGGTGATGAAGTTATTGTGCCGGCAGTAAGCTGGTCTACGACCTACTTTCCGTTGCAACAGTACGGACTAAAGGTCAAATTTGTCGACATAGACAGAGATACTTTAAATATAGATTTAGGTGCATTGGAACAGGCTATTAGTCACCAAACCAAAGCGATACTTGCTGTAAATTTACTGGGCAATTCAAATGATTTTGATGCTATAAAAGGAATTATTGCTGACCGAGATATTTTATTGTTAGAGGATAATGCTGAATCTATGGGTGCGCAGTTTGCGGGTAAGGAATGTGGCACTTACGGTTTAATGGGGACTTATAGCTCATTTTTTTCCCATCATATCGCGACGATGGAAGGTGGTTGTATCGTCACTGATGACGAAGAGATTTACCATGTGCTCTTGTGTTTACGGACTCATGGTTGGACACGAAACTTGCCCAAATACAATAAAGTGACTGGCGTTAAACAAGATGACCCGTTTGAAGAATCTTTTAAGTTTGTATTGCCTGGTTACAATTTACGACCAGTAGAAATGAGCGGTGCTATAGGGCTGGAGCAGCTTAAGAAATTGCCTGGGTTTGTGTCTCAACGCCGTGCCAATGGCGAACATTTCCAAGCGTGCTTTAAAGATCATCCATTTATTCAAATTCAGCAAGAAACCGGTGAAAGTAGCTGGTTTGGATTTTCTTTAGTGATTAAAGAAAATGCGCCTTTTAGTCGACGCCAGTTAGTGGAAGTCCTGCAAGCTGCAGGTATTGAGTGTAGGCCAATTGTATCGGGTAATTTTTTAACCAATGATTCGCTTAAGTTTTTTGACTATGAAGTGGCAGGGCATGTTGAAAATGCTGAATACATAGACCAACATGGTTTATTTGTGGGTAATCATCAAATTGATTTAACGGCAGAAATTACCCATGTGCTAGCTGTGATTAACCACCTCTGCTCTGAAGCAATATAACTATGCCTATTCAAGTATTTAACCCGGTAGTAATGGCTGGAGGTGTTGGCAGCCGGTTATGGCCTTTGTCTCGTGCGTCGTTTCCTAAGCAGTATCAGCAATTGGTTGATAATGAGCATGGGTATACCATGTTGCAACAAACGTTTTCTAGGTTGTCTGGGCTGAAGCTTGGCTTTAATCAACTTATTTGCAATCAGGATAATCGCTTTTTGGCTGCGCAGCAGTGTCATGCTGCAAATGTTGATGTAGAGGTAGTGTTGGAACCTATGGGCCGTAATACGGCGCCTGCGGTTATTTTAGCGGCTTTACGATTGGTTGAAGCCGGGACAGATGAGCCTATGCTGGTACTTTCTGCCGATCATGCGATTGCAGATGAAACTAGCTTTCGTAGTGTGTTAGTTAACGCCCACGAGTTGGCGGTATTGGGTCACTTAGTCACCTTAGGGATTGAGCCAAGTTTTACGTGTACGGGCTATGGTTATATTAGGTGTGGGGCTGGTGTTGAGATAAATGGTAGCGCTGCTGGCTTTGAAGTGGATGGGTTTGTAGAAAAACCTGATGAAACAACCGCTCAAAGCTATTTAAAGCAGGGCAATTATCTGTGGAACAGTGGCATGTTTATTGTGAGGCCTAGTGTGTTGATTCAAGAGGCTGAACTGTATTGTGCGCAATTACTTCATCAGTGCAGGCTTACCGTTAAATCGGCTACCAAAGACTTAGATTTTATTCGATTGTCAGAACAAGATTTTTCTCAATGTGAAGATATATCCTTAGACTACGCCATTATGGAACACACACAAAAAGCCGTGGTAGTTCCAGTGGATTGTGGTTGGAGTGATGTAGGTGACTTACAGGCTTTGTGGAAGACCAACAAGCACGATGATATGGGCAACGTACTACAAGGAGATGCAGTAGCCTTAAACAGCAAAAACTGTCTTGTTAAGGCCAGTAATCGATTGGTTGCAATACTGGGTCTGGAAGGGCTTGCGGTGATTGAAACGAAAGATGCCGTTTTAGTGGCGCCACTAGATAAAGCGCAGCAAGTTAAGGATATAGTTGCGCAATTACAGGGTCGTGATGAAATAGCACACCAACGAGAAGTATATCGGCCTTGGGGCAGTTATGACAGTATTGATACGGGCTCTAACTACCAGGTGAAACGTATTACCGTAAACCCTGGCGCCCGTTTAAGCTTGCAGCGCCATCAGTATAGAGCTGAGCATTGGGTGGTTGTAGAGGGTATTGCCAAGGTGCATGTTGATGGTGTTGATCATCTTCTCCATACCAATCACTCTATTTATATCCCTGTGGGTGCAGTGCATTGTTTAGCTAATGAAACAGATGCACCTTTGCACTTGGTGGAAGTGCAGTCTGGCAGTTATTTGGGTGAAGATGATATTGAGCGGCTGGAAGACATCTATGGCCGCTGTTAATAGCGGTTAATTATACCTTATTACATAGCTCTTAAATGGGTTTTTTAAAACATATCTGATGAATTTAATATTGCAGTGAGTCACTTAATGCACAATGTTTTTAAAGACATCCTTGCGATGCCCCGCCCAGCAAAACGCAGCATTCTCATTGCTGCAGATTCTGTATTATTCATATTTACCGATAGCGCGTAATTTATCAAATAATAACTGTTTTTACGAAATGAAATATGTAGCTTGTTGATTATATTGCTTATCTAAAGGTGCGATAAATGCCGTTATCGTGTTTAAACAGCCCCAGAAATAGGCTAGCAGATGACAATATTAACAAGTAGAATCAATTAATAATCTCAAATAAGGAAATAGGGCACAATAAAATGAATTCAGAACCATCACAACAACACAATGATGAAATCGACCTTGCTGATTTAGTACGCTCGTTATGGAAGGGGAAGTGGCTAGTCATGGGCACCACATTCGCTACAG
>Ga0209815_1000530_pt1 | contig 28142 bp, 27 predicted proteins | sample CoawatmetaG00DNA_FD_187507 | JGI IMG/M metagenome (GOLD analysis project Ga0209815, IMG submission 187507) | Marine microbial communities from the West Antarctic Peninsula - Coastal water metaG002-DNA (SPAdes) (version 2) | ecosystem: Environmental > Aquatic > Marine > Coastal ...
GATTTAGTAAAAATATTTTTGACTCTAGATAACATCATACCCATTAAAAAGTAGTTTTTAAATAAAAAAGTATCATTTTTGATGGGTTAAATATACATGGGATTAGTTCTACTCATTTGGTTATAAATGACTATGCTTGATTAACTATAGTCAATGCTAGACTTAAAATTGAGCTACAGAAAAATCACATTTGTTTAATTAAAATTAGGGTAAATATCAAATAGATAAAGACTGTTTTACTTAGATAAATCAGACTTTTGAATCTATAAAAAGTTACCTATCCATTGCATCAAAATGTATCTCCGAAACAAAAAATAAATGACTTTAAGAAAAAACTCACGGATGACTTTAATAATATCAACTTTTTATTGAAAAATCCTAAACAGTTATTCACTGTAATTTATCAATAAAAACACTATTTACTAAAGAATAATTAGGTAATGGCAAAATATTGTTATAAAAATCAATATTTCTATTGAAATGTAGAAAAAGGAGAGTCGTATTTTATTAATTTCGCTAAATCTTAGAAATAAAGAGAAAACCTATAAAAAATAAAGTTGAATGAAAAGTAATGTTAAATAAATATTTTAGTTTTTATGATTTATTAAAACAAGATTTATTTTAAAGTATTGAAGTTATTAGTCTTTTATTAACTATTTCAATAGAATAAAATTATTAAAATAGGCCGAGTTGGATTTGAACCAACGTAGCAAACGCAACGGATTTACAATCCGCCCCCTTTAACCACTCGGGCATCGACCCTAATATACTTTATGTTATCAGAAACCAATAAATATTACAAGATTATTTAAATTTTAATTAATTATTTTAAATAGAACATTGACGTAAGCTAAAAGATGAGTTATAAATATAAAAATATTTTATGGGTAATTAACTCAGCGGTAGAGTGTCTGCCTTACAAGCAGAAGGTCACAGGTTCAAATCCTGTATTACCCATTTAAAAATTTATTAGGGCCTATCGTCTAACGGATTAGGACAGAAACCTTCTAAGTTTCCAATGTAGGTTCGATTCCTACTGGGCCTAAAACAAATTAAAATTTAAAAATAAAAGCTGGTGAAGGGACTTGAACCCCCGACCTACTGATTACAAATCAGTTGCTCTACCAATTGAGCTACACCAGCTATTCTCAAAATTATACACTATACTCCTAAAAAAAGCAATAACAATTTAAAACTGTTATCGCTTTTTAAATTCCTATAAAACCGTTAACATTTAATTACGTCATGAATGGATTTATCCAGATAAAACGTTACCCAATCTTAGACCTTCCAGAATTAATACTATCAGTTAAAGATTTTAAAATTAACTTAATCGATCGAACTGCGTCATCATTTCCAGGTATAGGAATATCAACTAAATCTGGATCACAATTGGTGTCTAAAATAGAAACAACAGGAATTCCTAATTTTCGACACTCACGAATCGCCGTAATTTCTCGTTTTTGATCCACTATGATAGCTACATCAGGTAGTTTATCCATATTTTTAACACCGTTCAGGTGACGACGTAATTTCTCTAATTCAGTTTTACGTAAAGCAGCTTCTTTCTTAGGTAGTAAATCAAAAATTTGATCCGCTTCTTGCTGTTCGAGTTCTTTTAAACGAGTAATCCGACTTTTTAAAGTAACCCAATTAGTTAACATACCACCTAACCAACGATGGTTAACATAAAAGGAATTACAACGTTTAGCTTCTTGCGCTATTAAAGAACTAGCTTGACGTTTTGTACCAATAAACAAGAATGTTTTTCTCTGTTCGGCTGCAGATTCTAAATATAAATTAGCTTCTTTTAATAATTGAACTGACTGAACTAAATCTAAAATATGAATATTATTTCTTTCTGTGTATATAAATGGAAACATTTTTGGATTCCACCGGTAAGCTTTATGTCCGAAATGAACACCAGCCTGTAATAATTGGGCTAAACTTAACTCAGCCATAAATTTTCAAACTCCTTAAGTATAAAACTAACAGTTTTCATAATAAAATAACAAATTTAAAATAAAATCGTCTAGCTTTTTAATTTAAAAAACTTTTAGATCAATTATTTTAGAGGTTGATGGTAAATGATGTTTTAATTTCTTATTAAAACTATTAACATAATTCTTATACCCGGTACCTGATGGTATTAAATGACCAATAATTATATTTTCTTTTAACCCTCTTAACCAATCAAGTCTTCCTTCAATAGCAGCTTTTGTTAACACTTTTGTTGTTTCTTGAAAACTTGCCGCTGAAATAAAACTCGGATTATTTAGAGCAGCTTTTGTTATTCCTAATAACAAAGGAACATAACGCGCTGTAGATTTATTTTGATTATGAACAATTTGATTAATATAGTTAATATGATACAAATCAACGACTTCTCTTGGTAATAAAGGGGTATTTCCCTCGTGAGTTATTAATACCTTAGTTGTCATTTGTTTAATAATTACTTCTAAATGCTTATTTGCAATAGTAACACCTTGAGATTGATAAACTGATTGAACAGAGTTTAGAATTAGACACTGAACTTTTTTAAAACTTTTATAACTTGCTTCATAGTTATCAGTTAATTTGCATAGGCTTACCTTTTTAGAATCATCTTTAATAAGATATTTGATTTTCGCAAAGTAATTAAAATAAATTTTCAATAAATTATGTGGATTTATTTTTTCATTTTCTTTGATAGTTGTTCCTAACTTTCTAAATTCAAAACTTGGATCAATCGTAGTTTGTCGAATTAATAGACTCTTTTTAAAATTTTTAGGGGTATATTTACTTATCCTTTTCTTTTTTCTTGCTTCCAGTAATTCTTCTATTCTTGGTAATCCTTGAACAATATCTCCAGTAATTTCTTTTTCAAAATTTAAAAAACCAATCGTTTGGCCGCTTTCAATAAACTCACCGTTTTTGCAAAAAACACTATTTACATCTTTTTCAAAATAATCCTCAGTAATTGAGTGAATACCAATATTTCTAAAAGGATGTTCTAATAATCCTAATGTTGCAAGCTCAGTTTTAGAATCAGAAGTATTGTTTGTTTTAACTTTATTTGTAATAATTTCGGAACTCTTAACAAACATCAAGAAAACATTTTCAAGTCTAACACGATCTAAATAAGTTAATAGATCACGTCGTTTTGTTTTATATGTTTTATCTTTATAATCTAGATAACCGTTCCATGGTATTTTTTCAAGATTAGCTAATTTACTTGATTTATTGTCTTTTTTACTAACCAGAAATTCACGGACTAAAATTGGAATTCCAGAACTATAATATTTCCCTCTTTTCTTTATTAGTATTTTAGGAAAATCAAGCTTTTCATAGTAATTTTTTAACGGAATTAGATGAGATGGTTTGTTTGTTATATTGCAGTAATTAATATTTATATATTTTTTATTAAAAAGATTTGAATAAGATAAGTCTAAATCAATTAATTTATATTTTAAGTCATTACTATTAATAGAATCAGTATCTTGACAATTTGGGAAAAAATATGGACGGCCTTTCTGAATTGTTAATATTTCATCATTATCGATTAGGATTTTTCCTAATTTATTTAAATTAATATTATCAAATATGAAATGTTTGATACTTTTATTTTTTACTTCTTTTTTTCGAAGCTTTATACAATCTTCATTAGAAATCAAGAACAATTGTCGATTTTTTTTTCTTTTAGATTTTAATTTAACTATTTCTAAAGATTTTAACGTTGGTGTTTCTAAAAACCCTAATGTACTATATTTATCTATAAATTGGGTTTTTTTAATAAGAAAACAGGATTGAATATTAGTATATTTTAAGTCTGCTGGAATAAAATGATCCAAAGAAAATTTTTCTAAAAACGAAAAGTTTAAGTTGTTTTTTCTTTTATCGTTTAGTATTTTAATTTGCACACGATTATCTTTCTTTAAAGAATTTTTCAACTTAAAACTTAAGAATTGATTTAAAATTTCAACTTGTCCAGATGTTTTTATTCTCTCTCCCGAATTATAAGGATACTTTACGTTATGTATTAAGTTAACTAATTTATTTAATTGAAAGCTTTTCTCTATTTTAGTTTTATATTCTCTTAAATACGAAACTTCATAAATACTAATGGGACGAATCAATAATTGAGAAAAAGCTTCGTTTTTCTCAACTTGACATAAAGATATGTTATCTATTTCAATATGATTGAGAATTATTTCTCCTGGGAAAAATACTTTATTATCTAGATTTTTAATAAGGTTGAAATCATCGATTTGATGTAAAAACCCAGGTTTGATAGAAACTTCTTTTATGATATTACTTCTTTCTTTTATAGAAAGAATTCCGGACGTTTTGGAAAATAAATTCGGTAAAATTTCAGTTTTTGCAGAAATAACACTATTATTTTTGTACGTTAGAAAGCTCATATCGCAGGTTATACTATGAATTTCTTCGGATAACCAAATCATCGTTCGTGTAAATAATTTCTCAGAATTATATAAAAACGTAATTGGAGTTTTTCTTTGGATTTTATGGCTATAAAAAAGATAACCACCAGTTAATGTACTGAAATTTTTTGAAATTAATTTACCAAAGTTTTTATTTGTGAGTTTTTGGATTTGAAATTTTAAATCTGATAATTCAGTCTGGATAAAAAAATTCAACGTATCAATAGACAGTAAGAATTCTTGGTTTAATTTTAAATCTGATAGTTTTCTAATATTAGAGTTTTTTAATAATAAAATATTATTTTTGATTTCAATATTTCGTTGGTAGATTTTAGAATTATCAGGCGATAAAGTAATGAGCCCAGGTTGTTGATTAATAATCTTACTACGAAAAATATAACTATCTTTATTGATCTTTGAATCAAAATAGAAATTTAAAAAGGAATTCATCGGAGCTTGGTAAACTTTTCCAGATAGAATCCATAGAAGTTTATTCTTTGTGGTTAATTTATTTTCACTTTTTATTTTTGGCATGAAAACTTCACCACAAGTATCGCTTACGATTTGTTTAGTTTCAGTTCGGATTTGTTTAATATTATCTGCTAATTGCCCAAGAATCGTATCCTTTTTTACAAATTGAGTATTAACTATGAATAAAATTGTATTACGCGGTAAATCAATTTGGACTAAATTTTTGCCACCAGCTGTCGGAATTATTGATAAAGAACCAGAATTCTCTGTAAGTAATACATTTTCTCCTCTGTTTGTTCTAAGGATTGACGTTTTTAACAATTTAGAAAACTCAATTTGTCCACCAATAGAACTAACTAATTGTTGACTGGCTTCAGAGGTAAAGATTCCACCAGTATGGAATGTTCTCATAGTTAATTGAGTTCCCGGCTCTCCTATAGACTGACCCGCGATAATCCCTACAGCTTCACCCATGTCTACTAAGTTTTCTGTCGCTAAATCCCACCCATAACAAGTCTGGCAAATTGATCGGTATAGTTGACATGTTAAAGGTGATCTTACATATAAGTTTTTTATTTTATTTTGCTTGAATTTTTGGAGTAATTTTAAAGTAATTTGAGTATTTATTTCTGCAAGTATTTCTTTTGTTTTAGGTGTATAAACAGTTTTATTTAAGATACGGCCTAAGATATTTTCAGAGAATTGTTGTGAATTATTTTTATTAGAAGAAACTAAGAATGAGTGAGTTGTTAAACAATCTTTTTCACGAATAATTATATCCTGAGCAACATCAATTAAACGACGAGTTAGATAACCGGAATTTGCAGTTTTTAATGCTGTATCAACAATTCCTTTACGTGCACCGTAACTAGACATTAAATAGTCAGTAATACTTAATCCCTCGCGAAAATTCTTTTTAATCGGTAAATTCATAATTTGACCACTAGGGTCAGACATTAAACCTCGCATACCAACTAATTGTCTTACTTGTGATAAATTTCCGCGAGCTCCAGAAAATGCCATCATATAAACAGAATTTAATGGATCATATTTTTTAAAATAATTAACTACCTCATCTTTTAATGATTCACTTGTAATATTCCAAGTATCAATTATTTTCTGATAGCGTTCAACTTCAGTAATTTTTCCTTTTGAATAAATTTTTTCTGTATTTAAAATTTCTTTATTAGCAGTATTTAAAATAGAATTTTTAATTTCTGGAACACGTAAATCCTCAATACTGATAGAAATTCCCGCTTGAGTAGCATATTTAAAACCCAAATATTTTAATTCATCAGCCAAAAAGCAGGCTTTTATTGAACCATATTTTGTAAAGCACCACGATAATAAATTCTTTAACTGTTTTTTACTAATTAATGTGTTTTGATAAATATAATTTTCCATATTAAAGTCCTTTTTTTCAAAACATTTCAGAAAGTAGTTAGTTTTTTAAATCAGTTATCTAATAAATTTAAAGCTTTTTGTATAACGTAATTAAAAATTACTCTTCCTGTTGTTGTTTGTAAATATTGAGATAAAATTTCACCGTTCTGGTCTTTTCGAACTTGTAAATTTGGATAGTGTTCAATAAATGTTTTATCTTTTAAATTAACTTTTTTAAAAAAATGCGTAGGACTTTTTAATTCTTTATCATATCGAATCCAGATTGATGAATGTAAATCCAATTTTTCTTGTCTATAGGCTAATAAAACATCATTTAAATTGACAAAATAATGATTAGAACCCGATAAATTTTGCATATTATTAACCGTTAAATAATAGCACCCTAAAATCATATCTTGACTTGGCATAATTATGGGCTCACCATTTGCTGGTGATAAAAAATTGTATGGGGCTAGCATTAGCATATAACATTCAGCCTGAGCTTCTAGAGAAAGTGGTAAATGTACAGCCATTTGATCACCATCAAAATCAGCATTGAACGCAGAACATACCAAAGGATGAAGTTTTATTGCACGACCATGAACTAATATCGGTTCAAAAGCCTGGATTCCTAATCTATGTAAAGTAGGAGCTCGATTTAAAAAGATTGGATGATTCGAAATGACTTGTTTAAGAACTGGGTCAATTAATAATTCATTTTGTTGAATTAAATTTTTTGCTACCTTCATGTTACTTGCCAGACCTTGATTTATTAATTCACGGATTATAAATGGCTGAAATAATTCTATAGCCATTTCATAAGGTAAACCGCATTGATTAATTTTTAGTTCAGGACCAATTATAATAACAGATCGACCAGAATAGTCAACTCGTTTTCCTAAAAGGTTTTGACGAAAACGCCCATGCTTTCCTTTTATAATATCTGATAAAGATTTTAATGGTCGATTGTTCCCACTAAGTGCTAATTTACCTCGTTTTCCATTGTCAACTAACGTATCTACAGCTTCTTGTAACATACGTTTTTCATTTCTAATAATTAATTGTGGAGCATCAATCTCTAATAGTCTTAATAGTCTGTTATTTCTTGTAATAACGCGGCGATATAATTCATTTAAATCAGATGTTGCGAAACGCCCACCTTCTAATTGAATCATTGGACGTAAAGCAGGTGGAATAACAGGTAAAATAGAGATAATCATCCAGGCAGGACTTGATCCAGTAGCTAATAAATTCTCTAAAATCCGGATTCGTTTAATAGCTAGATCTCTTAGTTTGTAAATTCGGTATTGTTCCCATTTCCTAAACCATTGTGAGCTTAAGTAAAAAGGATTTTCTTTAATAAGCACACGGCTACAATAATTTATAAAACTTCGGGTATCATTGATTTCAGTGTTTAAATTTAAATTTTCCAATTCTTTTTTTATTATGACAGAACCAATTAAAGAATTCGGAGTAGTTCTTATCAAATATTTTGGTGTGTGATAATGAGAAAGAAGTTTTTTCGGCCTAGGTTCTGGTTTTCTTGGATATCCTGTAAGACCTAAACGACGACTACGACGGTAATATTGAAAATCCCAATGTAGCCCATAAAAACTAATTTCATCATCTGCTATAAAATAAACAAGTGAAGCTAATTTTATACGTTGGATTCTTTCATCTGTTATATTCAGTTGTCCAGACTTAAGAGGCTTTATTTTTGAAATGTTTTTTTGTTTAACAGAGATGCCAGTATCTAATCTTTTTTCAAATTGTTCAACCTCTAAAAGCAAAGCCATATAGTTAGGTCGACTATTCATATACCAAATATGAGTAACCGGATAAATTAAATTAATATAACCCATACGATGACGTCTAACCCTCGACTCTGTTAGTTCAACACCGCAACGGTCACATATTAATCCTTCGTATCGAACCCGCTTATACTTTCCACAAGCACATTCTAAATTTTTACTTGGGCCGAATATTCGTTCACAAAATAAACCGTCCATTTCTGGCTTGAAAGTACGATAGTTGATTGTCTCTGATTTTTGAACTTCACCAATAATTTGACCATTAGGCAAAATCCGTTGGCCCCATTGTTGAATTCTAGAAGGCGAAGCTAATTTTATTTTTATATAATCAAACTCTTTTTGAGATTTTATCATTATTAGCTATTAAAATAAAATATTATTAAAATTTGATGTTGGAGGAAAAGTTTTTGTAAGTGGGTTATAATTTTCCATTAAATTAACTTCGATTTCACAGGTTTGGAGTGTGTTAAATTTTTCTAATTGGTATGTGCTTATATCTAACCCAATTGATCTTAATTCTTGTAATAATACTTTGAAAGATTCAGGAATTCCTGAAGTTGGAATATCTTGACCTTTAACAATAGAATTTAAAGTATCATTCCTACCTTGCATATCATCTGATTTGATTGTCAAAAGTTCTTTTAATGAATACCCAGCCCCGAAACCTTCTAATGCCCAAACTTCCATTTCTCCAAATCGTTGTCCTCCATGTTGAGCTTTCCCACCTAATGGTTGTTGCGTTACTAGTGAATAAGGACCAGTTGCCCTAGCATGCATTTTATCATCAACTAAGTGAATTAGTTTCAACATATAAGCATTTCCAACCGTTATCGGATTTTCAAATTCTTTTCCTGTTCGACCATCAATTAATACTAATTTTCCTGGGCAATAAGGATTAAAAAGCCAGGCTTCATTATTGATAATTGAGGCTTGTCGAAGTTTTTTGTTAATTAGAATACGAGATACTTCTTGTCCGTGCATTTCGTCAAATGGCAAAATTTTAAACCGACGGTTTAATTTATAACCAGCTAAGCCTAATAAACATTCATATAACTGTCCAACATTCATTCGGGATGGAACACCTAATGGATTCAAAATAATGTCTATTGGAGTGCCGTCTGGTAAAAATGGCATATCTTGTCTTGGTAAAATTTTTGATATAATGCCTTTGTTTCCATGACGGCCGGCTATCTTATCACCTACTTGGATTTTTCTTGTTTGAGCAATAAAAATCTGAATTTTTTCAAATTCATAAATTAATTTATTTTTGCGACGAAAAATAATTGTTCTAATTACACGTCCATATTCACCAGCAGGCATTCTAAATGAACTATCCCGAACACCTTTAGCTTTCGCACCGAAAATCGCGCGAAGTAATTTTGCTTCAGGTAACTGTTCCGAATCATCTTTAGGAGTTATTTTACCTACTAAAATATCACCTGGTTTTACAAAAGTCCCGATTGAAATAATACCATCTTCATTCAGATTCTCTAATTCATTTGGATTTAAATTCGGAATATACTTTGTAGTTTCTTCACGTCCTTCATTTGTTATGCTTATTTCTACTTCATATCTTTCAATATGAATAGAAGTAAAAACATCGTCGTATATAAGTCTTTCATTAATTAATATGGCATCTTCAAAATTATACCCTTGCCATGGCATGTATGCAACTAAAACATTTTGACCTAATGCTAGCTCACCACCATTTATTCCAGGACCATCACTAATAATTTGACCTGATTGAAATTTTTCACCTGGCCAAATAATTGGCCGTTGATTGACACATGTTTCTTGATTTGATCGCTGATACTTTTGTAACTGATACTCTACTTTTTGACCTGATTCTTCAATAACAACAATCTTTTTAGACGTTACAAAATCAATAGTACCAGAGTTTTTAGCTGTAATCGCCATACCAGAATCAACTGCAATTTGATTTTCTAATCCTGTACCAATAATTGGTTTTTGAGGAATTAATAAAGGCACAGATTGACGCTGCATATTTGATCCCATCAATGCTCGGTTTGCATCATCATGTTCAAAAAATGGTATTAAAGATGCAGCTGCAGAAACTACCTGGATAGGTGAAATAGCGATAAAATCAACTTCGGATGGATTAACATTTATAAAATCTTGTTTATATCGAACTGATATAGAATTCTTTATTAAATAATTGTCATTGTTTATTGGGATATCAGCAGGAGCAATTTTATAAAAATCTTCGACATCTGCCGTTAGATAAATGGGTGTTTTTGTTTTAACGACTTTTCCATTTATAACACGCCAAAACGGGGTTTCAAGGAAACCAGACTCATTAACACGTGCACAAGTTGTTAAAGATGCAATTAAACCAACATTTTGTCCTTCTGGGGTCTCAATAGGACAAATTCTTCCATAGTGACTAGGATGGATATCTCTAACAGTAAAACTTATTCGATCACGATCAAACCCGCCTGGTCCTAACCCACTAATTCGACGTTTGTGTGTTAACGCAGACAACGGATTAGTTTGATCCATATACTGAGAAAGTTGACTAGAGCCAAAAAATTCCTTTATAGTCGCTGAAACAATATTCGAACTTAAAATTAGAGGTGAATCAACTTTATACAATTGATTTAAAATTTTTCTTGATAATCTCTGGAAACCTATTCGGAATAATTGCTGTATAAGTTCACCAACAGATCGGACGCGTCGATTTTTTAAATGATCGATATCATCACTTGCTATTTTTGAAATAGATAAAGTAATTAAAAAATCTAAAATTCCGAAGATATCTTCATATGTTATTGTTTGAATTTGATTGGAAATTTGTAGATTTAAGCGGTTATTTATTTTATAACGACCTATTTTTCCCAGTCGGAAATATTTTGAATCGAAAATTCTCGAAAACTCTGAGATATTTTTATAAAAATCAGCAATATTAAATCGAAGTAGAGGATACTCTAAACTTGTTGATGTTGTTAAAAGTGGTGAATTAAAATAAAAAAAATCAGAATGCTGTAAACTTCGTGCAATTTCTACATCAGATAAACCCATTTCACGAAGTAATTGAATTATCGGCTTTTTTGTTAATTTGTCGATCTGAATAAAAATATCATCTTCAAAACGGTTTGTTATTGGATATTTTAAAATATCAATTTTTTTCTCCCTATAGAACAAAAACCGAATCCACGATCCATATTCTGGAATCAATGTAGCTGTATATAGATCTTTTTCTTCATATTTATTTTGATATAGATCTTTCTTTTCAAAATATTCTTTATTTTTGATGATTTCACTTCTTTTGTAATTTCGTATTGTTGGAAAGAAAATAATTGATTTTAAATTTTTTGTTTCGGTAATAAAATTATTTACTACTTTTAATTTTTTAATATCCTGATGCAGATCTAATTTTACTAATTGTGATTGTTCAAGCTTATTTATTTTCTGAATATTTTCTCGAAAAATTAATAAATCAGATTTTTTAAGAAGCGTTTTAATTTTATCTTTATATATATTTAATCCAAATTCATAATTCTTAATTCTTTGATTCCAAATTTCAAAATATTTATTTATCAATTCTATTTCATAAAGTTCAAATATTTCAGGAGGATTTGATTTAAGAGTTGAAATTATTTCTTCGGTATAAAAAGTAGTTAATTTTTCAGACTCTTGATTTGGAGATAAATCATTATCTATTAACATCTGAATAATTCGATATTTTTTTAAATACTTTAAATAGAGATTAAAAATTTCAAGAAAGTTGAGTAGTTTTATGGATATAGAATCTTTATTTGATATTAAAGAAGGATTATTTAAGGTAAGCCATTTGAAAAAGTTCGATATTTTTTGCCGTTGATCTTTAACTTTTAATGTTTTTGAAGCGATTCGATAATTTTTTAAAAAATTTAAAAACGTTAGATCTGTCCTAATTTTTTCCTTTTTTAGTAATTTCTCGAAAAATTTTGGTTTTTGCTCAGAACCTGTCGATAAAAACGATAGATATGGTGTTTTCAGAAGACCAATTGATTTTTGAGTAAAAGGTCTTAACTTATGATAATCATTTGATAAAATTAATTTATTAATTTTTCGCTTTTTTTGTTTTTTATTTTTTTCAAAATAAATACCAGGACTTCTAATAATTTGACTAATAATTATTCGCTCACATCCGTTGATAATAAATGTAGCAGAAGTTGTCATTAAAGGAAGATTCGCAATTGTCAACTGTCCTTGACGCATTATGCTATTAGTTTTTTTATTCCGAATTTCGATTGGCATTAATAACTGTGTGATATAATTTTTAGTGAAACGCTTCGCACTCAAAACATTATAAACAGGTCTTACTAATTTATATTCTTGGCCGAAAAAAATATATTCAATATTGCCACTAAAATCAAAAATAGAAGAAAAATTTGAAAGTTCGTTCGTCAACCCATAAGAAATAAACCAACAAAAACTAATTCGTTGCATTTTAATAAAGTCGGGAAGAGTTGTAATATAGTTAAAAGTCTTTTTCATAATCTATATTATTAAGAAAATTTAATTAACATTTTAGAAAAGTAGTTTTTATTTTTGGATAATTTAGTATTGTTAAGAAAATTTAAAGTATTTAAATAAAATTTTCTTAACTAAAATTGTATATTCTAAAAAACTAGTTACTCGATCTTCAGTTTTAACGCTAACTGGGATTTTTTACGAGCAGCCGTATTTTTATGAATAATATTTTTTTTACAAGCTTTATCGATTAAACTATATACTAGACTTAATAAAATTTGTGCTTGAACTTTATCATCAGGATTTTTAGAAGTTCTATAGTTCTCCAATTGTATTAAGAATTTTTTTATTAACGTTCGATATGAACTTTTATAAAAACGATTTTGAAGTCGATTTCGTTTGTTTATTTGAATTCGTTTTAATGCCGACTTATTGTTAGCCATATTGTAATAATATCTCCTTTCATTTTATTTAAACAAATATTAAAAAATGATCATAAAAGCTATGCCAGTATACTAGATTCGAAAAAATTTTTGAAGTTTTTTTTTATTTTTCTATTGAGGTTTTAATAATCTACAACTAAAACCTTGATAAGAAAAAAGTTTTTAGGCAATATAATTAATAGATAGATATAATTAATATAAAATTCTGATAAACGATATGGCGAAAAATAAAGGTTCTCGAATTTTAATTACATTAGAATGTACCGAATGTCGTTCTAATGAAAACAAACGATCAGCAGGTGTTTCTCGATACTTATCGCAAAAAAATCGACGTAATAACCCAGAACGTATTGAATTGAAAAAATATTGTCGATATTGTAACAAACCTACTACACATAAAGAAATTAAATAATATGTTAACATCCAAGCAAAAAGTTTCAGTCATTGGCTATAATCAAAAAATTGACTATAAAGATATTGATTTATTAAAATTATTTATTACTGAACAAGGAAAAATTCTTCCGCGTCGTGCAACGGGAGTCACTGCTCAACAACAACGAAAAATAGCGAAGGCAATTAAACGAGCTCGAATTTTATCACTATTACCATTTATCGGTTTTAATTCAATTTAATTTCATTGACTTGATTTTTAAATTATCATCTTATATAAATAAGAATAATTTAGAAATCAAACAATTTTTTTAAATTTCTGAACCATGAGAATTTTAAATGTTAGAAACTAATGTTTTTATTTTTATTAAAAAACTATTTTAAGTTTAGTTCAAGGAAAAATTTATGGCACGTAGTCAACGAAATGATAATTTTATAGATAAAACATTTACCATTGTTGCTGATATTCTTTTGAAAGTCTTACCAGCAAGTAAACAAGAAAAGCAAGCATTTTTTTATTATCGTGATGGTATGTCAGCACAATGTGAGGGAGAATACGCTGAAGCTTTAGAAAATTATTACGAAGCTCTTCAATTAGAAGAGGATCCTTATGATAGAAGTTATATACTTTATAATATTGGATTAATTTACTCCAGTAATGGTGAGTATCTACAAGCTTTAGAATACTACCACCAAGCCTTAGAGTTAAATCTAAATCTTCCACAAGCTTTAAATAATATCGCAGTTATATATCATTATCAAGGCGTTAAAGCAGCTAAAAAGCAGAATCTTGAAGTTGCAAAAGGATTGTTTGATAAAGCTGCAGAATATTGGTGTCAAGCAATTAAGTTAGCTCCGAATAATTATATTGAAGCACAGAATTGGTTAAAAACAACTGGTCGTATCACATCAGATAATTTTTTTTAATATATTAAAAATAAAAATCTAGATTATTTTATTCAATAATCCATACTATTTTGTTGTACAATGTAATATAGTCGAAGACTTCCAAATTTGTTATTATTTCGAATAGTATATTAAATACTGAAAGTATATTTATTCTTAGATATTTTAATATGTTAAGTCAAAATGGTAAAAACTAGTTTAAATAAAGGTTACGTTAGTCAAATTATTGGTCCTGTATTAGATATTGAATTTACAGATGGTAATTTACCACCAATTTATAGTGCAATTAGAATCGAAACGGAAGATGGTATAGGTACTATCGTGGAAGTTCAACAATTATTAGGTGATAACAAAATTCGAGCAGTTTCAATGCGTTCTACTGACGGCTTAAAGAGAGGTTCAGAAGCTATTGATCTAGGCTGCCCAATTACTGTTCCAGTTGGAACACCAACATTAGGTAGAATTTTCAATGTAATCGGTGAACCGGTAGATAATCAAGGTGATGTTCCAACTGATGAAACTTTACCGATTCACAGAGATGCTCCTGCGTTTACAGAATTAGAAACAAAACCATCAATTTTTGAAACTGGGATTAAGGTTGTTGATTTATTAGCACCGTACCGTCGAGGTGGTAAAATTGGTTTATTTGGTGGTGCAGGTGTTGGTAAAACCGTATTAATTATGGAATTAATTAATAATATTGCTAAAGCACATGGTGGTGTTTCTGTTTTCGGTGGTGTTGGTGAAAGAACACGAGAAGGTAATGATTTATACGAAGAGATGAAAGAATCTGGCGTTATAAACGAGAAAAACTTTAAAGAATCGAAAGTAGCTCTAGTGTATGGTCAAATGAACGAACCTCCAGGAGCTCGTATGCGAGTAGGATTGACTGCATTGACAATGGCAGAATATTTCCGTGATGTTAATAAGCAAGATGTTTTATTATTTATCGATAATATTTTCCGCTTTACACAAGCTGGTTCTGAAGTATCTGCATTATTAGGTCGTATGCCTTCCGCTGTAGGTTATCAACCAACATTAGCGACAGAAATGGGTGCTTTACAAGAGCGTATCACATCAACAACGCAAGGTTCGATAACATCAATTCAGGCAGTATATGTACCAGCAGATGATTTAACAGATCCAGCTCCGGCAACAACCTTTGCTCATTTAGATGCAACAACAGTATTATCGCGTAACTTAGCTGCTAAAGGTATTTATCCAGCGGTAGATCCATTGGATTCAACATCAACTATGTTACAGCCGGGTATTGTAACAGAGATTCATTATGCGCTTGCAGAAAATGTAAAAGAAACATTACAAAGATATAAAGAATTACAAGATATCATTGCTATTTTAGGTATTGATGAACTTTCTGAAGAGGATAGATTAACAGTAGCTCGAGCAAGAAAAGTTGAACGGTTCTTGTCACAACCATTCTTTGTTGCTGAAATCTTTACAGGTTCTCCAGGTAAATACGTAAGTTTAGAAGATACAATCAAAGGTTTTACAATGTTATTAAACGGTGAATTAGATGATTTACCGGAACAATCTTTCTATCTTGTAGGTAATATTGATGAAGCTATTGCAAAAGCAGAAACTCTAAAATAAGGATTAAAAATTATGACTATGAATATTCGAGTTTTGACTCCAGATAGAGTTATTTGCTCGACAACAGCAGACGAAGTTGTTTTACCTGGTTTAACAGGTCAAATTGGTATATTAGACGGTCATGCCTCACTTATAACAGCTTTAGATACTGGTTTGTTAAGAATTAAGTTAGATAACAAATGGACACCCATAATCTTATGTGGTGGTTTAGCTGAAATTGATCGAAATCGTGTGACTGTGTTAGTAAATGATGTTGAAGAATTAGTTACTTTAGACTTAAGCGAAGTTACAGGAGAATTAGAAAAAGCTACATTAGCAGTCGAAGATGCTGAAACAAGTAAATCAAAATTGGATGCAGCAATTGAATTAAAAAAAGCTACAGCCCGTGTTGAAGCATTAAATTATTTGTCATAAAATATTTAAAAGTTCTTCATAAATAAAAATGAAGGGCTTTTAAAAGATAGAATATAGAACTATAATTAGTTTAATATTTTATAATCTTTTCTAAAATACATCTAGCATGTATATGCAAAAACGAAATTTATGATAACAAATTCAAATTTTAACTTTAAAAAAAGTTATCCTTTAATACTAGAATTACCTTTTTCTGAACATATTGAAGAACTTAGACAACGTCTTTTTCATATAGTTTGGATAATATTGTTTTTAACTTTCCTTACTTTTCTTGAAGTAAAAGGAATAGTTAAAATATTGGAATTACCCGTCAATAATGTAAAATTTTTTCAATTATCCCCGGGTGACTATTTTGTTTCAACTGTAAAAATCTCATTTTATACAGGCTTATTATTTGCAAGTCCATTTATTATAGGACAATTGATTTTGTTTCTATTACCTGGACTAACAGAAAAAGAAACAAAAATTATTTTACCACTACTTTTAAGTTCCCTGTGTTTATTTGGGGCAGGACTAATTTTTTCGTATTATGCTTTAATCCCTGCAGCACTAAATTTTTTCTTAAATTATAGTAGTGACGTTATTGAGCCTTTTTGGTCATTTGATCAATATTTTGAATTTATTTTGGTTCTTTTTTATAGTACAGGGTTAGCTTTTCAAATTCCTATTATTCAAATTTTATTAGGCTTTTTAAATATAGTCTCAGCTCAGCAAATGTTTAGTGTATGGCGTTATGTTTTATTAACTTCTACAATTATAGGAGCTATTTTAACTCCATCAACAGATCCATTAACACAATTATTATTATCATTCGCAATAGTAATGTTATATTTTTCAGGAGCTAGTATCCTGTTTTTAATAAAAAATTAAATTTATTCTATTTATCTAGACTTAAAAGTATTTAATTCATGGCAACTAACAAGTTTTTTAAAACTATTTTATTTACTTTAACAATTGCTATTAGTTTATTTGGTTTTTGTATTGAAAATTCAAATGCATACCCTGTCTTTGCTCAACAAGGGTATGCAAATCCACGTGCAGCAAATGGAAAACTTGCCTGCGCTAATTGTCATTTAAATCAAAAATCCATTGAACTTGAAGCACCGCAAGCTGTTCTTCCAAATTCGGTGTTTGAGGTAGCGATTAAAGTGCCTTATGACACAAGCAGAAAGCAAATAGGTGCAAATGGAAAAGCAGCTGATTTAAATGTGGGTGGTATTTTAATTTTACCGAACGGCTTTAAATTAGCAGCTAAAAATCAAATACCAAAGGAAGTTAAAGAAAAAAATAAGGGAGTATTTATTTCTCCATATAGTACAGAATACGATAATATTTTAATTGTTGGCCCAATTGCAGGCAAGACGCATCAGGAACTTCTATTCCCTGTTGTATCTCCTGATCCTGGGAAAGATTCTAATATAAAATATTTAACATATCCTGTTTACGCAGGTGGTAATCGAGGCCGAGGTCAAGTGTATCCAACGGGTGAAAAAAGTAATATGAATTCTTTTGGAGCTACTCAAGCAGGTCAAATTTCAGAAATAACTATTTCTGAAAAAGGCGAATCAAATATAACAGTTGTAAGTTCTGATGGAACAAAAACATCACAAATTATACCTAAAGGTTTAATTTTGACTGTTAAAAACGGAGATTTTGTAAAAATTGACCAACTATTAAATATTAATCCAAACGTTGGTGGCTTTGGACAGGAAGACACGGAAATTGTTTTACAAAACCCATTAAGAATAATAGGTTATTTAGCTTTTTGTTTCTGTGTTTTACTAACACAAATTTTGTTAATTTTAAAGAAAAAACAATTTGAAAAAGTTCAAGCAGCAGAACTTAACTTTTAAATCATCAAGGAATGACTTATACCTAATTTGTCATTCCTTTTTGTAATTATTTAGTATAATTCATCTTCCTGATGAACTAAAATTTTACAATCTGACTTTGGATAAGCAATACAAGTTAATACAAATCCTTTTTCAACTTGTTCGTCATCTAAAAATGTTTGTTCTGATTGATCAATTTCACCATCGACAACTTGACCAGCACAAGTGGAACAAGCACCAGCTCGACAAGAATACGGTAATTCAATTCCTTGTTCTTCAGCTGCATCTAATACAAATACATCATCTGCACAATCAATCGTAGTATCAATACCATGTTCTTCACTAACTAATGTTACTTTATATACAGCCATAAAACTCCTTCTTTTTAAAAGTATAAAGTAAAATTTAAAAAATTGTTCTTAATTAAATCTTACTATTAAGTAGTATACTACTTAAATTAACTACAAATAAAGTTCTTTATTAAATTTAAAAAAATTTTAATTAAAACGTTGTTTTAAACGACTAGCCTTTCCTTTCAAGTTTCTTAGGTAATATAATTTTGCTCTTCTAACTTTTGCTGATCTTAATACCTTAATGGAGTCAATTTTTGGAGAATGTAAAAGAAAAACACGTTCAACACCGATACCATCCAACACTTTTCTTACTGTCAAAGTTGTGTTGATGGAAGCATTTTTTTTCGCAAGTACAACTCCTTCAAAAAACTGAACTCTTTCTTTATCTCCTTCAATAATTTTCAATCCGACTTTAATATTATCACCGATTTCAACTTTCGAACAATCCTTTTTTATAAAATCTATTTGAACATCATTTATTATTTTTTGATAATTTAATTTACCCATGTTTTTTTGAAAACTTTAATTACTATTGAATACAATAATATATTTTTATTAAAAATAATAGTATTAAGTTCAAATAATGCATCCGACTGGGTTCGAACCAGTGACGTTCCAGAGGAAAACGGATTATGAGTCCGGTGCCTTCAACCACTCGGCCACGAATGCTTATATGGAGCTGGTGGGACTTGAACCCACGTCCATCTAAAAGTTATTAAAATACTCATTCACAGGTTTAGCTTTTAAAATAAGCGGTAAGTTTTTATGAATGCATTCTAAACTATAAAAAATAAAAAATCTAGTTATAGTGAACGAAATAATTTAAGAAATAAAAAACTAAAAAAGATATTTAGAGTTTATTAATAATACTAACATACAAATCCATATTTATTTGTAAATAGAGATTTATAGTTGAAAGAGATTATATTACTAGTAGCATTTATTTTAAGTTTGTATTTTTTTACGAAGGATACGTACTTCGACCTGCCTCATATTTTAAATTATTTTAAATGTCAAAACCAAGACAGCCCCAGAAAATAATTTTAACTATTTTATCCCATCATAAGCATGAAGGGAATCGAACCCCCGACATTCAGAATCGGAATCTGATGCTCTATCCACTGAGCTACATGCTTTATCGGCTTAGTTTATTTCTCCAATATTTTTTGGGTTCATTTGCTTGAACCCAAAAAATATTTAATAAAGAATTAGTAGTAAATCTTTCCTCCACCCCATTTTTCATTCAGAATTCGTGGTTGTAACATAACATGCCCTGCTATTGAATATAAATCCTCGTCAGTTAATGATCTCATACGAGGGTAAATATCGGCACTCTTAATACTCGGATGTACTTCTGCTATTGAATCTAAACCATCATAAGTCGTTGGGTTTTTCAAGTAATCTACTAAAGCTGCTATATTATCACGGCGAGGTGTTGCAAGACTTAATGCTTCAGGGTCCAGGCCAACATTTGGATTTGTTTTACTAACTCCACCTACATGACATGCACCACATGTAGCGTTAAATAGACGTTTACCCCGTTTAACTTGTTCTGGACTTAAAACAACTGTTCGACCATTACCATCAGAAGTAACTGTTCGAGTAGCTTCATCTAAATCAATTGCAGACGCACCTGTAACAAAGATATTAAAAACAGAGAAAAATAATAATGTACCAATTATAGAATATTTTTTTAACATAATTACCTAAAAATTTTTTAAAAAATGGAAACCAAGAAACTATTAAATTATTTATAATTCTTTATCTTGTTGTTTGTATTTAAATTTTGCAATTTTTGATAACAGACCTCGTAATCTAATATTTTCCCAACCTGCAACAATTAATGAAGTTATAATTAACACTTGACTAAATAAAAGAATTGGATCAAGACGCCAACCATGTACAATTAAAATACAACTGTAGAGTAAATTAATAGTAGCGAAAAAGATGTCTTCATCTCTTGCAATCTCCGGCTTTATAATTCGAAGGAAATATAGTAGTAATACTCCAATTCCCAAAATAAATCCTAAGAAAATATTTGGCCCAAAACCTATGTTTATCATAAATAAAATTTTCCTTCTATTAACTATAGCCGATAAACTTTTGAATTATGAACGTATAATACGATCACTTTTGCTAATAACAATTAATGCAATAGCAATAACTGATACAACGACGCCACCGTAAATTAAACTAGACATAAAATTTGCTAATGAAGTTGTCATTTAAAATTCCGTTTTTATCAATAAAAATTAAAAATAATAAAATTGACTAAGATATTAGTATTAATTGTATCAGTTTTTTTTAAAAACGCACAAAAAGTTTACAAGAAAATGTATTAAAACCTAAAAAATAATAATTGAAATAATAAATTTTGTTTTAAGGTATAGTTTTGATACTAATTTACAATTAAATTTTTATGCTGCTTTCTTACAAATCTGACATAGTAAAATTTTATTTATAAACCTTAAAAAACTATACCCAATAATATAATACTAGATTATTTTTAAATAAGCAAATATTACAGGAAAATTTTATTGTGTTTTTTACTAAACTTTATTATAATTTATAATAAGCCCGGATAGCTCAGTTGGTAGAGCAGTGGATTGAAGATCCTCGTGTCACCAGTTCGAATCTGGTTCTGGGCAATTAATTAATCAGTAAAACTTGAGAATCTTGTGCATATCGGATCAAATTTTAGTTTTATTGTTCCAACTGGACCATTCCTATGTTTTGCTAATATCAGTTCAGTGAGATTTGTTTGAGATATATTTGGGTTATAGTAATTATCTCTATATAGCATTAAGACTAAATCTGCATCTTGTTCAATGGATCCACTTTCTCTTAAATCGGACAATATTGGCCGTTTATTTAAACGGGTTTCGACATTACGACTCAATTGAGATAAAGCAATTATTGGAACATTAAATTCTCTTGCAATATTCTTCAACGACCGAGTAATTTGTGATAATTCTTGAACCCGGTTATTTGAAGAAAAATTAGAATTTTGCATTAATTGTAAATAATCAATAACAATTAACCCAATTTTCGTCTCTTCAAAAAGCAATTTTTTAATTTTTAAACGGATTTCTGCTATAGAAAGGGTCGCACTGTCATCAATAAAAAGTGGTAAACAAGAAAATGTTTTTATTGTATTACTTAGTTCTAACCAATCTTTTTTTCTAATATTTCCAGATCGTAATCGAATATTACTTATTTTAGTTTCATTAGATAACAATCGATAAATCAATTGTTGCTTTGACATCTCTAAGCTAAAAAATAAGATAGGTAATTTTTGTTTCTTAACGATATTGACCGCAATATTTAATGAAAAAGCTGTTTTTCCCATTGAAGGACGGCCAGCTATAATGATTAAATCTGATTTCTGAAAACCTTGAGTCATAGAATCTAAATCATAGAAACCAGAACTTACTCCAATAAGTGAAGGGTTCAATGTTTTTTTTTTCAATTCAAAAAAAACATTCGAGAATATATCAATACTGTTCAAAGTTTCTTTGTTTTGAGTTTGGTTTTTTAACTTAAATATTTGGGTTTCTAGTTCATTAAAAATATTTTCTAAAGGTATATTTGTAATATAACTGGAGTTTACAATTCCATATCCTAGTTTTATAAGTGTTCGTCTAATAAATTTATCTTGTAATAATCGAATATATTCTTCTAAATATTCTAAACTAGGGACTTCAAGAATTAGCTCAGTCAAAACTTTTATCCCACCAATTTCTTTTAAAAGACCGTTATCACTTAAAAACGTAGATAACGTTATTAAATCGATCGTTTTTGTTTTCTCATATATTGTTATTATTGCTTTATAGATTTCTTGATGATTCTTGAAATAGAAAGTTTCTACTATTAAGTTGTTCAAAGCAATATCGATAGCTTCTGTACTTATTAATAAACTACTTAAAATATATTTTTCAGCTAAAAAATTATGTGGTAAACATTTTTCAATTGAAAATTGACGAAAATTTTTATCAAATTGCTGCATATTTGAATTCAATTAATTTTTTTAGTAGAATAATTCTTAAGTTATTGTTTTTTATATTTTTCTACTTATAATATTCAGTGAGCGTCCTTAGTTCAGTTGGTAGAACGCTAGTTTCCAAAATTAGATGTCGAGGGTTCAAGTCCTTCAGGACGCGTTTCTCTTCTTAGAAGAGGTTCTCAGACTTATTCAGAAATGATAGAATTATTTAATGTGTAAAACAGAAAACTATAACTATTAAAAATAATATCTGAAAATTATAAACTAAAATAAAAAATTTACATGCCCTTAATTAAAAAAGTTTACTAATCTATTAAAATTTTATGCCGAAAAAAATAACAGCACTAATTAAACTTGCTTTACCAGCTGGTAAAGCGACACCAGCACCCCCGGTTGGTCCTGCATTAGGTCAACACGGTGTTAATATAGCAGCATTTTGTAAAGAATATAATGCAAAAACTGGTGATAAAACTGGTTTAATTATTCCGGTTGAGATATCTGTATATGAAGATAGAAGTTTTACCTTTATTCTCAAAACGCCTCCAGCCTCAGTGTTACTAATTAATGCTGCGCAAATTAAAAAAGGATCTTCGACACCGAATCGAGTTAATGTTGGGACAATAACTAAAACTCAATTAGAAGAAATCGCTACTATTAAATTGCCTGATTTGAACACAAATAAAATAGCTAGTGCTATGAAAATTATTGAGGGAACTGCTTCGAATATGGGAATTTCAATTGTAGATTAATCTTATATTTTATAACTTTAGTCATGGAAAAAAATATACAAAAAATATCGCAGCGTCAAAAAGACAATCGAAAAAAGACAGAAAAAATTATCTTCTCAAATCTTGAAGAAGCAATAAAAGTTCTAAAAGAAACAGCTAATGCAAAATTTAATGAAACAGTTGAATTGCATGCAAACTTAAATATAAATCCGAAGTATGCAGACCAACAATTGAGAACAACTCTTTCTTTACCTCATGGTATTGGTAAAACTATCAAAATTGCTGTTTTAACAAATGAAGAAAATCTTGAAGAAGCTCGAAACAATGGTGCTGATATCGTTGGAAATGAGAGTTTAATTGAAGACATAAGTCAAGGGATGTTTGATTTCGATTTATTAATTGCAACACCAGATATGATGCCCAAGTTAGCTAAATTAGGCCGAGTATTAGGTCCTAAGGGTTTAATGCCATCTCCTAAGTCTGGTACAGTAACAACAACGTTATCTCAAACTCTACTAGATTTTAAAAAAGGAAAGTTTGAATATAAAGCAGATAAAACAGGTATTGTTCATGTAAGTTTTGGCAAATCAGATTTTTCAGAAACGAACTTGATTGAAAACTTAGTTACTTTATTTGGATCTATTGAGCAGAATCGACCATCTGGTGTAAAAGGTAAGTATTTTAAAAATTTATTTATTTGTAGTACCATGGGTCCATCTATTCAACTAGATTTATCTAGTTTTTCATAACCAATTTTTATTAAAATTTTTATATAATTAATATTATGACAGAAAAAATTGATCAAATTGTAGACCAATTAAAGACATTAACATTATTTGAAGCATCAGAATTAGTAACAAAAATCGAAGAGACTTTCGGGGTTGATGCTTCAGCAAGCGCAGGCCCGGCAATGGTAATGGCTGCTCCAACTGCTGCTGCAGAAGTTGAAGAAAAGACAGAATTTAATGTAATGTTAGATGAAGTTCCAGCTGATAAAAAGATTGCAATCTTAAAAGTAGTTCGAACTTTAACAGGTTTAGGATTGAAGGAAGCTAAAGAACTTGTAGAATCAGCTCCAAAACAAGTTCAAGAAGGACTAACTAAAGAAAATGCAGAAGACGTTAAAAAACAATTAGAATCAGCAGGTGCAAAAATATCTTTAACATAATTATATTATGTTAAAGATGTCTTAACTCTTACCAAAATCCTAATGAAACCGCTTTATCAATTGGTAAACATGCTCCTATTCCTAACCAAACAGCAATAAAAAATCCACCAATGAATGATAAACTAGAAATTGGTCTACGGAACGGGTTTGCAAATTTATTAACATTTTCAATAAAAGGTATTGTTATTAATCCTAATGGAACCGCAGCCATTGCTATTACACCCAATAATTTATTTGGTAATACACGCAGTAAATTAAAAGTAGGGAAAAAGTACCATTCTGGTAAGATTTCCAGTGGTGTATTGAACGGATCTGCTGGCTCACCTAATTGTGTCGGAGCTAATACTGCTAAGCCAATAACACAAACAAAAACTCCTAAAATACAAATAGGAAAAACATATAGAAGATCATTAGGCCAAGCTGGTTCACCATAGTAATTATGTCCCATTCCTTTTGCTAATTTTGCTCGTAACTTTGGGTCTGTTAAATCTGGTTTTTTTATTACTGACATTATTTATTCCTTATTTAATTAAATAAATTTAACTTGAAACCTTTATAATTAAAGTGGTCCTGAAATACCTTGTTTTCTGATCATTAAAAAATGTGTTAAAATAAGCACTGCCGCTGCTACAGGTAACACAAATGTGTGCGCGCTATAAAAACGAGTAAGAGTACTTTGACCAACACTTTCTCCCCCACGTAAAACTAAGACTAATGGAGGACCGACAATAGGAACAGCGGCTGGAACGCCGGTTACAATTTTACACGCCCAGAACCCTACTTGATCCCAAGGTAGAGAGTAACCTGTTACCCCAAAAGAAACAGTAACAACAGATAAAATAACTCCAGTAACCCACGTTAATTCTCTTGGTTTTTTAAATCCACCTGTTAAATAAACTCGGAATATATGTAAAACCATACACAATACCATCATACTTGCTGACCAGCGATGTATCGATCTGATTAACCATCCGAAGTTAACACTTGTCATAATGTATTCAACAGAAGCAAAAGCATCTACAACACTTGGTCGGTAATAAAACGTCATTGCAAATCCAGTAGCTACTTGAACTAAAAAACAAGTAAAAACTAATCCACCAAAACAGTAAAAAATATTAACATGAGGTGGCACGTATTTACTAGTAATATCATCTGCAATTGATTGAATTTCTAATCGCTCTTCAAACCAATCATAAACTTTACTCATAAAACCTTTTTATAAAATTTTTAAACACAGCTAGGCAATTTTTTGAAAGGGCGTATAAACTATAAAAAATTATTTAAGGCGAGAGTGGGATTCGAACCCACGGAATCCGTAAAGATTCATCTGATTTCAAATCAGACGCAATAGACCAACTCTGCCATCTCGCCAAAAGATTAGCGGATTCACTAATCTTAAAATTTAACTTTCGTAGGTACTAATTCCACTAAATTTAATTGAAGCAGGATTTGGATTTTTACCAATAGAAAAATCTCTGCTATTTACTGCTGTTCTACCTGGATTAACTTTTTCTGGAAACACCCCATCTTTTGGGTGCAAATACTGAATTTCACCACTTGGGAAAATTCTATATATTTTGTAATCATTTATTTTAAAAGCTCGCAACTGAGTTCCTAATGCTAAACATTGTTCTTTCCTTGCTAAATATAACAAATTTTCCCCTTTTCTCATTATTGCTGCCCCACCGGTAGGCATTTCGAAAATTTGTTCTTTACTACTAGTCCAAGTAATTGCGTATTTTTCTTCAACTTCAGCTGCACGTAGCCAGCCACCTGTACTTCCACCAAACGTAGGGAATGGTGTTTGTAAATTTAATGTCATACCTAAAACCTTATCATTATTTAACGTTTAATATATTATTTTAATAAAAATTTTAGAATTTTTCCGTTAATTTATAAAATTATCTAGCGGAGAATGGATTTGAACCATTGACCTTCGGGTTATGAGCCCAACGAGCTACCAGACTGCTCTACTCCGCGTGACAAAACATGGCTTAATTACAATATATATACATAATTATACCAATTAAAGTCTGTTTTGTCTATTAATTTAAAATTATTCCATTAAATTGAATAATTTAACTTGATAGCTAATAAAAAATAACAAAGAATGAGAAACCAGGTAAAGCCATTTAAAAACTTCTCTGCAGAAGTTGGGGACCCAAGAAAATCATTTTTTGTTGCAAAACTTGTTAGACCAGCATTATTAGGTATACGAATCAAAATTAATAAAATTAATAAAATATTTATGATTAACCAGATAAGTTTTAACATGTATTATCCTATAAATAAAAAGTAAGTTGTTCAATAGAATTTAAATAAAACTTTCAAATGTCCCTTACCTTTTAATTAATCTTCAATTTCGAAAATTTCTTTGAAAACTTTGGAAACTTTATCTCCAGAATCAATTGATTCTAAAGGGTCTTTTCTTAAACGATGACGTAAACATAATGTAATAACTGTTGCAATATCATCAATAGTAACAGTTGTGCGTGTATCATATGCTGCAAAAGCTTTAGCTGCGCGATTTGTTACAATATCGCCTCGAAGCCCATCAACATCTAATTTACTACATACTTCTGATATTTTTAATCGTAAATTATAATCTAATTCAACTGACGATAGTAGATTCTGAGCCTCCACTATTTTATCGCGTAGTTTTTGTTGTTGTTTTTCGTAATTTTCAACCCAAATGTCTGGTGTTTGATCAAACGATGTTCTTTCTTCAACAACTTTAACTCTTAGTTTTGGATCTTTAACAGTACGAATTTCAGCATGCATCCCAAATCGATCTAATAATTGTGGTCTAAGTTCTCCTTCCTCTGGATTTCCAGACCCAACTAAAACAAATCTGGCAGGATGACGAATAGAGATCCCTTCCCGTTCAACAGTGTTCCAACCAGAAGCTGCTGAGTCTAATAAAATATCAACTAAATGGTCGTCTAATAAATTAACCTCGTCTACGTATAAAATCCCTCGATTTGCTTTTGCTAACAGACCAGGTTCAAAAGCTTTTATACCTTCAGTTAAAGCTTTTTCAATATCAATAGTTCCACAAACTCGATCTTCTGTTGCTCCTAATGGTAAATCTACCATTGGTATTTTTATAAATTCTGTCTCAATATTCTGGGAGTTTTGTATTGCAGTTTTAACTTCATCACTCATTAAATCTAAATCTGATTTGTGTGAATTAAAAGGATCATCTTTTACAATCTCAATTTCTGGAAGTAAATCAGCTAATGCTCGGATTGTGGTTGATTTTCCTGTTCCTCTATCTCCCATAATCATAACACCACCAATTTTTGGATCAATTACATTTAATTGCAAAGCTAATTTCATTTCCTCTTGTCCTACAATAGCAGTGAAAGGAAAAACTGGTTTGTTATATTTTTTTAAATCGTCTGTTGTCATAATTCTGTTTAAAAATTATTTAAAAAATTTTTTATTGATATAATGTTGCACCTAAACGAATTGCTAAAATACTTGCCGTCAGTGCAATAACTAACATTGTGTAGACTTGAGAATCAGTAATCATATTGTTTTCCTTTATATTATTTTTAATTTTTATATAAGTTTTAATATTTTATTTCTGAAACATTCTTCTAAACTGAATTATAGCATAGTTTTTAAAAGTTTAATTAATGTTTCCAAAATTAACTAAATTTAGACTGTAGTTTTAATAATTATAGTTTGCCAAAAAAAGCAATAATATTAATTTAGCAATTAATATAC